>Ga0210033_1000262_pt1 | contig 49492 bp, 39 predicted proteins | sample CryGeymeta201501_FD_185465 | JGI IMG/M metagenome (GOLD analysis project Ga0210033, IMG submission 185465) | Groundwater microbial communities from Crystal Geyser aquifers in Utah, USA - Crystal Geyser metaG 2015-01 (SPAdes) (version 2) | ecosystem: Environmental > Aquatic > Deep subsurface >... | reverse complement strand
AGCCTTCCTTGCCGGCCGCGGCCAGGCGCTGGCTGAAATCGCCGGCGGCGGCGGCGTCCACCAGGCTGGCGACTTCTTGTTCTACCGCAACCTCGGCGGTGCGGTCTTGCCATTGGGTGACCCGGCCGGTGTAGGCCCCGGTCACGTCGTAAACCGGGCTGGCCGACAGGCGCAGGGTGTGGCCAGCGATGTGGGTGTCGAACACGCGGGTGTTGCGGAAGGGTTCGGCGTAAGCGGCCTTGAGGTGCTCGTCCTCGAACACCCGCGCGACCGGCTGGCCCAACAGGCCTTCCGCGCTGAAGCCGGGCAGACGTTTGCCTAGTTCCGCCGCCATGTCGTCGAACAGTTTGCCAGCGGCCGGGTTCAGGTAGATCAGCGCGTTGTCCGCCTGTGACAGGGTGACCGGCGAGGTGATGCTGTCCAGGGCGATCTTGATGCGCAGATTCTCATTGGCCGCGCGGCGGGTTTCTTCCATGTCGAAACCCAGTTTGGTCTGCATCGACTCCAGGCCTTCCAGCACCTGGCCGATTTCGTCCTGGCGGTCGATCTGGATGGGGTTCAGATAATTGCCCTCGGCGATGGAATGGAAATGGTCGATGGTGCGCGCGAGCGGCTTGGAGATGTCGCGGATCAGCAGCCAGGCGAACCAGAGTGCCAGCAGGATGCCCAGCGTCATGCCGGTCAGGCCGACGGTGAGCAGGGTGTGGTAGCGCGAGTCGGCCTGTTGGTAGTCGGTCCTGGCGGTGTCCTGCAACGCCTGGCGCAGGACTTCCATCTTGTCGCGCGCCGCGCTGTAGAGCGGATTGACCTGGGTCAGCAAGATTCGCGTGGTCTCGCTGTAGTTGGCCTCTTTCATGGCCTGCGCGGCGGGTTGCAGGCCTTCCTTGACATAGCGGGTACGCGCCTCGGCGAAGGCCGCGGCGGCGGTTCGGGCTTCGGCGGGAATCTCGATCTTGCCGAATTCCTCGATCAGCGCCGTGATCTGGTCGCGGTTGGCGAGAAGGGTGTCGCGGTGTTTGCTCACCGGATGGTCGTGCTGGGCGGCGATCGGGCTGGCGGGATCGTGTTGCACCGCCAGCGCCACCTGGGTCTGGTTCTCGCTCATCAGGCGCACGATCTGGCCGACCAGGCGGATCGGTTCCAGGCGATTGTGATACAGCGCGACCATGTCGCCGCTGGTGACCGCCAGGCCGCCCATGCCGATGGCGGTGCCCACCAGGATCATGCCCACCACCATGCCCATGATGCCGACCAGGCGCGCCTTGATAGACAGGCGCTTCAGGCTGGCCATGATGCCGGCGGGATGCAACTTGGCGCGACCGTCGCGCACCGTCTTGTACAGGGCTTCCGCCGCCACCACGGCATCACGGCCGGGCTTGCGCCGTACCGAGAGATAACCGGTGGTCTGGCCGTTCTGGCGCAACGGCGTGAGATGCGCTTCCACCCAGTAATGGTCGCCGTTCTTGCAACGGTTCTTCACCAACCCCACCCACGGCCGCCCGGCTTGAAGGGTGTCCCACAAATCCTTGAACGCCTCGGCCGGCATGTCCGGGTGGCGCACGATGTTCTGCGGCGACCCCAGGAGTTCGTCGCGGGTGAAGCCGCTGATGCTGACGAAGGTGTCGTTGACGTGGTTGATGATGCCCCGCGCATCGGTGGTGGAAACAATGGTTTCCCCTTCCCGCATGGTTCGCTCGACGCCGGTGAGCGGCATATTGACGCGCATAATGTTTCCCTTTGGGCGAGCGGCCGCGGCCGCGGTGACTGGGGCTATTACGGCAGGCGGCGGGAATACTTTAGGGGCCGCGTTGGTAGGATCGTAGGATGTGGTGAGCGTAGCGAACCGCATCACGCGGCCCTTCATCCAGATCGCCCTGTGCTAGCCTCGCCGCATGACGATTCGCCGCAACCTACGACACCTCCTCTGTGCGCTGTGCTACGCCTCGGCCCTGGCGGCGCGGGGCGATGAAGCCCCCGACCTGGCCCCCGATTTTTCCGCCTGGCTCAGCCAGTTCAAACAGGAAGCGCTGGCGCAAGGCATTTCCCGGGCCACCCTGGATGCGGCTTTCACCGACGCGCAGCCGCTGCCGCAAGTGCTGGAAAAAGATCAGAGCCAGCCGGAATTCATCGAGACGTTCTGGACCTATCTGGACAAACGCCTCAGCCCGCAACGCCTGGAATGGGGACAGGCGGCGCTGCTGGAGCGGAAGGCGCTGCTCGATGAGATCGAGGCGCGTTATGGCGTGCCGGCCAGCGTTCTGGTCGCCTTCTGGGGGCTGGAAACCAACTACGGTGACTATCTGGGCGACTTTCCCATTCCCGCCGCGCTTGCCACCCTGGCATTCAATTCGCGCCGCGGTGGCTTCTTCCGCCGCGAGTTGCTGCAAGCGCTGCGCCTCATCGAGGCGGGCGATGTGGCCGCCGCCGACATGAAAGGCTCCTGGGCCGGGGCGATGGGGCAGGTGCAGTTCATGCCGTCCACCTACTTGCGCTACGCCGTGGATGGCGACGGCGATGGCCACAAGAACCTATGGAGTTCGTTGCCGGATGCGCTCAATTCCGCCGCCCATTACCTGCGTGAAATCGGCTGGCGGCCAGGCGAGCCCTGGGGGCGGGAAGTGCGCCTGCCGGATGGTTTTGATTGGGAATCGGCGCGCCTGAGCGTGAAAAAGCGGAACAAGGACTGGGCCGCGCTAGGGGTGCGGCAGGCAGAGGGTTCGCCCCTGCCGGATGCCGATCTGGCCGGCGCCATCGTCCTGCCGCAAGGCCATGCCGGACCGGCCTTTCTGGTCTACCGCAACTTCGAAGTGATCCTGGGCTGGAACCGCTCGCTCAACTATGCCCTGGCGGTGGGCCATCTATCCGACCGCTTGCTTGGCCTGCCGGAATTGCATCACGGCCGCGACGCCGACAATCGCCCGTTGAGCCGTGACCAGGTGATGGACATCCAGTGCCTGCTGGCGGCGCGCGGGCTGGATGTCGGGGATCTGGATGGCCTGCCGGGACCGCAGACGCGGGAAGCGATCCGCGCCTGGCAGAAGGCGGCGGGACTACCGGTCGATGGCTACGCTTCGGTGGGACTGCTGGAGCAATTGCAGGCAGCGCCGTAGATCTGGTTACCGAAGGGTAGGGGCTTCATCAGAGTGTAGCGAACCGCATCGGCTGGGCACGCGCGGCATGATGCGGTTCGCTACGCTCACCGCATCCTACGTTTTCACACGATCAGAACTCCTCCCACTCGTCATCGGCGCCGGCGGGCGCGGCCTTGGCCATCGCCCGCACCGGGCCGGGGGCGCGCGCGGCCGGCGCCGGGGAGCGCGGGGCCGGCGGGGCGGGCGGGCGGGCCGCCGCCGCGAGCCGGAACACCGCCACCGCCTGGGTCAGGCCGGCGGCCTGATCCTGCAAGCTCTCCGCCGCCGCCGCCGCTTCCTCCACCAGCGCCGCGTTCTGCTGGGTGGCTTCGTCCATCTGCGCGATCGCCGAATTCACCTGCTCGATGCCCTGGCTCTGCTCGGTGGAAGCCGCGCTGATCTCGCCCATGATGTCGGTGACTCGCTTCACCGCCTCCACGATCTCGTTCATGGTGCTGCCGGCGCTTTCCACCAGCCGGGCGCCGTCGCTGACCTTGTCCACCGAATCGGAGATCAAGCCCTTGATTTCCTTGGCCGCCGCCGCGCTGCGCTGCGCCAGGCCGCGCACCTCGCTCGCCACCACCGCGAAGCCACGCCCCTGTTCGCCGGCCCGCGCCGCTTCCACGGCGGCGTTGAGCGCCAGGATGTTGGTCTGGAAGGCGATGCCGTCGATGACGCCGATGATGTCGGCGATCTTTTTCGAACTGTCGGCGATGGAAGCCATGGTGTGGACGACCTTGCCCACCACGTCGCCCCCCTTGACGGCGATGTCGGAGGCGCCCCGGGCGAGCTGATTGGCTTGCCGCGCGTTGTCGGCGTTCTGCCGCACCGTGCTGGTGATCTCATCCATGCTGGCGGCGGTTTCTTCCAGGCTGGAAGCTTGGGCTTCGGTGCGACCGGAAAGATCGGCGTTGCCGCTGGCGATTTCACGCGCGGCGGTGTTGATGGAATCGGTGGCTTCGCGGATCTGGGAGACGATTTCCTGGAGCCGCTCGCTGGTGGCGTTGGCGTCGTCCTTGAGCTGGCCAATGAGGCCCTGGTAGTCGGCGTCGATGCGCTGGGTGAGGTCGCCGCTGGCCAGCGCCTTGAGCACGCAGGCGACATCGTTCATGCCGCGCTCGGAGGTTTCCACCAGGCGGTTGATGCCTTCCACCAATTGCAGGAAGAAGCCTTCCTTGCCGGCCGCGGCCAGGCGCTGGCTGAAATCGCCGGCGGCGGCGGCGTCCACCAGGCTGGCGACTTCTTGTTCTACCGCAACCTCGGCGGTGCGGTCTTGCCATTGGGTGACCCGGCCCAGGTGCTTGCCGGTTTCATCCAGGATCGGGCGCGCGATCAGGCGTAACTGGTGGCCGTTGAATTCCATGTCGGCTTGCGCGCCGGACAGCACGGCTTGATCGAAGCGGGCGGCGGCGGCACGGTCGCTGAACAGGGTGGAAAGCTTGCCGCCGAACAGGCTATCCAGATCCAGGCCGGGGCCGCTTAAAGTTTGCAGCAGGGCACGAGCGCTGGGAGTCATATGAATCAGGCGGTCTTGGGCATCCGAGACGGTAATGCCCACCGTGGAACTGTCCAACGCGGTCTTGATACGCAGGCTGTCCTGGGCGACGCGGCGCGCTTCGGCGACGTCAAAACCCAAGCGAATCTGCATATTGGCCAGGGCTTCCAGCACCCGGCCGATTTCATCGTGGCGGTCGATCTGGATGTTGTTGTCATAGCGGCCTTCGGAAATCCGCTCGAAGTAACCCACGGTGCGCCGCAACGGCCACATGATGGCGCGCAACAACAGCCAGCCCACCACGCCAGCGCCAACGATGCCCAGGAGAAAGACCAGCAGCATGACATTGCGCAGGTTCGTGGCACGCGATTCGGTGGCACGGCGCTGTTCCTGGGCGTAGCCGTCGAGCGCGGCGAGCAGCGCATTAGTATCTTCGTTGACCGTCTTGTAGAGCGGGTTGATGGTGTCGATCAGCAAATCGCCGATGTCGTCATACATGGTGGCCTGCAAGGCGGACTTGGCCGGCAGAATGCCCTCCTGGCCGAACTGGGTACGGGATTTCTGGAACTTTTCCAGCGCGGTTTTCACTCCGGCGGTGGCGGCGACCTGGGGATCGAACGCAACTTTGGACAACCTGGCCCAGGCCTGGTTGATCTTGCCGGTGTTCTCGCTGATGGCATCGAGGTGAACCTGGATGCCGTGGTCATGCAGTTTGGCCAGCGGATAGGCCGGGTTGTGCTGCATCCCGAGCAAGACCTGGCCGCGGCTGTCGGAGAGCAGGTAGCGGATCTGATCGGCCAGTTTGGCCGGTTCCAGCGCTCTGGAATACACCTCCTCCACGATCAGGTTGGACTTGTTCATGCCGACGATGCCGATGCCGCCGATGAGCGCCAGGAACAGGGCCATCAGGATGACGGCGCTACCCAGGCGGGCGCGCAGGCTCAGGTTCTGAAAGTTTTCGCTGACACCGCGCCAGCCGCTGTGCAACAGGCGGCCCTCCTTGAGATAGAGGCCCTTGGCGCGGCCTTCGCGGATGTCCTGGTAGAGCGCCTCGGCGGCGGCCACTTCGGCGCGGGAGGGCTTGGCGCGGATCGAGAGATAGCCGGTGATCTGGCCGTTCTGCTTGATCGGACTGGCATAGGCGCGCACCCAGTAATGGTCGCCGTTCTTGCGCCGGTTCTTCACCAGGCCGGACCAGGGGTGGCCGGCCGCCAGGGTGTCCCACAAATCCTTGAAGGCGACGGCGGGCATGTCCGGGTGGCGCACGATGTTGTGCGGCGCACCCAGCAGTTCCGCTTCGGTGAAGCCGCTGGCCTCGATGAAATCCGGGTTGCAGAAGGTGATGAGACCCTTGCTGTCGGTGGCGGAAACGATCTGAATGCCGTCTTTCAGCGGGTACTCGTTGCCAGTCACGGGGAGGTTCTGACGCATGGCGCGTGCTCCTGGTTTATGCGGTGCCGCTCAGTGGCTGCTCAGTGGTTGTAATGCCGTTTCATGGCGACGATGTGCTGCACGGTGCGATTCGACAGGTCGAAGAAATCGCCCACCAGCATGGCGTTGGCGCTGTCCTTGTCACCCTTCTGCGCTTTACGCAGGATGTCGGCGGCGCAGACGTGGAATTCGGCGTGGGTATGGCGCAGGGGTTCGTATTCGGGGACATGCTCGAATTCGCGGCCAGCGCCATAGATCCACTTGCCCAGGGCACAGGCGTTGTCCTGGCAGACGTCATCCGGATTCAGCTTGCGTTCCTCGCCGCCGCCGATGGCGCCACGCAGCTTCTGCTTCCAGGCCTGGTGGGCGTCGATGATGGCGTCGAAATCGACGTCGCTGGTGAGCGGGATGGCCGCGGCATTCGCTGCCGCCACTATCCTTGGGCCGGGCAGGGATTTTCGCGCGGCGGGCAGGGCATGCGCCGGGCGGGCGGCAGATTTCACCCGGGCGATCGCGGGGAGGGGGCTGCCACCACATCCGCCATCCAGTTTGAATATGGCGACCGCCTGGCTGAGGGCTGCCGCCTGATCCTGCAAGGTTTCCGCCGCCGCCGCCGCTTCTTCCACCAGGGCGGCGTTCTGCTGGGTGGCTTCGTCCATCTGGCCGATGGCGCTGTTGACCTGTTCGATGCCCTGGCTTTGTTCGCCGCTGGCGGCGCTGATCTCGCCCATGATGTCAGTGACCCGTTTCACCGCCGCGACGATCTCGTCCATCGTGGCGCCGGCTTGTTCCACCTGCTGGTAGCCGATATTGACCTTGTCCACCGAGTCGCCAATCAGGGTCTTGATCTCCTTGGCGGCGGCGGCGGAACGTTGCGCCAGGCTGCGCACTTCGCTCGCCACCACCGCGAAACCGCGCCCCTGTTCGCCGGCCCGCGCCGCTTCCACGGCGGCGTTGAGCGCCAGGATGTTGGTCTGGAAGGCGATGCCGTCGATGACGCCGATGATGTCGGCGATCTTTTTCGAACTGTCGGCGATGGCGCCCATGGTCTGTACCACCTGGCCCACCACTTCGCCGCCCTTCACGGCGATGTCGGAGGCGCCCCGGGCGAGCTGATTGGCTTGCCTCGCGTTGTCGGCATTCTGCCGCACCGTGCTGGTGAACTCTTCCATGCTGGAAGCGGTTTCTTCCAGGCTGGAGGCCTGGGCTTCGGTGCGTCCGGAAAGATCGGCGTTGCCGCTGGCGATTTCACGCGCGGCGGTGTTGATGGAATCGGTGGCTTCGCGAATCTGGCTGACGATCTCGGACAGGCGCGCGCTGGTCGCGTTGCTGGCGTCTTTGAGTTGCCCGATCTGGCCCTGGTAATCGGCTTCGATGCGTTGCGCAAGATCACCTTGGGCGAGCGCTCGCAGTAGACGGGCGACATCGTTGATGCCGCGCTCGGTGGTCTCCAGCAGGCGATTGATGCCTTCACTCAGGAGCAGGAAGAAACCTTCCTTGCCGGTACTGGAGAGGCGCTGGCTGAAGTCGCCGGAGCTGGCGGCTTCCACCAGATTGGCAACCTCGCGTTCGGCGGCGACTTCATCGGTGCGGTCGCCCCATTGCACCACGGAGCCGAGGCGCTGGCCGTGTTCGTCGATCACCGGGGTGGCCACCACAGTCATGGTGCGGCCGCCGATCACCAGGGTGCTCTGGTGGGTGCCGGTCAGATTGGACAGCAGTCCAGCCTGGCGCGAGGGGATCTGGTGGTAGCTGTCGATATTGCTGCCGAGAAGCCGGTCGGCATCGAAATTCGGCAACGCTTTGCGAATGTCGGCCTGGGCATTGCGGAATAGGGCTTCCACCGCCTTGTTCACATAGATGATGCGGCGATCGACGTCGGCCATCATCACGTTGGCGCTGACGCTATCCAGAGCGATCTTGATGCGCAGATTTTCCACCGCGCGGGCCGCGCCGGTCTTGAGCTCGACTTGCAGGATGCGCAGGTTCGCCAACAGGGAGATGGCGTCGCCGGCGGCGACCTCGATGGGCTCATCGAGACGCCCCGCCGCCAGGGCCTGCACCACCGCGCTGGCATAGCCGGGTTCGCCGCCCAACTGGGCGAGAACAGTGCGGATCATGCCGCGCAACAAGGTCAGGAGGACGGTGGCGATAGCCAGAGCAAGCCCGATCAGCAGTATCTGCGCCAGCAAAGTCAGGCGATCGATGGCGGCATCCAGTGCCACCTGCCCCTGGTGGATGTCCTCATTCAGCCCTTCGATGGCGGCGGCCAGTTTCGCGGACGCTTCGTCGAACCCACCGGGGCCCTGCATGGCCGAGTTTCCCGCGGCCTTGTCCTGGTTCAGATAGGCGGCGGCCATGCCTTCTCCAGCGCGAAACAGCGCTTGTGCGTCGACTTGCAGGGCGCTCAACAGGCCGGATTTCTCGGTCTGAATGCCCGCCAGCGCCTTCAGCGCTACCAAGGTGGCGTCACGCGCCACCTGGGCTTGTTGCAGGCTGTCCGCGGCGCCGGTCAGGCTGTAGTCGGTCAGGAATTGCTGGATCTGCACCGTGCCATAGCGCGCCGCGGCAATTCGCGCCACGGCGTCGTCGAACATCACGGCCTCTTTCTGATGCGAACGCAGGCTCTGGGTCACCCACAGGGAGACGATCAACATGACGCCCACCAGCACGGCGTTGATCCACATGACACGCCGGGAGGCTTGAGTGATTTGTTGGGGAAGGATGCTCATGATGCTGTTCCTCTCAGGCCGTGGCCGCTTCGACCAGCGACATTTCCGCGCTGGTCATGAGTTTTTCGATGTCCACCATGATGATCATGCGGTCCTCCACCGTGCCCAGGCCGAGCAGGTAACAGGTATCGAGAATGGAGCCGAATTCAGGCACCGGGTGCAGGTCGTCGGAACTCAACTGGATCACGTCGGACACCCCATCCACCACCGCGCCCATGACCCGTTTGCCGATATTGAGGATGATCACCACGGTGAATGGGTCGTAGGTCGGCTCGCCCAGGCCGAACTTGATACGCAGATCGACGATGGGGACGATGACCCCGCGCAGGTTGATCACGCCCTTGATGAAGGGGGGCGAGTTGGCGATCCGGGTCACCGCGTCGTAGCCGCGAATTTCCTGCACCTTGAGGATGTCGATGCCGTATTCCTCGGCGCCCAGGGTAAAGGTGAGGAATTCGCCGGAATGGACGGTTCCCGAGTTTTCGTTGTGTTCCATGTGTTTCTCCTCGGGCCGCGCCTTATGCGGCCAATTTCCGGCGTGGATTGGCCAGGCCCATTCGGGCCACGGCGGTCACATCCAGGATCAGGGCGACGCGGCCGTCGCCCATGATGGTGGCGCCGGACACCCCCGGCACCTTGCGGTAGTTCGCTTCCAGGCTCTTGATCACCACCTGGTGCTGGCCCAGCAGCGCGTCGACGAACAGCGCGGCCTTGCCCTCCTCGGCTTCGACCACCACGACGATGCCTTGGGTGACGTCTTCCACGCCGGGCAGGTTGAACGCTTCGGCCAGCGACACGAATGGCAGGTATTCGCCACGGATATGCACCATGCGGGAATCTCCGGCCAGGGTGCGGATGTCGGCGAGGCTGGGTTGCAGCGATTCGACCACGCTGGTGATGGGCACGATGAAGGTCTCGCCACCGACCCCCACCGACATGCCGTCGAGGATGGCCAGGGTGAGCGGCAGCCGGATCACTGTGCGGGTGCCGTGGCCGGTGGACGACTCCAGTTCGACGCGGCCGCCCATGCCTTCGATGTTGCGCCTCACCACGTCCATGCCGACGCCGCGCCCGGAGACATCGGTGACCACTTCGGCGGTGGAGAAGCCGGGGGCGAAGATGAGTTGCCAGACTTCATGGTCGGACATGCCGTCGTTCACCGGCAGGCCGCGCTCGCGCGCCTTGGACAGAATGCGCGCGCGGTTGAGGCCGGCGCCGTCGTCGATCACTTCGATGACGATGTTGCCGCCCTGGTGGCTGGCCTTGAGGGTGATCGTGCCTTTCGGGCTCTTGCCGGCGGCAACACGTACTTCCGGGATTTCGATGCCGTGGTCCAGGCTGTTGCGCACCAGATGGGTCATGGGGTCGCTGATCTTTTCGATCAGGCCCTTGTCCAGTTCGGTGTTTTCGCCAAGGGTCTTCATCTCCACCTGCTTGTTCAGCTTGCCGGCGAGATCGCGCACCACGCGCGGGAAGCGGCTGAACACCATGCTCATCGGCAGCATCCGGATCGACATCACCGATTCCTGCATGTCGCGGGTGTTGCGGGCGAGCAGGTCGATGCCGGCAAGCAGCTTTTCCGCCTGCGCCGGGTCGAGATGGCTGGCGGCTTCGGCCAGCATGGCCTGGGTAATGACCAGTTCGCCCACCAGGTTGATGATCTGGTCCACCTTTTCCACGGCAACCCGGATGCTGGAATCGCTGTTGGCGGCGGTGACGGTCTTGTCGTTGTCGCGGCGGCCAGTCTTGGCGGTCTCGACGGCGGGGCTGTCGGTGAGACGGCGACCGGGGGCGCCCACGGCAACGCCGCCCAGCGGCGCCGGCGCGGTGGCCTGAACCAGGTGCTGGCTGCCCGGCGCATCGGCGAACAGGCCGACCCCGCCGGGGGCATCGACAAAGAGGCCATAGCCCTGGCCTTCGATGGCGGCCGGGGCGTCACCGGGGGCGATGTCGCGGTTGGGCAGGTTTTCCCGTTTCCCGGGGGCATCCTCGAACAGGCCATAGACACCGGCCTCTCCCTCATCCTGGGTGAGCGGCGCGGCTGCCTTGGTGGTATCGGGCAGGCCGGGCGCATCGTCGAAGAAGCCGAAGCTGTCGTCGCTGGCGGTGGATGTGCCCGGTGCATCGTCGAAGGAGCCAAAACTGCCGTCGGCCGCGGCTACGCCGGGATCGGAAAGCGCGAGGTCATCCGGCGAAAGGTAGAAGGACATCACCTCTTTCAGTTCGGCGTCGTTTTTCTGCGTCGTCAGTATCGCGGCAAGACGCGGATGGGTGGCGTCGGGCCGCTGCTGAATATCGAGCGCGGCGATTTCCGCCAGGCCATCCAGCAGATTCTTCAACATGTTGGGGTCGTTCACGACCAGGGTAGGTAGATTGCATTCCAGGCGGACGCGCCGCGCCTCGGGCGCGCTGGCGGCGACCACTTCCGGGCCGGGCGCGGGCGTGGGCGTGGCGGCAACCGCGCCGGCAGCCAACTGGTTCAGGCGCGCACAGACCGCCTCGATCTCGCCGGCATCCGCCTCCGCGCCGCCCTGATGGTGTTCCAGTTGCGCGCGAAGGAGGTCGCCGGCCGCGAGAAAGGCGTCGACCATGTCCGCGCGCAGAGGCAGTTCTTCCTTGCGCAGCCGGTCCAGCAAGCTTTCCAGCACATGGGTCACGCGGGTCATGTCGGTGAAACCGAAGGTGCCGCTGCCGCCCTTGATGGAGTGCGCCGCCCGGAAGACGGCGTTGAGCTCTTCCAGGGACGGGTTGTCCACATCCAGGCTGAGCAGCAGGGTTTCCATGGTTGCCAGGTGTTCCGACGTTTCGTCGAAAAACACCTGGTAAAACTGGCTCATGTCGATGCTCATGGCATTTCCCGCGAATGTTGTGTGGCGGATCGCCCTTCGGGTATGTCCTCGGCGCCCATTGCGCCGGGGACGGTATCCCTTGCGGGCATCCGCCCTACGATTTGTTGGCGGTTCGCCATGTCCATCAGCCGAGGACTTTCTTGACGACTTCCAGCAATTTTTGCGGGTCGAACGGCTTTACCAGCCAGCCCGTGGCGCCGGCCGCTTTGCCCGCCGCCTTCATGGCGTCGGAGGACTCGGTGGTCAGCATCAGGATCGGCGTCGAGCGGTATTGGGGCAGGCCGCGCAGGGCCTTGATCAGCGTGAGGCCGTCCATCTTCGGCATGTTCTGGTCGGTGAGGACGAGGTCCGCGCTCTTGCCGCGCGCCTTGGCGAGGCCGTCTTCGCCATCCACCGCCTCGACCACTTCGTAGCCGGCGCTCTTGAGGGTGAAGGCGACCATCTGGCGGATGGAAGCGGAGTCGTCAACACTAAGTACCACTTTTGCCATTTTCCTTGCCTCTCTTCAAAACAGTTCGATGCCACCGGAACTCATGCTTTCCTGCTTGACCGGGTTGAAGCGGGTGTTATCCAGATTGGACAGGGCCGCGACCCGTTCCCGCGCCGCCGCCAGCGCCGCATCCAGGTCCGTGGCGCTGGCAAAGGAGCGCGCCACGCCATGCACGCCTTCGCTGATCGCTTCCAGGCGTACCTGGGCATGGCCGATCAACTGGCTGGACAAGTCCTGGAACTGCAGCGCGGTCACCGCCGCGTTGACCTCGCTGGCGACTTGTGCCGCGTGCGCGTCGATGCCACGCGCCGCATCCGCCATCGCACTATTGATCTTCCCCAGACGCGTCATGGTGTCTTGCACCCGCTGCTTGGATTGCAGGGCGAAATTCATGTCCATCGAGGCGACGGCATAGATGGCGTTGTGGGCGCGGCCGAGCGAGCCATCCACCTGATCCATGTGCGCGCGAATCTGGTGGGAGAACTGGTTGGTGCGCTGCGAAAGATTGCGCACCTCGTCCGCCACTACCGCGAAACCGCGCCCCGCCTCGCCGGCGCGCGCGGCTTCGATGGCGGCATTGAGCGCGAGCAGATTGGTCTGCTTGGCGATGGATTCGATCTCGGCGAGGATGCCCAACATGGTGGTGACCTCGTGATTGATGGTGTCCATCGTCTCCACCAGGCCCATCGCGATCTTGCTGGTGACGACCGTGTTGTCGACGAAGGACTCCATGGTCTTCGAGGTATCCATGACGAACTCGGAGAAGCTCGCCGCCTCGCTTTCGCCGCCGACTCCCGTCATCCCGTTGACGATGGACAGGGCCAGCTCGCGTTGCGCCTGGACGTGGCTGTTCATGGCGTGGAAATTGGCGATCAGTTGGTCGATGGCCCCTTGCAGCAAGCTTTTTACCTGCCCCAGTTCTTCGTGGCTGGAATGGGATTGCACTTGGCCGGCAGCGGCCAGGTCGCCGATCAAAACGCCCAGATCGGCGCGATAGCCGACCAGCGGATCGACGGACGCCTCATCACGCGGCTGTGACACACCGTAACGCGCGGCAACGAACCAGACCACCGGTGCGACCCCGGCAATGGCCAGTAGCCGCCAGATCGGATCCGCGAACCACGCGACCAGCGCAACCAGAATGGCTACCAGGGCGATCAACGCGGCATAGGTTCTCGAAGTCAAAAAATGTTCCCCCAAAGTTGTGGCCAGCAAGCCGTTCGCCCCGGTTATCGGCAGGGGACACCACAACTTTAATGAGAAACATCCGCTACCCCGTAGGAGCGGACCGCGTGATGGAGCCCCTACCCTTCGCTATCCGCGATAGCCCAACGCAAAAGATCGCGGACGCGGTCCGCTCCTACGGCAGGTCTGAATCGAGGTGTTTCTGGACAGGGGGGAGCAATAACGGTTCAGCCGTCTTCATCCAGCAACTGGCCGACGATGGCCCAGTTTTCCTCGGGGAGTTCCTCGAAGGCGATGTACGTGTAACGCCTGGGTTTGCCGGCGTGGCGCTCCAGGGTGTCGGTGATTTCCTCGGCGATCTTTTTCTTCTGCTCGCGGGTCAGGCTGCCGGCGAGTTTGAGGCTGACTACGGGCATGACGAATCCTCCTGGATGCGTTGGAACACCGCGCGGAACATCTCCGGGGTGAGGCGGTGGGTCTGGGTGTTGTAGCGGGAACAATGGTAGCTGTCGTGGAGGCGGCCCCGGCCCGGCAACAGGTGCACGGCGCCATGTCCGAACGGGTAGCCGCTCTGCTTCAACCCCAGCGCCAGCAACACCGCTTTGTGGGCGACCAGGCCGAGGGCTAGAAGCGTGGTGGCGGCGGGCAGGGCGGCGAGTTCGTCTTTCAGATAAGCATTGCAGCGTTTGATTTCGCCGGTTTCCGGCTTGTTTTCCGGGGGCACGCATTTCACCGCATTGCTGATGCGGCAGCCGGTAAGCACCAGGCCGTCGTCGGCGGCAAGCGACAGCGGGCGACTGGCATAGCCGAAGGCGTGCAGGGTTTCATAGAGCAGCACGCCGGCAAAGTCGCCGGTGAATGGCCGTCCCGTGCGGTTGGCGCCATGCAGGCCAGGGGCGAGGCCGACAATGAACAGGCGCGGGCGTTCAGCGCCGAAAGCCGGCACGGGTTTGCAGAAGTAGCCGGGGTAACGGTTGCGCGATTCCGCCAGGAAAGTGGCGAGACGGGGGCAGGCGGTGCAGGTGGCGAGGGTCATATCAAGTAGCGCCGGCGAGGCGTCGGCGCTACATCAATGCAGATGCGCGGGCGTGCCCTGCATGTCTTCCGGCAGTTCCGCGTGCACGCTTTCGCCGTCCGGATTGGGAAACAGCGGCGCGCCGCAGTCATCGCAGTATTCCAGCGGCATGCGGGTGTCGAGGATGCGGACTTCGCCGAGGCCGGTTTCCTTGAGCAGGGCTTCGATGTTCGCGGCCAGGTCGGCGGTCTCATCCTCGCCGCCGAGCAGCGGCCAGGTGACCCCATGCACCACCTCGTCGGAGTCGATGCGGGTGAAACCGATACGCCATTCCTCCAGCCAGTGGTCGTAGTAAGGGGCGGCGACGGCGCGCAGGCGGCTGGCGGGGACATTGAACAGCGATTTCAGGTATTCCACGGCGGCGCGCAGGGCGAATGGGCGGGTCTCGCGGTCGGCGCGGCGCCAGGCGGAGAAGTAGGCGTCAGGCAACAGCAGTTCGTAGGCGCAGCCAGTCAGCAGCGGTCGCAGATTGGCGCCGGCTTGTGACCGCCAGGCGGCCAGCGCGGTGTCCCGCTTGCCATCCGGCTCGTTCCAGCGGAATAGCGGGCGGCCGGTGGGGATTTGCGCCACGGCGAGGATATAGCGCACGTCGGAGACGAAGGTTTGCGATTCCGGCAGGCTGTCGCCTGCCACCGCGAGGTCCTGGCCGGCGCTGGCACTCGCCCAAAGCGCTTCGGCGAAAACGCGGGTATCGCAATAGCCTTGCGGCAACTGGTCCGGGCTGAAGAGAAAATCGGCGAGATAGACGCGCGCGTCGGCGGCCAGGATATGTCCGGAAAGTTGCGCGCGCAGGCCATCCAGCACGGCCTTCGGCAGCGCGCGCGCGGGGATGGCGTAGCGCGACCAGGCCAGCACCGGCAGGGCCAGAATCAGGCGCGAGGTATCACCCTCCCGGCTGATTTCGCAGGCGGATTCAATCAGATCGGCGAGGTCGTCATAGGCGCCCGGGTGGCTGTCGTGGAGACGGTCGAGGGCCTGGTTGAGCGCCTCCTCGTTGCCGTCGCGCAGGAGCTTTTCGATCAGCGTGGCCATTTCCGATTCCAGCCAGGCATCTTCCAGGCGGCTGCCGGAATCGGCCAGCGTCTGGGCCAGCCAGGACAGGCGTTCGCTTGTCGCGGAGAGGCGGGGACGAGCGGAGCGGCGGCGTTTCATGGGGGTTCCTTGTGTTTGTTTGGGCTGGATTTCAAACCGGGCTAGCCGCGATTCCCGCAGGTATTGGTCGGATCGACCAGCACCAGTTCGCGGTCGGCCTGGCCCAGGCCGGCCAGGTGGCGCACCGCCTCGACGTAGCGCGGACTCATCAGCAGCACGCCGTGGCCTGGTGGGTGCGGGCGGCCGTGCATGCGCGCCAGATGTACCAGCGCGGTGGCGGGCATCGACCATTTCAGATGGCGCAGCAACTCGTCGGCCAGGTCCGGGCGATTGCACACCAGCACCATGTCGCAGCCGGCCTGTAATGCCGCTTCAGCGCGCTGGCTGATGCCACCGGCCACGCTGGCGCCTTCCATGGTCAGGTCGTCACTGAAGATCACCCCCTCGAAACCGTATTGGCCGCGCAGAATTTCGGTCAGCCAGCGGTGTGAGAAGCCGGCCGGATGCGGGTCGACATGCGGATAGATGACATGCGCGGGCATGATGCCGGCCAGCCCCAGGTCGATCAGGTGGCGGAACGGCTGGATGTCGCTGAATTCCAGATCGGCAAGGCCGCGCTCGTCCACCGGCACCGCCAGATGTGAATCCGCCGCGACAAAGCCGTGGCCGGGGAAATGCTTGCCCACCGCGCTCATGCCGGCTTCATTCAGGCCCAGGCTGAGGGCGTGGGCCAGGTCGGAAACCGCGCGCGGATCGCGGTGGAAGGCGCGGTCGCCGATCACGCCGCTGTTGCGGTAGTCGAGATCGAGCACCGGCGCGAAGCTGAAATCCACCCCCACCGAACGCAATTCCGCGCCCAGCACATAGCCGGCGTCGCGTGCCAGGCGACGGGCGCGCGACGGGTGAGTGTCCCAGACTTCGCCGATGGCGCGCATGGCCGGAATTGGCGTGAAGCCGGCGCGGAAACGTTGCACCCGGCCGCCTTCATGATCGACGCCGATCAATAGATGCGGGGAGCGCAAAGCGTGTATTTCATGGCACAGGGCGGCGACCTGTTCCGGGCTTTGGTAATTGCGCTGGAACAGGATGACGCCGCCGATCGAAGGGTGCAGCAGGCGCTGCCGCTCCGCATCGCTGAGGGCGAGGCCTTCGACATCGGCCATCACCGGGCCTAGGGCGAGATGGCTGGCGAGGATCATCTGCCCTCCACCAGCACGAAGGCGACCACATGATCGCGTTCGTCGGAAATCGACAAATGCACTCGACCCAGGCCGCGTTCCCGCATCCAGGCGGCCAGTTCCGGCGAGAAGGCGAGGCCGGGACGACCCAGCGGGTCATGCACCACGCTGATCGCGGTCAGCATCACCGGTGCCCGCATACCGGTTCCCACGGCCTTGGAAAAGGCCTCCTTGGCGGCGAAACGCTTGCTGAGAAACACATCCTTGTTACGCGCTTCGGCATATTCGCCCCACTCTTCCGGCGACAACAGGCGTTGCGCCAGCTTGCCGCCATAGCGCGCATGGACTTCACCCATGCGGCGAATGCCGGCGATATCCGTGCCTATTCCATAGATCATGCGGTTGCCTCCTTCCTGCTGCGCGCGAGTTGCTCCAGGGCATAGTGGGTGAAGGCCAGGCCCATGTAAACCGGGGCGAAGAAGTTGATGATCGGCACCAGGTGCAGCAGCCCGAGGAAAGCCGCCAGGCCATACAACGGCCAGCCGCCTTCCGCGCGCAACCTCGCCAGTTCTTCTTTCGAGGCGTGTTCCGCCAGCGCGTCATAGAGGAACAGGCGCTGGTTCAGCCAGGCATTCAGAATAATCGCAACCCCCGCGCCGAATGGGCCCAACAGCCAGAACGGCAGGGTAAGCAGCCAGACCAGAAGATAGATAGTCAGCGCGAACAGGCTATTGCCGAGGCTGCCGAGAAAGCTGCCGCCGTACTGGCGCCCCAGCTCCGGGTAATGGCGCCGGGCCACCACGCTCAACAGGATCGGCATGAAGATCAGGGAAGTGATGAACAACGCGGTGACGTAGATCGCCGGCAGCAGCAACAGGATCAACACCATGGTGACGCCCATCCCGATCACCCAGCCGGCGAGGGTCGGCCCCAGCCAGCCCGGCAGAGGCGAATCGTTGAACACCCCTTCCAGCCCCGCCACCCAGAGCGTCCCGAACCCCCAGAACAGCCCGCCCCACAGGATCAACGCCAGCAACATAGGCAGAAACATGATCGCCAACACCCGTGGCTGCATCAGATCGGCGGCGGCGCGGCGGAGAATTTCAAAGAGGGAGGCCATCAAACCTCCTCCGGCTTGGTTACAGGGTCAAAATCCACACCCAGCGCTTCAAAGTGCGCTCTACCGCACTGAATCTTTGCCCACTCTGAACCGCGCAGTTTGAGCTGGTCTTTGCTGGACTTGGTTTCCCGCACCAGATAGACCTTCTCGTCGTGCTCTTTGACGATGGCCCAGTCTGGGTTATAGGTGCCGATGGGGGTTTCAATCTTGAACCAGCCGGGCAGCTTCACGAACAGGCGAATGTCCTCGCGGGTGCTCATGGCTGCGGCGAATTGGCGCTCGATTTCGGACTCCCACACCACCACGTCGTAAATGGATTTCTCCACCTCCAGTGTGTTGCAGAGGTAGCCGGCAATTTCGTTTTTCTCGAAAAGGTACATCTCATATTCTGAACCGCCAATTCGCTCATATTTGATACCGGCAATCATCAGTTCGTGCAGCTCGGCCTGGATGGCGTAGAGCGCCTGGTCCAGGAACATTTGCGGGTTGTCCTTCACTTCGCCCAGGCGGCCGGACTGGATCAGGATTTGCGCCAGGGTTGAGCGGGTCAACTCGGTCTTGCTCTGAAGGTAGCCCAACAGGTCGGGGATTTTGCAGGCCTGGTATTCAAGCTGCGCGCGGGTGGTGGCCAATAGCCGGGTGGTCAAGCCTTCGCCGTCTATCTCGATGCCGACCTTCTGCACCTGTATCTTGGCCGGCTCGATTTTGTCCATGCCGGCAAGTCGCTTGGCCGCTTTGGCGGTAAGGTCCGCCGTGGTGTAGTCCACCGCATAGCGGGTGCGGTGCTTGATACGGCTCCAGAGCGCCTTGAAATCTTCGTTCAAGCGCCAGCCTTCCACCAGCCTGGCGGTGCGGCGCTCGCGTTTGTTGCTGATTCGGCCCTCGAATTTGACCCCGCATTCCTCCTCGATTTCGTTCTGAAGCTTAGCCGCGAACTCGTCATAGCTTTCGTTGGCGATTACCGTCAGGCGGTTGATATTGGGGTCGAAGCAGCGCTCGCCGTTTTCCATCACCGGCAAGCGCAATCCGCGCCCGATTTCCTGGCGCTTCTTGATTTCGGAGCGGGTCTCGTTGAGCGTGCAAATCTGGAACACGTTGGGGTTGTCCCAACCTTCGCGCAGGGCCGAGTGGCTGAAGATAAAGCGCAGCGGCTCGTCCATGGACAACAGGCGTTCCTTGTCCCGCATGATGAGTTCATAGGCCTCGTCGTCGGCCTGGGTGTCGCCGCGCGTGTCTTTGGGCACGCCCTTGGTGGCGGAGAAATAGCCGTTGTGGACCTGTTCCACGGGGAGCTGCGCCAACTCGCGATATTTCGGCAGCGCCGAAACTTCTTTGTACGCCTCGATAAACCAATGGCGAATCTTGCCGTTTTCCGCCGCGTAGTTCGCCACCCGGTCAATGAAGAACAGGCTCAAGACCTTCACCCGCTGCCCTTGCGGCAGGGTGCGCTTGACCCGGAGTTCCTTCTCGAAGTGCTCCTTTACGGATTCGCGAATCTGTACCCGCATGACCTCTTGGGTGCGTCCGCCGTAGGTCTGGCCGACATACAACACCAGGCCGTTGGTGAAGCTGACGCTGCCATTGCCGGTGTTGCCATCTCCGGCATTGATTTCGTCGATGATGTGGTCCCGATACTGCTCCCGCTCGCCAGACTTATCGAACAGGTCCACGCCACTGCTGCTGACCGAAATGGACTTGCGCTGCGGCCCACTGCCGCTATTCACGTCCAGGGCCAGCTTGGCGGTGATTTTGGTCTTGGTCGCGGCAATGCTCTGGACTTCGATAAAAGGCTGATTGAACTCCGGGTCGTCCATGACCGAGTCCACTTCGATACGTTTGACCAGCTTCAAGTCGTAAGCCTTCACTGGATCCAGCCGATAGAGCAAGTTGTAGAGATTGCGGTGGGTGGCGGAGTAACGCAGGGTGCACAGCGGGTTCAGGCTGGCGATGGCCGTCTTGGCCTGCTCGCTCTCCATGTTCTGCGGCTCGTCCAGAATAACGATGGGGTTGGCCGATTGAATGAACTCGATGGGCCGGCGGCCGGAAAGCCGGTCGTTTTCCTTGTGAATGACGTTGTTGGTCTGCTTGTTGAAGGCGTCGATATTGATGACCAGCACCTGCAAGGTGTTGGAACCGGCGAACTGGCGCAGGCGGGAAACCTGCTTGGAGTCATACACCCAGCACTCCACCGGCAGGTTGCCATAGAGCGTTTTGAAGTGCTCTTCAGTCAGCCGCAGGGAAGTCATGACCCCTTCGCGGATGGCGACGCTGGGCACCACGATAATGAATTTCTTGAAGCCGTAACGCTGGTTCAACTCGTAGAGGCTGCGCAGGTAAACGTAGGTCTTGCCAGTGCCGGTCTCCATTTCCACGGAGAAGTTGAAGAAATCGCGTGGCTTGCCTTGGGTGTCCTTGCAAGGCAGCGTTTCCAGCGTAGCGGAAGGGGGAATGTCGTTGCCGCGCTGGACCTTGTTCAGGTTGGCCAGAACCTGTTCGGCCTGAAGCTCCAGGCGGTTGCTCGTGCCCAGTTCGGTGAACAGCTCGCCCCCGGCAGCGTCGAAGCGGATTTCAAAGGCACCGGAAGCCAGCGGCTGGCCGTCGAAGAGTTCGACAGCCGCCTGAATGGCGTCGAGCTGGTATGGCTGGTTGGCTTCGAACTTGATTTTCAAGCGGTAACCCCGTTTTCTGACGACATGTCCCGACCCCGTTTTGTGCCAGCCCTGCTTAACGCAAGCCGGTTTGCGTTAAGCATTATTTGTTATGGTTAACACAAGTTGGCTTGCCCCCATTTGACTGAACACAATCAGCCAATGACTTTCCGTCCCTCGGCGATGTTGATGAGATCAGGCAGGGCGAACACCGCCGGGGTGCGCCCGGCGGCTTCGCGCAGGCGCAAGATCAAGCCGGCGGCCAGAATCTGCTTGAGGATGCCGTTTGCGGTGACGCGGTTTTCTATCCCGGCGTGGTGGCGAGTTGCAACATGCGCTTGATGAGCCGAGCCGGCTTGGGCGTATCGAACACGCTGTCCGAATCGGAAAACGCCACAAGGCTGATCAAATCTTTCTTGGCTTCCTGGGTATGGCCCACGTCGTCGTAATACCAGAGCGTTTGCGGCACCCGCCCTTGTTTCACCTCGGACAGAAAGATTTTCGGGGCCGGGATGTTGTTCCCATCGGCACCCCAATAAATCCGATTGTCCTTGTCCATTGCCCTGAATTTCTCTTCGGAAACAACCCAGTATCTTCCGGTTGGCGGGCCTTCGATCACACGCCCACCAGGGCAGCGAATTGAATACGTCCCCTTGCTGTAATAGTTTCTTTCCGCAAGATTATTCGGTCTCCAAAGGCCACGCGGGTCGTTATCCGTGTTCTTGTAAACCGCGTTCTGTTCTTCCGTTCGCGCAAGCAGGTTGGGCGTCCAGGTCGTCGCGTATTTCGCGTAGACCAGAACGTAATCGTGATCTTCCGAGAAATGCCGGGCGCTGCTCTTGGGGGCGTAGTTCTTCTGCCAGATGACCGAAGCGACAAAATTCTCCTCTCCAAACACCTCATTCATCAGCATCCGCAGGTTATGCACCTCGTGGTCGTCGATGCTGACGAATATCACCCCGTCGTCCCGCAACAGATTCCGCGCCATGAACAGACGCGGAAACATCATGCTCAGCCATTTGGAATGGAAGCGCCCGCTGGTCTCGGTGTTGGTGCTCTGCTTGAGGCCTTCCTCGCTGACCTGCCCGGAGTAGCGCAGGTAGTCGTCCAGTCCCTCGCGGTAGTTGTCCGGGTAAATGAATTCGTTGCCGGTGTTGTAGGGCGGGTCGATATAAATCATTTTGACCTTGCCGTGGTAGCTCTTCTGCAGGAGCTTGAGCACTTCCAGGTTGTCGCCTTCAATAATCAGGTTTTCGCTGCGGTCGAAATTGATGGACTCTTCCGGCATGGGTAGCAAGGTGCCGACGCTGGGGGTCTGCACGGCACGGAAGGCTTCCGCTTTGCCGGCCCAGGTGAGGCCGTAGCGTTCCGGGCGGGCGTCAATCGCCTCGCCCAAGGTGGCTTTCAGCTTGTCCCAGTCCACCTTGCCTTCGCTGAATACATGGGGCGCTTGCTCGCGGAGTTGGGCCAGCAGGGCTTCGGTGGGGTTGTCGGAGGTCAGCGGTAGCTTGGTGTCGTCGGTCATGGTCATTTTTTGGTTTTGGCCGCGTCGCCCAGCAATCCGCCCGCATCCCGCTCGTCCAGTTCCAGCTTGGGCGGGGTGGACTTGATACGTTTTTCAACAATCTTGATGTGCTCGGCGGCGGGAATGGTCTCGGGCAGGTCGCCGCCAATACGCTTGATGGCTGCGCGGACTTCCTTACCCACTTGTTCGTGGGCCTGGATGGCTTGTTGCTGGTGATGGATGCCTTCTCGCGCCAACTTGTCGCGGGTCTGGGTCATGCGGAACTGGTTGGCGGCCAGTTCGGTGGCGTTCATCCGGTCCATCAGGCTGTCCTTGGTGGGAATGCCCTTGCGTACCTTGATGTCATCGTTGCCCAGGCCGCCATACAGGCCCTTGTAGCCGGCATCATGGAAGACGCCGAACATTTTGTTCTGCACGCCAGCCTGCTGGGCCGCACCGGAAAGCGCCTTGAACTCCTCGGCGGTCTGCTTGCGCAGTTCCAGCCGCTCCACGTCGGCGGCGAGCTGGTCGGAAAGCTCTTGGCGCCGGGTCTGGATGGTGAAGTATTTCTGCGCCTCGGCGATTTCCGGCTTGCGCGGGTCGCCGTTCATGGCGATGAGGTAGCAGGCAAAGCGGGAGAGCTGGTAGTCGTCGACGTTGCGTTGGCCGCCTTTCCCCAGTTCGATCATTTTGCCGGCGCCGGCAAAATGATGGGCGAGGGTGTTGCCGGACTGCTCGCAAGAAGTCATGGCCCGTTCGATGGCCTGTTCGAACCGCCGCCACTGGCTATAGCCCAGCAGGGACTGAAAATCTCTGGCGCTCCAGTATTCGGCGCTGTAGTCGTTGGTCCGCTTCAAGTCCTCAAAGGACTTGCCGCCGATGGTCGGTAGGTTCTTCTCAGCCATTTTCCGTCGCTCCCCGCTCCGGGTCTGTCTCGGTCGTCAGATTATCCGCCAGCGCAGCCTGAACAACGGCAACAGGCTGTGCCGCTGTTTGAGCTGCTGCTCGATTTCGGTAATCAGGTCGTTGCGCTGGGCGTCGATAGCGTCCTGCTGGTCGTAGAGGTCGCGGCGCATCTTGTTGCGCTTGGCTTCCAGATTTTTCAATGCTTTCTGGGCGGCCAGCTTGTCGGTGAGGATAAGGTAAGTGCGTATAGGGCGTCGTCGCGGGGGAGTTGCAGGCGGGCGTGGACTTCTTCGTCGAAGTTCTCCAGCAGGGAGCGGCGGGTTTCCACCATGGCCTGGGAGATTTTGTCGTCCAGCTCGGCCTGGAGGGCGTCGAAGGCGGTCTGGATTTCTTCCGCTGTGCGGCATTCCTGATAGACCTGAGCGATACGCTTCTCGATATCCACGCCGGATTCCAGCGCGCCCAGCACGTCGTCGCTGGCGCCGAAGACGCCATCGAAGAGTCGGAATTTCTCGGCCAGCAACTGGAATACCCGCTGGTCGGCGGCGTTGCACCGGTTGAGGAAGTTCACCACGACGACGTCATGCTGCTGGCCGTAACGGTGGCAGCGGCCTATGCGCTGTTCCACCCGCTGCGGGTTCCAGGGCAGGTCGTAGTTGACCCCCAGTGGGGCGAATTGCAGGTTGACGCCTTCGGCGGCGGATTCCGTGGCGATAAGCAGCGTGGCGCGGTCGCGGAACGCTTCTATCAAGGCCGCCTTGGTGTCGGCGGTGCGGGAGCCGGAGACGTAAGGAGAGCCACGGTGCCGCGCCAGCCAGTCCTGGTAAATCCGGGTGGAAAGCGGGTCGGCGTTGCTGCCACTGCTTGCGCAGGGTGGCCGGCAATATCAGCAGGATTTTCCGGCGCCGTTCGGCCCAGCGCTGGCTAATGACGATGCCGGCTTCAATGGTTTTGCCCAGCCCCACTTCGTCGGCCAGGATGACGCCCTTGGAAAGCGGCGAGCGCAGCGCAAACAGGGCGGCATCGACCTGGTGCGGGTTCAAGTCAACCCGCGCGGAGGCGATCGAGCCGGACAGGCGTTCCAGTGAGTCATTCGCCCCCTGAGTGTGAGCGCCGCTGCCCAGTATTTGCTGTGGTATGGCGTGGACAAGGTTTCTGGTGCTCATGGGCTGGCTGCCCATCGCAGGTGAGTTTGCGCGCGTCGGACAAACCGCCTGAAAGTTCCCTGAATACTGGTGCCGGGAGGGGGACTCGAACCCCCACGGTGTTACCACCGGCGGATTTTGAATCCGCTGCGTCTACCGATTCCGCCATCCCGGCTGTTAGGAGGCAAATGAGGTTCGCGATTATGGCCGAAGGCCGCTTTATGCGGCAACGTATAATCCGCGCCCTCATGAAAACCAGCGACTTCGAATACACCCTGCCGGACGAGCTTATCGCCCGGCATCCTCTGGCCGAGCGCACGGCCAGTCGCCTGTTGCACGTGGATGGGCCGGGCAAGCGCTTCGCGGACCGCTTATTCAACGAATTGCCCACTTTTTTCCGCCCCGGCGATCTGCTGGTGTTCAACGACACCCGCGTCATCAAGGCGCGCCTGCATGGCCAGAAAGACAGCGGCGGCAAGGTGGAGGCGCTGGTGGAGCGCATCGTCAGCGACCATGAAGCCCTGATGTTCCTGCGTGCCAGCAAGCCACCGAAGCCGGACAGCGTGCTGCTGTTCGCCGGGGCGATTCAGGCACGGGTGCTGGGGCGCGAGGGGGAGTTGTTCCGCCTGGCGTTCGATCCCGCCCGCACCGTGCTGGAATGGCTGGAACACTACGGCGAGATTCCGCTGCCGCCCTATCTGCACCGGCCGGCGGAAGCCGACGACGATGCCCGTTATCAGACCGTGTATGCGCGCGATCCGGGTGCGGTCGCCGCGCCGACCGCTGGCTTGCATTTCGACGAGGCTATGCTGGCGCGCTTGCGCGAACTGGGTGTGAGCAGCGCTTTCGTCACCCTGCATGTCGGTGCCGGCACCTTTCAGCCGGTGCGCGAGGAGAACCTGGCGGATCACAAAATGCACAGTGAACGCTATGTGATCCCGGCGGCAACCGTGGCTGCCGCGGCAGCCACGCGCGCGGCGGGCGGCCGGGTCGGCGCGGTCGGTACCACCAGCCTGCGCGCCCTGGAATCCGCAGCGCGCGACGGGGTGCTGCGCGCGGGGGGCGGTGAAACCGATCTGTTCATCACCCCGGGCTACCACTTCAACGTGGTGGATCGCCTGGTCACCAATTTCCATCTGCCGCGCTCCACCCTGCTGATGCTGGTCTGCGCCTTCGGCGGCATGGATCTGTTGTTGCGCGCCTACGCCCACGCCGTAGCCGAGCACTACCGCTTCTTCAGTTACGGCGATGCGCTGCTGATCGAGCGGGCGTAGTGGCGCCGGCGTCCAACCGGCTTGCCGGCTGGACGCCGGCGCTACACAGCACCGCATTGCCGACCGAGTGGACTGGTTTCGGGTTGGTCCCAGGTTGGTCAATTTGTACGACCATAGGAAAATCAATGGCTTCCGCGCATGGGTTCACGTATAGTGCGCGCCGTTGTGCAACGCAGTGGTCGGCTTCCCGCTCATTTGCCAGGTCTCCTGGCTGGGGTTTCAAGCCCACGGGACTGTTTTCACAGCCCCATCGTCCCGACCTCACCTGATCCTTTCACGGAAACGTTTTCCGTCGATTCGGCTTCGCGGCATTCGGTTGGCGCCGATGTTTCGCGAGAATCGACGCGCCCAGCATCGTGGCGCGAGCGTTTCTGTTTTTGCGTCCCTACCCTCTCCTGGGCGGACGCGGTTGCTTTTTGCCCGCGCCAAACTGAATGGCGGGCAAGGGCTTTGAAAGGATTTGTATGACCTTCGCTACTTTGGGCCTCAACCCCCTTGTTCTCAAATGCCTGGAAACCACCGGCTACACCGTCCCCACCGAGGTGCAGCGCCAGGCGGTGCCGGCCGCGCTGGAAGGGCGCGATCTGCTGGTTTCCAGCCACACCGGCAGCGGCAAGACCGCGGCCTTCCTGTTGCCCAGCCTGCACCGGCTGGCCGAGCCATCCCAGCTCCCTGGAGCAGACAAAATCCAGGGCCCGCGCCTGCTGGTGCTTTGCCCCACCCGAGAACTCGCCTTGCAGGTGCAAAAGCAGGCCATGATCTACGGTGCCGGCCTGCGCCGCCTGCGCACCGTCTGTCTGGTCGGCGGCGCCCCGTTCGGCCCGCAGTTTCAGGCACTCAAGGTGAATCCGGAAGTGATGATCGCCACCCCCGGCCGCCTGATCGACCATCTGGAACGCGGCCGTCTCGACTTCTCGCGCCTGGAAGTGCTGGTGCTGGACGAAGCCGACCGCATGCTGGACATGGGCTTCATCGAGGACATCGAGCACATCGTCTCGCGCACCCCGGAAAACCGCCAGACCCTGCTGTTCTCCGCCACGCTGGACGGCATGGTGGGCAAGATCGCCGCCCAGTTGACCAACAATCCGTTGCGCGTCGAAGTGGCGACCCAGGAAGAGCACAAGGCCAATATCGACCAGCGCATCCTGTTCTCCGACGACATCGGCCACAAGCACCGCCTCCTCGACGCGCTGTTGCGCGATGCGGACCTGACCCAGGCGCTGATTTTCACCGCCACCAAACGCAGCGCCGAGGAACTCTCGGAAACCCTGCTGGAAAAGGGCTTTTCCGCCGCCGCGCTGCATGGCGACATGCCGCAGCACAAGCGCACCCGCACGCTGCAACGCGTGCGTGATGGCCAGATACGTATCCTGGTGGCCACCGACGTGGCGGCGCGTGGCATCGACGTCGCCGGCATCAGCCACGTCATCAACTTCGACGCGCCGCGCCAGGCGGAAGATTACGTGCATCGCATCGGCCGCACCGGCCGCGCCGGCCGTTCCGGCATCGCCATCACGATGGTGCATGGCAAGGAACGCCATCTGGTACGCGAAATCGAGCGCTACCTCGGCCAGAGCGTGCGCGTCGACGTGATCCCCGGCCTGGAGCCGAGCCCGCGCGCCGAGCGTAGTTTCGACAAGAATCGCGGCGGCAAGGGCGGCTACGGCAACAAGAGTGCTGGCTACGGCCGCGGTTCTGGCGGTCAGAAAGCCAGTTACTTTGACAAGCCGGCTGGCGAGCGGACCTGGGGCGAAAAGAAGTGGAGTGAAAAACCAAACGACCGGCCGCGCGGCGAGTACCAGGGCCGCGGCCAGGGTTATGGCCAGCGCGATATTCCGGCGCCGCGCCATGACGATGACAACCGGGGCAACTCCATCAACTATGGCGCCGGCCATGCACCAAGCCGGCCGGCACGCGATGGCAACACCTGGGCCAAGCCGGAAGTCCGTGCCGTCGCCAAGGACGGCAATCATTGGGGCAACAAGTCCGATCCGCGCCCGGCGTTCAAGAGCGTCCCCCGTAGCGATGACCGCCGTCCCGCCGCCGCCAAGCCACACGGTCGCCAGAGCTGGTAAGCGGCCGCCACTCCCCCCTTGAAAAAGGGGGGGGCCGCGCTCGCAACTACGGCACGCACTCCCACTCCACCCGATCACCCGCTCGGCCGTGAAAGCGGCCGGCGGCGATCTCCAGCACGTAGGCGGCTGGCGCCGGCGGGTAAATGATGGGGCAAGGGTCGTTTCTACATATAGGCAGGGTCGCAGCACCCACGACCCGCTGTTCCGAATTCACCCAGACCAGGTCGATGGGAAATCGCATGCCCTGCATCCAGAAGCCGGGCCTGCCGGCTTCCAGGAACACGAACCACATGCCGGCGTTGGGCGCGAGCCGCTCGCGCCCGGACAGGCCGCGCTCCTGCATGGCCGGCGTGGCGGCGACCTCCGCCGCGAAGCGTTGGGCGCCGATGCGGACGGCGCGCGCCTGTTCCGCCGAGCAGGGCGCCTGCGCCAGGGCGGAGCCGCTGACCACAAGCAGTAAACTGGCGCCCTTTTTCCAACCTCGCATCGGTCTTTCTCCATGCAATTCCAGGTCACTCATCGTAGCGGCCACGCCCGGCGTGGCGTGCTGGAAACCGTCCACGGCACGATCCAGACCCCGGTATTCATGCCGGTCGGCACCGTCGGCACGGTCAAGGGGGTCACCCCCCATGAGCTGAGCGACCTGGGCGCGCGGATCGTGCTCGGCAACACCTTCCATCTCTGGCTGCGCCCCGGCCTGGAAGTCATCGCCGCGCATGGCGGCCTGCACCGCTTCATGGCCTGGAACGGCCCGATTCTCACCGACTCCGGCGGCTTCCAGGTGTGGAGCCTCACCCATCTGCGCAAGATCACCGAGCAGGGCGTGAAGTTCGCCTCGCCCCTGGATGGTGAGCGCCTGCTGCTCTCGCCCGAGAAAAGTATGCAGATACAGAAGGTGTTGAACTCGGACATTGTCATGATCTTCGACGAATGCACGCCCTATCCGGCGGATTGGGCGGCCGCGAAACAGTCGATGGAACTCTCGCTGCGCTGGGCGGAACGCTCAAAACAGGCGCATGAAGGCAACCCGAATGCCCTCTTCGCCATCGTCCAGGGTGGTATGTATGAAGACCTGCGCGAGCGTTCCCTGGAACGGCTCTCCGAGATCGGCTTCGACGGCTATGCCCTGGGCGGGCTGTCGGTGGGTGAGCCAAAGGAAGACATGGAACGCATCCTCGACCACATCGGCCCGCGCCTGCCGGAGAACAAGCCGCGTTACCTGATGGGCGTCGGCACGCCGGAAGACATCGTGTTCGCGGTGCGGCGCGGCATCGATATGTTCGACTGTGTGATGCCTACCCGCAACGCGCGCCACGGTCTGCTGTTCACCTGGTCTGGCAACCTGAGAATCAAGAACGCGAAGTTCAAGGCCGACACCGGCCCGATCGACCCGGACTGCGGCTGCTACACCTGCCGCCATTACAGCCGGGCCTATTTGCATCATCTGCAACGCTGTGGCGAAACGCTCGGCGCGCGCCTCAACTCCCTCCACAACCTGTACTTCTACCAGGATTTCACCGCCCGCCTGCGCGAGGCCCTGGAACAGGGCCGGTTCCCGGAGTGGACGGCGGCGTTCCAGGCCAGGCGCGGTAAAGCGCTCCTACCAGGGCTACGCATCTGACCAGTGGTAGAATCCGCCGGATTTTCCAACTGCTGGTTCTCATCATCATGCTGATTTCTCCCGCTTACGCCGCCCCTGCCGCGGGCCAACCCGACCCGATCATGACTTTTCTGCCCTTGGTCGTACTGTTCGCGCTGTTCTACTTCATGATCATTCGTCCGCAGATGAAGCGCACCAAGGATCAGAAGAAGATGCAGGAAGGCATTCAGAAAGGCGACGAGGTCGTCACCGCCGGTGGCCAGGTCGGCAAGGTGGTCAAGATTTCCGAGCAATACATCACCCTGGACATCGGCGGGGGTACGGAATCCCATTTCCAGCGCGGTACCGTGCAAACCGTGCTGCCCAAGGGAACGATCAAGGACCTGTAAGCGGTATCGAGTGAGGGGCGCGCAATGTTCCCCCGTTCACTCCTTTCTTCTTCCTCCTCACCCGCAAGAACATGAACCGCTACCCCTTCTGGAAATACCTCGTCATCGGCGCCGCTCTGCTGATTTCGTTTCTCTACACCCTGCCTAATTTCTTTGGTGAGGTGCCGGCGGTACAGGTGATGCCAGTGCGCACCACCGAGAAAGTGGATACCGCGTTGCTGCAACGGGTGGAAGCCGCGCTGAAGGCGGCCGGTATCGCCAGTACCGGGGTGGCGCTCGACGCGCGCGGGGTGAAAGCGCGTTTCGCCAGCACCGATACCCAGATCAAGGCCAAAGACACGCTCCAGCAGGCTCTCGGGCCGGGCTACACGGTTGCGCTCAACCTGCTGCCCGCCTCGCCGGCCTGGCTTTCCTCGATCGGTGCGCTGCCGATGAATCTGGGCCTGGATTTGCGCGGTGGCGTGCACTTCCTGTTGCAGGTGGATATGCCCAAGGCGCTGGAAAAAGCGGCCGAGCGCTATCAGGGCGACATCCGCACCCTGTTGCGCGAAAACAAGGTGCGTTACACCGGCATCGGCCGTGAGGGCGATCGCGTCGCCATCAAGTTCCGCGATGGTGTGCAGCGTGATGCCGCGCGCAAGGCGATCGAAACGGCGTATCAGGAACTGCAACTGGAGGACAGCCCGAGTGGCGAGGAATTTGTCCTCACCGGCAGCCTGAAAAAACAGGCGCAGGTGAAGACCCAGGAATACGCCCTGCAACAAAACCTCACCACCTTGCGCAACCGGGTCAACGAATTGGGCGTGGCCGAGCCGGTGATCCAGCAACAGGGCATCGACCGCGTGGTGGTGCAACTGCCAGGGGTGCAGGACACCGCCAAGGCCAAGGAAATCCTCGGCCGCACCGCGACCCTGGAAATCCGCATGGTGGACGAGGAGCGAATGCAGGATGCCACCGCCGTTCAGGCCGCCGCCGCCGGCCAGGCGCCGTTTGGCACGGAGTTGTTTTACGAGCGCGACGGCCGCCCGGTGCTGGTGAAGAAGAATGTGGTGCTGACCGGCGACTACATCACCGATGCGCAACCCGGCTTCGACAACCAGACCAACCAGGCCGCCGTACACGTCAACCTGGACGGGCGCGGTGCCCGCATCTTCAAGAACGTCACGCGCGAAAACGTGGGCAAGCGCATGGCTATCCTGCTGATCGAGAAGGGCAAGACCGAAGTGGTCACCGCCCCGGTGATTCGTGAGGAGATCGGTGGCGGCCGCGTCCAGATCACCGGCATGGATTCACCGCAGGAGGCTTCCGATGTGGCCTTGCTGCTGCGCGCCGGGGCCCTGGCGGCGCCGATGGAAATTGTCGAGGAACGCACCGTCGGCCCGTCGCTGGGTGCCGACAACATTCAGCGCGGGGTGAATTCCACCCTGATCGGCTTTGCGATCGTCGCCGTGTTCATGGCGGTGTACTACCAATTGTTCGGCATCATTTCTGTGCTGGCCCTGGCCACCAACCTGTTCCTGCTGGTGGCGCTGTTGTCGATGATGCAGGCCACGCTGACCCTGCCAGGCATCGCCGGTATCGCCCTGACCTTGGGCATGGCCATCGACGCCAACGTGATCATCGCCGAGCGCATCCGCGAGGAACTGCGCCTGGGCAATTCACCGCAGGCCGCGATGGCCGCGGGTTATGAACGCGCCTGGGACACCATCCTGGACTCCAACGTCACCACCCTGATCGCCGGTGTCGCCCTGTTCTGGCTCGGCTCCGGCCCGGTGCGCGGCTTCGCGGTGACTCTGTGCCTGGGTATCCTGACCTCGATGTTCAGCGCGGTGATGGTCTCCCGCGCGATGGTGAACCTGAGCTACGGCCGGGTTAAGCGTCTGACCAAAGTTTCGATTTAGTGGCTCGTTAATGAATAACGCGAATGTTCTTGCCGTACTGACGGGCACGCTGCGGCGTTGCATCCGCAAGGGGCACGCCGGATTCGTACGCGCTGAAGCCGCTACGACTCCGCTGCCGGTCGTTTGCAGGGAATGGCCATGCGGCACGAACGGCGCCTTACGGCGCATCCCGCCAGCGCACCCATAATCATCCAAGTTATCCATTAACGAGCCCTAAGGCGTAGCGACATGATTGAACTGTTCCATCCCAAACGCGACATCCCCTTCATGCGCTTTGCGCGCAGCACGATTTACGTGTCGATTTTCTTCATCGTCGCCTCCATCGTCCTGCTCGCCACCAAGGGGCTCAACCTGGGCGTGGACTTCACCGGCGGCACGGTGATGGAAGTCAGTTACCCGCATCCGGCTGACGTCGCGGGCATCCGTGCCACCCTTGGCAAGGCCGGTTACCCCGAGGTGTCCGTGCAGAACTTCGGTACCTCGCGCGATGTGCTGGTGCGCCTGCCGGTGAAGGCCGGCGTGACTTCCGCGCAGTTGTCGGAAAAGGTTCTACTGGTGCTGAAACAGGCTGACGCCAGCGTGTTGTTGAAGCGCGTCGAGTTTGTTGGCCCGCAGGTCGGCAACGAGCTGTTCGCGGACGGCGCGCTGGCGCTGCTGGTGGTCTCCATCGGCATTGCCCTCTACCTGGCGTTGCGCTTCGAGTGGCGCTTCGCGGTGGGCGCCATTTTCGCCACCGCGCACGACATCTTCATCGTCCTCGGCGCGTTCTCGCTGTTCCAGTGGGAGTTCTCACTGACCGTGCTGGCGGCGGTGCTGGCGATCATGGGTTACTCGGTGAACGACACCGTGGTGGTGTTCGATCGAATTCGCGAGAACTTCAAGAAGACGCGTTCCGACAACGTCGCGGCGATCATGGACAACGCCAAGACCGCCACCCTGTCGCGGACCATCATCACCAGCGGCACCACCCAACTGATGGTGCTGTCCATGCTGTTCCTGGGTGGTGAAGTGCTCTACGGCTTCGCCCTGGCGCTGACCATCGGCATCGTCGTCGGCACCTACTCCTCGGTGCTGGTCGCCAGCCCCATCGTGATGTGGTTGGGGGTGTCGCGTGAGGATTTCATCAAGAAGGCGGTGAAGCCCGAATCCGGGGCGATGGTCTGAAATGTAGCGCCGGCATCCCTGCCGGCGTTTTTGTCTGGGGTACGTGATGCGCTATTTCCTGCTTGCCCTGCTTGTCGCCCTGGCGCTCCCCGCCCTGGCTACCAGTATCACCGTGGAAAAAACCATTCCTGGTTTTTCCTCGCCCGAGAGCGTCGTCGTCAGTGGCGACGACGTCTTCGTCTCCAACCTGGGCGCGAAGCTGGAACCGATGGAGAAGGACGGCGACGGCTTCATCTCGAAACTCGACCGCCAGGGCAACATCAAGGTGCTGAAGTGGGTCGATAAGCTCAATGCGCCCAAGGGTCTCATCGCCGTGAACGGGGTGCTTTATGTCGCGGACATTGACCGCGTACTTGGCTACCGCCAACGCGATGGCAAGCCGGTGTTCGAACTCGACCTGGCCGCCAGTGGCAGCAAGTTCCTCAACGCCTTCGCCCGCTACGACAACCGCCGTCTGCTGCTGTCCGCTACCGATCTTTCCAAGGTTTTCGTGATCGACCTGTTAAGCCGGAGTTACCGCGAACTCAAGTTCGATAGCCCGCCCAGCGGCCCCAATGGCCTGAAGAAACTCGGCCCCCGCCTGATGGTGGTGGAGTGGGGCAGCGACAACCAGGCCAACGGCAAGGTGAAGGCCTATCTGCTGGACGGCTACACGGCGAAGCTGGAAAAAACCTGGGAGCCCAGCCCCGCTGGCTACTTCGATGGTGTGGTGAGCCTCGGCGCCAACCGCTGGCTGATTTCCAACTGGGTGAAGTTCGAGCCAGGCGGCCTTTTGCAAGTGCTGGATACCCGCGACGGCAAGGTCAGCGTCGCCAACGAAAAGATTCCGCTTGCCGGCCCGGCCGACCTCTTTCTCGATGACCAGAACAAGCTCTGGGTGCCGGGCATGCTGGAAGGCAAGGTTTACCGGATGAACCTGCGACACTAGTGCAGAGGCCGCCCCCCTTTATGAAACAACGCCGTAAAGCTGTAGGTTGTGGGCACCCATGTAGCGCCGGCTTTATGTCACGCAGGGACGCTATCCTTTAGAACCAGCCGGCATCTTTCTGATCAGGCCCACGAAGCCGGCTGGAAGCCGTCGCTACAGCAGAGGCGCGAGCTTGTTTGTTAATCCACGGGAACCCGCATTCTTTTAACCGACATGGATCTTCTCGGCCAATTCATCGACCTCATCCTGCACCTGGACAAGCATCTTGTCCTCCTGGTGCAAAGCTATGGCGTCTGGGTCTACGCCATCCTGTTCGCCATCGTGTTCATGGAGACGGGCTTGGTGGTGACGCCCTTCCTGCCGGGCGATTCCCTGCTCTTTGTGGCGGGGGCGGTGGCGGCGGCGGGGGGCATGGATCCGGTGATCGTGGCCACCACCCTGATTGCGGCGGCGTTGTGCGGTGACAACGTGAATTACTGGATTGGCCGCTTTCTCGGGCCAAAGGTGTTTCAGTTCGAGGGCAGTCGCTGGCTGAAAAAAGAAAACCTGAATCGCACCCATGCCTTCATGGAAAAGCATGGTCCCAAGGCCATCATCATCGCCCGCTTCGTCCCCGTGGTCCGCACTTTCGTCCCCTTCGTGTGCGGCATCGGCCATCTGACCTATCCGCGCTTTCTGGGTTTTTCCGTGCTCGGAGCGCTGCTCTGGGTGGGGCTGCTGGTCACGGCCGGCTACTTCTTCGGCAATCTGCCGGCGGTGAAGAACAACCTCACAGCGGTCATTCTGCTGATCGTTTTCATCTCGATCCTGCCGGGGATCGTCGAGTACCTCAGGCACAAGCGCGCGGCGCCCTGAAGTCGCGCGTCGCCAGCGCTACATGGACCGTGCCTGCCGCGTTATTTCAGCGTGGACAGGTAGGCGGAGACGGCCGCGATGTCCTCGGGAGTGAGCCTGCGCGCGACCGGGGTCATCATCGGGTCGCGGCGCGTGCCATTGCTGGCGCGGTAGTTGGTGAGCGCGTGAGTGAGGTAGGAGACGCGCTGGCCGGCCAGGCGGGCAATGCGCTTGTTGCCATAGGCCTTGCCACCGTGGCAACCGACGCAGGTGGCCAGGTAGCGCTTCCTGCCTTTTTCTATCAGCGCCACATTGGTGGCGGCGGGGGTGTTGGGGCGCATGGCGGCGTAATACACGGACATGCTGACGCGGTCTTCATCCTTGATCGCCTTGATCAGGCCGGACATGAATTCGCTGTTGCGGTGGCCATCGCCGAATTTCTGGATCTGGGTGAGCAGATACACCGGGTTCTGGCCAGCCAGGTTGGGGATGCTTTCCAGCACGCTGTTGCCATCCTCGCCGTGACACCAAACACATAGATAAGAAGCCGCGCGCTTGCCGGCGGCGAGGGTTTCCGGATCAGCCGTCGCTTGCTGGATACGGGCTTCATATTCAGCGGGGAGAAGCCTGGTGGCCGGCTTCGCCGGGGCGGCCAGCGCGGTGCTGGCCGCCAGGCTGAGGGCCAGAATAGCGAGGTGCTGCGGTGCCATGATGTTCATCCGTTTCTACGTTTATCCGCGGCTGTTTCCTCAAGCCGCCACGGCCAGACCGGCCAGGCGGTTGATTTCCGCGAGCAATTCTTGTTCCTGATACGGCTTGCCCAGGTAGGCGTTGACACCCAGTTCCTGAGCATGGCCGCGATGCTTATCCGCCGTGCGCGAGGTGATCATGATAACCGGTAGATTGCGCGTCAGGCCGCTGGCGCGGACATGGCGCGCCACCTCGAAGCCATCCATGCGCGGCATCTCGATGTCCAGCAGCATGACGGCCGGTAGCTCGTCTTCCAGGGCTTCGAGGGCCTCCACGCCATCGCGCGCGGTGGCGACGCGAAAACCTTCGCGTTGCAGAAAGCGGGTGGTGATCTTGCGTACCGTGAGGGAGTCGTCGACCACCAGGATCAGCGGCGCCTGGACGACGGCTTCTTCCACCTCGGCTGGCTGCCTGGGGGCGCGTTCCGCCAACTGGAAGGGGTTGACGATCAGGGCGACGCGGCCGTCGCCAAGCACGGTGGCGCCGCTGACCCCGACAATCCGCGCCAGTTGTGGGCCGATGTTTTTCACCACCGCTTCAAAGTTGCCTTCCAGGGCATCCACCCGGATGGCCAGGCGCTCCTCGCCGGCGCGCAGCAACAGAATGGTGCGGTAGCGGCCTTCGCTGGCTTGCGACGGTCGTCCCACCAGTTCAGCCAGAGTGCGCAGCGGATAGGTCGCATCGTCCAGCGTCAGATAGCCGGTTACCTGCAAGGCGGCCATCTGTTCGGCGTTGACCTCGCGCACCAGCGCGATCAGGTTGGCCGGCAGCGCCCAGGTGACGCCCCCCGCTCGCGCCAGCACGACCTGGGACAAGGCCAGGGTGAGCGGCAGATGGAGGGTGAAGCGCGCCCCCGCGCCGGGGCTGGTTTCCAGGCGCACGCGGCCGCCGATACCGGCGATCTCGCTGCGTACCACGTCGAGGCCGACGCCGCGTCCGGCCAGTTCGGTCACTTCCAGGGCGGTGGAGAAGCCGGAGCGGAACAGCAGCGCTTCCAGTTCTTCGTCGCTGGCCTTGGCGTCCGCATCCAGCCAGCCGTGAGCTACGCCGCCCGCGCGCACGGCGGCGTGGTCGATGCCGGCGCCATCGTCAGAGAGGTTGAGCACGATTTCATTGCCGACCTGGCGCGCGGTCAGGTGCACTTCACCGTATTCCGGTTTGCCGGCGGCGGCGCGCGCGCGGGGGTCTTCGATGCCGTGAGCGATGGCATTGCGGACCAGGTGTTCCAATGGCGCGGCGATCTTGTCCAGCACTGTACGGTCGATTTCGGTCTGGCCGCCGTCGATTTCCAGGTGTGCGCGGCGCCCGGTTTCCTTGGCCGCCTGGCGCGCGACTCGGTGCAGGCGCTCGGCCAGGTTATTCAGGGGCACCATGCGGATGTGCATGAGGGCCTGTTGCAGGTTGCGCGTCATGCGCGATTGCTGCACCAGGGCGCTTTCCGCTTCAGTGAGGCCGGAGAACAGGTTTTCCTGCACCGTGGCAACGTCATTCACGCTTTCCGCCAGCAGGCGGGTCAGTTCCTGCAGGCGCGAGTAGCGGTCGAATTCCAAAGGGTCAAACTGCGATTCGTCCATTTGCGAGAGGCGTGAACGCATCTGGGTTTCCGCCTGGATTTCCATTTCGCGCAGTTGCGAGCGCAGGCGTTCGACGTTGGCCGAGAGTTCCTGAGCGCTCTGCTTGTAGCCGGTAAGCACGTTTTCGATCCGGGCGCGGGCGATGGAAACTTCGCCGGCTTCGTTGAGCAGGGTATCGAGAATGTCGGATTTCTGGCGCAGGGTCTGGCGCAGGCGTAAATCATCGTCCATGCCCGTGGCGGCGGCGGGGTTGGCCGCCGGAAGCGAGGGCACGGCCAGCGCCGGGGCGGGCGTCGGCGCGGCGCCGCCCTTGTAGTGCTCGACCTTGTCGGCGATCCGATCGTAGGCCGCTTCGAGGGCATCAAGCTGCGGCTCGCTGGCGGCGGCACGGCCCAATTCGATGATTTCGCTTTCCAGGGCATGCACGTCTTCACCCAGAGTCATGGCTCCGGCCATGCGAGCGGAACCTTTCAGGGTGTGCAGGGCGCGTTTCAGCGCATCACGGGTCTGGCCATCATGAGGGGTGGCGCGCCAGGCGCGCAGGGCGCCACCAATTTGCGGCAGCAGGCTGGCCGCTTCTTCCAGGAAAATCGGCAGGAGCTGGCTGTCCAGGTCGTCGCGGGTGAGTGTTGCCGTGGCGTCGGTTGCATGGGGCGCCGCGGCGGCTGGCAACGCCACCTCACTGGCAGTCTCGCTGGCAACCAAGCCAGCGAGTAGTTCGTTGACGATCGGCATGGCTTGCGGGAAACGACACGCCAGAATGCCTTCCACACTGGCCGCGAGATGGCCGATGACGGTGTCCAGGGTGGCGCTGGCCGACGCCGCGAGTGGTTGGGTTTTGTCCGGCCATTCTCCCGCCCAGTGTTCCACCGCATGGGCGGCATCGGCCAGCGGCATGAAGCCGGTGGTGCGGGCGATGCCGGCCAGGGTGTGGGCGGAACGGATGAAGGTTTCCCAGGTGCCGGGATCCGGGTGGTGGCCGAGCTTGCCGAGGACACTGCCCAGGTCGGCCAGGCGCTGGCTGGCTTCGGCGCTGAAAATGCGGAACAGCTCGGTGGGCAGGGTGTGCTCACCGAGGGTTATGGTGTCATCCGCGGTGGGCGCGTCGATCCGCGCTTGCTCGGTCGTTTCGACCGCGGGGGCGCCGGCCACCTGGGCGATGTCCGCCTGGGCGCCGGCGTCAGGTTTTGGGGGCGTCACCTCCGCCGCGCCACCGCGCAGTCGCCGCGCGGTTTCCACCAAGCGCCCGGATTCGATACGTACCTGGCCCCGCTCTTCCAGTTCCATGACCCAGACATGGAAGGCATCGACGGTATCCTCGATGAATCGCAGCATTTCGCTATTGGGCGCGCGCTCATCACGTAGCCACAGATTGAGCGTCTGTTCCACTTCCCAGGCCAGTTCCGCGAGATCCGTGAGACCGACCATGCGGCCGCTGCCTTTCAACGTATGGAACCCGCGCCGGATCGTGGTGAAGGCGTCCTGGTCGTAAGCGCTGACGTGCAGCCGCGAGGTCTGGATGGCGATGTTGCCGAGTACGTCCTGCGCTTCCTCGATGTAGGTGAACAGGATGTCGCGGTCGACGGCTTCGTCGGATTGCGCCACCAGGCGCAGCGATTCGGCAGTGGGAGCGGGCGCCGCCGCGGCGGGGGCGATGTTCTGGATGGCCTGGCGCACCTGTTCGGCACTGGTCGCGGTTTCCAGCACGTGCACGGCGGCGGCGGCCTGATCGCGCAGGGCGCTGTCGGCGACCAGATCGGCATTGCGCGCCAGTTGTGTCAGTTCGGCCTTGAGGGCGGCGCGGCCTGGTGTCTGGCCGCCTTGATCGGCCCATTCGCGCACCGATTCCTTGAGTTGCTCGGTTTCGCCACGCAGTGCTGTTTCCACGGTGGCATCAACTGCACCGCTGGCCATGGGCCGGTCTAGCAGGGCCTTCAGCGCCTTGCTGTCGTCGCGGCCGTAGCGCAGGGCTTCGACATAGAGACCAAGATAAGACAGCGCTTCCGCCACCCAGTCGAGGTCTTCCGGGGCGATCCGTGCATCATTTTCGGCGAAGTAGGCGACTCGACGGGTGGCCTCGTTGACCAGTTCGGCCGCCACCTCCAGTTGCAGGATGTTGAGGGCGCCGACGATCTGTTTCATCAGCGATGGCACCATCGGCAGATTGCCGCGCTGCGTCGAATCGCGGAAGAACTGGTCGAGGATGTCTTCGGCCTGGTTGAGGTTGGCCTGGATTTCCTGGGTGACCTGGGCCAGGACCAGTTTTTCCTGAGCGGCGTGCGAGAACTGGTCGAGCAGATCCACTTGCGGAATACGCGAGGTGTCGAACATCGGGTCGATGGCGGCTTGCAGGCGCATCGCCTGGGTGTCGCTCTGGCGCTCGAACTCGGGGCCGAGATGCGCGAAGTGGTCGATGGCGTTTTGCGCGAGCAGCAGGCCAGTCGCCATTTCCAGTTGCAGGGCTTCGTTCTCGCTGGCGTCGGCGGCGCCGGGCAGGCGCTTGGCCACGGCCTGGATGATGCGGGCGAGGGATTGCAGGGCGCCGTTGGGCAGGCGTGTGCTGCTCTCGAACAGGGCCAGGGCGGCGTTCTGGAAGGGTCCCAGGCTTTCCGCGCGGCCCGCGCAGTAGCGCATCCAATGGTCCTTGGCGCTCGCCAGGCTGTCCTGCAGATTGTTCAGATGGGGCAAATGCGCCGCTGCCAGGTCGCTGCCGGCCTGGAGTGGCAGATAACGTTCCAGTTGGAACAGGTTGCGTACTTCCGCGCTACGGCCACTGGGGCTGCCGTCCTGAGCGACGTAGAAGAGCACGTCGCGGAACAGGCGCTCGGCGAGCTGGCGCGAGCCTTCCATGAGGCGGCGCATTTGCAGGTCAATGCGGCCGCACAGGCGCTTGAGCCAGAAATCGCTGGGGGCGCCATTGCGGCGCAGCAGTTCCATGAGGCTGGTGGCGGTCCACCAGAAGGTATATTGGGCCGGTCCGGGGGCAAGCTGTTCGACCGCGCGCACGGCCTGGTCCATCTGCATCAGTCCGGCAGTCGCTTCGTGGTTCTGCAGGAATTGCAGCAGACCTTTCTGATACAGGGCACGCGCTTTGCGGATGGCGTGGGCGCGGGTGGCGTCGTCCAGCGGCAATTCCGGCTCGGCGCGGATGGCGCGCACCTGGGTGTCCGGGTAGAACAACTCGCTCGGAGCGGGGGGCTCGCCACCCCGTCGCAGAATGACCTCCTGGTAGAGCGGAGCGAGCTTCATTTCGATGTTCGGGGCGCCGCCCATGAGACCGTCTAGGTAGGACTGGATGGCGTCGACCGCGCGCAGGATGGTTTCCAGAGCCTTGGCGTCGCGTAGATCGACCTTGTCGGCCATGTCCGAGAGCAGGCGTTCGGTTTCCGCGGTAAGCAGGGAGAGGCCGCGCAGATCCACGATCTGCAGGGCGCCATAGACCTGGTGCAAATGCGCGGCGGCGCTTTTCAATGGGGTGGTGTCGCTGCCGTTCCATTCCGCCAGGGCTTTTTTCGCGGCCTGCAACGCCTGGTCCAGTTCCGCCTTGACCCAGGTGAGCGACCCCAGGTCGAACTCCGTCTCGTCGCTCATGCCTGTTCTCCTTGCGCGGTCACAGCTTGAAACCCGAAACCGAAACTTTCAATTCATCGGACAGCAAGGACAACTGACCGATCGACGCCGCGCTGCGGCGTGCGCCCTCAGAGGCCTGGCCGGTGACCGCGAGAATCTCGCGCATGTTGTCGGCGATCTGCTGGGCGGTGCCGGTCTGTGCCTGGGTGGCGTCCGAAATACGTTGAATCAGATGCGCCAGGTCATCCGAAACCGACTCGATCTCGGCCAGCGAGTGGCCGGCCGCATCGGACAGCACGGTGCCTTCCACCACGCCCTGGGTCGAGTTTTCCATCGCATTCACCGCGTCCTGGGTGTCGCTCTGAATGGTCTTGACAATGGCTCCGATGCGTCGCGTCGCCTGGGCAGAGCGCTCCGCCAGGCGCTGCACTTCTTCCGCCACCACCGTGAAGCCGCGCCCCGCTTCGCCGGCCGCGGCAGCCTGGATCGCGGCGTTCAGCGCCAGCACGTTGGTCTGTTCGGTAATGTCCGAGATCAGGTCCACGATGCCGCCAATCTCCTGGGAGGATTCACCGAGCCGCTTGATCCGCTTCGAAGTTTCCTGGATATGGTTGCGGATCGACTCCATGCCGACAATGGCGCTGCGCACCGAGTCGCCCCCTTTGCGGGCGGTGGCCAGCGATTGTTCAGCCACGCGGGTGGAGTCGGCGGCGTTCCGCGACACTTGCACGATGGAAGCGGACATCTGGCTCACCGCTTCGCTGGTTTCAGTAATCTGGCGCGACTGGCGTTCGGCGGCGGCGAGCAGTTCGTCGGAACTGGCCCGGGCTTCGGACGCCGCCTGGGTGACCTGTTCGGAGGCGCGGTTGATGCCCTGCACCAACAGACGCAGTTCTTCGATGGCGTAGTTGACCGAGTCGGCGATCGCGCCGGTGATGTTTTCCGTCACCGTGGCCTGCACGGTCAGGTCGCCATCGGCCAGGTCGCCCATTTCGTTCAGCAACCGCAGAATGGCTTCCTGGTTGCGCTGGTTTTCCTGCGCGGCTTCCTCCGCATGGCGGCGCGCCTCACCGACGTTGAGCACGCCGAGCACCAGCAGCGCGGCCAGGGCGATCAAGGCGAACACGACCGCCAGGAACAGCGAGATGCCGACGCCCATCGCCTGATAGCGAGCGGTGATCTGCTGGGTCAGGGCGAGCAGCTTTTCCGATTCGTCGAACAGCTCGCGCCCGGCGCGCTTGGCTTCCACCAGTTGCGGCATGTTTTTGAGAATGCTGTCGACCTGCTTCTCGAAGGCATTGAACACATCGCGTAGTTCCAGCAATCGCTCGCGCGCGTCGGCATCGGACACCGCAACGATGCCGATAGCGCCGCCGCCGTCGATCAACCCCCGCAATACCTCGCGGAAGCTGCGCACGTCCTGGCCCAACTGGTAGGCGGTTTCCGGGTTGATCTGGTCGGAGGAGAGCAGTGCGTTGGCGTTCTTCGCCATGCGCTGGGTCCACAAGGCCTGCTGGTTGGCGAAGGCAAGCTGTTTCTTGGATTCGGCCGGCAGCAGCGCGATCACCTGCTCGGCCAGGTCAAGCAGCTCCGAGTTGCGCTGGTTGATCTCGGCCAGGGAGCGGCCCAGGGTGACCAGGGTGTCCTGCTGGGTGACCAGTGCCTGAATGTCTTTTTTCGACACCTCCCAGCGTTTTTTCAGTTCACCCAGTTCGCCCTGCATGGAACCCGGTGAGGAGGGGATGCCGGCGCCGCCGTCGATCAGGGTGACGAGGCCATCGGCAAAGGCTTGCCGACTTTCGTCCAATTGCCTGAATGCGGCCTTGTTGCCCAGCACCGCCTGTTGCGCGGTCTTGCTGTAACGCTGCGAGAGCATCTGCAAGCGGGTGGAAATTTCCACATATTGCGCGCGATTGCCCACCTGCACCGTGTACCAGATCATCAACAGCGTGGCCAACAGCAGGGAGCCCAGCAACACCACCACCACGGCCGGGAGGCGTTGTTCCGCCGGGAGCTTGCCCAGTAACGGCAGGCGCGATGGGTCCAGCGCCATCCAGCGATTCATCAAGGTGGCTACGCGTGGGCCCAGGCGGTTGCCGAGGTTGCCGAAAATTTTAGCGATATCGCGTTGCGGCTTGTTCATTGCCATTGTCTAGTTCCCTCCAGATCCTTCACCCTCCCCGCCCAGGCGGAGAAGTCCATTTACAAACCCGCTTCCAGGAAGACGGGAGCCGCAACCAGTTTTTCCAGGTTGAGTTCCGCCCATACCTGCCCATCAAGGCCGCGCCAGTGCGCGCTAACCCAGGGCGATGCAGTGTCCGGCGCCGGCTCGGATAGCAGGCCATCGACGGCGCGAAGGCCGAGGGTACGTTCGATGCGCAAGGCGGCGTTGACGCCAAAACGGGGATGCGCCAGAAGCAGATGCGCTTCGCCCCGCGGTAGCGCCCCCGACAACTTCAGGAAAGCGCCCAGGTCGGTGCAGCCATAGAGCGCGCCGCGCACGCTGGCGACGCCGGAAAACCAGGGTTGTGCCCAGGGTACGGCGAGCAATGCCGGCACCGTCACGACTTCGTTGATCTGCTCCAGACTGACTAGCCAATGGCGGCCACCGGCGATGAAGCCCAGCTTGGAAGACGGGCCGGTAGCCGTTTGCGCGGCCTTGAGTTTTTCCGCGAGCTGGGCCTGAAAGTCCCGGAGGCTTTGTTTGTCCCTCATAGATTCGCCTTGTCGGCTACTGGCCCAGCGCCTTGACCTTGGCCAGCAACTCCGCGGCCACGATGGGTTTGACCAGATAGTCGATGGCACCCTGGCGCAACCCCCAGACGCGGTCGGTTTCCTGGCTTTTGGTGGTGCACATGATGACCGGGATGCGCTGGGTAGCCGGGTCGCGCGCGAGCATCCGGGTGGCCTGGAAGCCATTGAGGCCAGGCATGACCACATCCATCAGGATCAGATCGGGTTTCTCCAGTTTGGCCTTGGCGACGCCCTCCTCGCCGGTTTCCGCGGCGACAATTTCAAAGCCGTTCTTGCGCAGGAGATCAGTCAGGAAATAACGCTCGGTGGGCGAATCGTCCACGACCAGGATCGTTTTTATCGGCATGGTGTTCTGCTTGGCTTGTGTAATCAGGCGGGCGATCAACTGGTCCGCGCGCGATGCCGGCGCACGGCATCGAGCAGGGTGTCCTTGGTGAAAGGCTTGGTCAGGTATTCATCCGAGCCGACCATGCGGCCACGCGCCCGGTCAAACAGGCCATCCTTGCTCGACAGCATGATCACCGGGGTATCGCGAAAGCGGGCATTCTTCTTGATCAGCGCACAGGTCTGGTAGCCATCCAGGCGCGGCATCATGATGTCCACGAAGATAACTTCGGGGTGGTGGTCGGCGATCTTGGCGAGGGCGTCGAATCCGTCCTCCGCCAGGATCACTTCACACCCCGTTTTCAACAGGAAGATTTCGGCACTGCGGCGAATGGTGTTGCTGTCATCGATTACCATCACCTTGGTGCCAGCCAGATCGTTGCTATTGTCCACTCCGCTCTCCAGGTTCATGGGGTTCAGGTCAGGAGCCTTGTTTTACCGGATAGCCCGCCGCTTTCCAGGCTGGCAGGCCGGTGCGAAACCAGTAGACTCGCTGGTAGCCGCGCTTGACCAGATAGCGCGAGGCCTTGTAGCTGAACCAGCATTCAGCACCATTGCACTGGAAGATCATGGGTGCATTCTTGTCCTTGGGTAGCTTGGATAGATCGAAGTGGTCCACGCTGTCGTCGTAATCGACTTCCTTGGGGCTATTCAATTCGTAGGGCACGCTGACCGAGCCGGGAATGAAACCATTGCGGCGATGCGCCGGCGGCCGTACGTCGAACAAGGGTACGCCCTGGGCCATGAGTTTATTGGCCTGCTCGGCGGTGACGATGCTGGCGCCAGGCAGGGTTTCCGGGGTGTAGAAGCCGCGCGTGGAGACGTACTCGAAGTCGGTCTTGTCGGCGGGGTCGAAACTGCCGAACTTGACCTTGTTCAGACGGTGTTCCAGGTCTTTGTCGAGTTGGGTGAAGGCGGAGCGAATCTTGTCTTTCACTGCGCCATCCAGTTTGTCGCTCACCACCACGCCAGCGGCGGGAACCTGGGTGAAGGTCTTGACCAGCACGGCGTTCTGGTCGCGCGCAATCCAGTCGCGAGCGACGTCTTCTTTCATCGCCGCTAGATCGGCCTGGCCGATGTCCATCGAATAGAGCACGGCGCCGTACTGGTTCATGTGCATGGTGCGGCTGAAATAGGTGGAGGGCGACAGGCCCATGGCATTCATTTCACCCTTGAACAGGTAGCTCACCAGGGATTCCTGATGCGGCAGGGCGATGCGCTTGCCGCGCGCGCCTTCGAGAGATTTGATGTTGGCGCTCTTGCGCGCAACCAGAACCAGGCGGGTGTTTTTCTCGGTCTTCGCGACCGGCGTATAGCCATTGCGCATGGCCAGGCCGACCAGTTGCGCGGGGGCCAGCAGCATGGCGAAGGTGTTGGTGCGGATGCGTTCGCCGACCCGCTCGGCGTTCTGGGTCATGACCAGCTTCACCGGTCGGCCGATGGCGCCGGCGATAAACCTGGCGAGGTCATTGAAAACGCTCTGGGTAGCGATGTGGTCACGTTCCTGGTCGTAATCCAGGGTGACGTTGAAGAGCAGTTCTTCCCTTGCATGGACATTGATGGCCGTAGTGGTGGCCAACAAGGTGATGAGCGTGGTGATGATCCAGCGCATGTATTTCCTCCTTCGTTACGGCTCCCCTCTGGCTCCTCCCGGGAGCGAACGGGACGCGGCGGCGGCCATTCTGGATGGATGCGACTCAAATTGCCACCATCTCGAAGTCTTCCTTGCGGGCGCTGCACTCGGGGCAGGTCCAGTTGAGCGGCACCTCTTCCCAACGAGTGCCGGGGGGAATGCCTTCCTCCGGGCTGCCTTTGGCCTCGTCATAAAGGTAACCACAGAGCAGGCACATCCAGGTTCGATATTCCATCGGCAAAGCAGGTCAGTACTTATGTAATAAGATCGCATTCTGACCCGCCAATCCGATAACGCCAAGCATGTCCGCCTCAGTTTCCACCTCGTTTTCCACCCCCCCCCCGCCGATCGTGCTGGTTTTCGCCGGCACCGACCCGACCGGCGGTGCCGGTCTTCAGGCCGATATTCTCACTCTCGCCAGCCTGGGTTGCCATCCGCTCTCCGTGGTCACCGCCGTCACCGTGCAGGATACCGTTGGGGTGGATGACTTTTTTCCGATGGAGGCCGAGTGGATCGCCGATCAGGCGCGCAGCGTGCTGGAAGATATGCCGGTGGCGGCGATCAAGATTGGCATGATCGGCAGTGTGGAGGCCGTCGCCGCCATCGCCGAGGTGGTGTCCGACTACCCCGACATCCCGCTGGTGCTCGACCCGGTGCTGACTTCCGGGCGCGGCGATCCGCTGGCCAACGAGGCGTTGATGAGTGCCCTGATCGACCTGTTGCTGCCGCAGACCACCGTGCTCACGCCCAACAGCATCGAGGCGCGCCGCCTGGCGGAGGAAGAGGAGGAAGACACGGAGGCCGATTCCGAGGCCACGCTCGAACTGGCCGAATGCGCGCGCCGCCTGATCGACCTGGGCTGTGAATTTGTGCTGATCACCGGTGCCCACGAGCAGGGCGCGCAAGTGGTGAACACCCTCTATAACACGCGCGGCGTAGTGCATCGCCAGAACTGGGAGCGCCTGCCTGGCTCCTATCATGGTTCCGGTTGCACTTTGGCGGCGGCGCTGGCCGGCTTTCTCGCGCTCGGCCAGGATGTCGCCGAGGCGGCGAAAGAGGCGCAGGCCTACACCTGGCAGACCCTGAAACACGCCTATCGGCCGGGCATGGGCCAGTTCATTCCGGATCGCATGTACTGGGTGCATGGTGACGATGAAGAGGCGTGACGTGCCCCCTCACCCCAGGTCCCTGATAAAGCCCCTACCCTTCGGTATCTCCCGCCCGCGGGAAAGGGGAGGTTCGAGCACCGCTGGCGCGGAGTTCAGGTTGCAGGGGCTTTATGCCATCACTCCCGACTGGGCCGAAACTCGCCGTTTGCTCGCCGCCACGGAAGCCATCCTGGCGGCTGGCTGCCGGATTCTGCAATACCGCAACAAGGCCGCCAGCGACCGCCACCGACAGGAACAAGCGGTCGCCTTGCGCGTCCTGACACGGCGCTTCAATGCGCTACTCATCATTAACGACGACGTCGAACTCGCCCTGTTCGCCGAGGCCGACGGCGTCCATCTGGGCGAGGATGACGGTGAACTCGCCGCCGCGCGCGAGCGTCTGGGAAGTGCCGCCATCCTTGGCGCCACCTGCTACCAGAGTCTGAACCTGGCGCGGAGCGCGGCGCGGGCTGGCGCCGATTACCTCGCCTTCGGCAGTTTTTTTGCCTCCTTTACCAAGCCGCTGGCGCGGCGCGCCGATACCGCGTTGCTGGAAACGGTGCGTGCGGAAATCGACCTGCCGCTCTGTGCCATCGGCGGCATCACCCTGGATAATGCGGCCCTGTTGTTGGCGGCGGGCGCGGAAGTGCTGGCGGTGATTACCGCGCTCTACGACGCCGCCGACCCTGCAGCGGCAACCAGACAATTCATTCAGCTTTTTGAGGAAAAATCATGAATTCCCGTAACGACCAGTTGTTCGAACAGTCCCAGAAAGTCATTCCCGGCGGTGTCAATTCGCCGGTGCGCGCCTTCCGATCCGTGGGCGGTACGCCGCGCTTTTTCAGCAAAGGCGTCGGTAGCCGGGTCTGGGATGCCGACGGCAAGTCTTACCTGGACTACGTCGGCTCCTGGGGCCCGCTGATCCTCGGCCACGCCGATGCGGATGTGGTGCGCGCGGTGCAGGAGACGGCTGCGCTGGGCCTCTCCTTCGGTGCGCCCACCGAACTGGAATTGGTGATGGCGGAAAAACTGGTCAGCATGTTGCCCAGCCTGGAGAAATTGCGCCTGGTCAGTTCCGGTACCGAAGCTACCATGAGCGCGATCCGCCTGGCGCGCGGCTATACCGGCCGCTCCACCCTGATCAAGTTCGAGGGCTGTTACCACGGCCACGCCGACAGCCTGCTGGTGAAAGCCGGCTCCGGCCTGCTTACCTTCGGCCAGCCCAGTTCCGCCGGCGTGCCGGCCGACTGCTCAGGCCACACCCTGGTGCTGGATTACAACGACCTCTCCCAGGTCAACCGGGTGTTCGCGGAAAAGGGCAATGAGATCGCCTGCGTCATCGTCGAGGCGGTGGCCGGCAACATGAACCTGGTCAAGCCGAAGGCGGGTTTCCTCGAAGCCCTGCGCGAAAACTGCACGAAACATGGCGCCGTGCTGATTTTCGATGAGGTGATGACTGGCTTCCGCGCGGGCAGAGGTTGCGTGCAGGGGCTCTATGGCATTACCCCCGACCTCACCACCCTGGGCAAGGTGATCGGCGGCGGCCTGCCGGTGGGCGCTTTCGGCGGCCGCGCCGAGATCATGGACCAGCTCGCGCCGCTCGGCCCCGTGTATCAGGCCGGCACCTTGTCCGGCAATCCGGTGGCGGTCGCCGCCGGCCTGAAAACCCTGGACAAAATTTCCGTGCCCGGTTTCTTCGAGGCGCTGACGGCCAAGACGAAGCGGTTGGTGGACGGCTTCACTCGCGCCGCGACTGACGCCGGTGTCAATGCCTGCGCCGACTCCGTGGGCGGCATGTTCGGCCTCTACTTCCGCGCCACGCCACCCACGACCTATGCGGAAGTCATGGCCAGCGACAAGGACAGCTTCAACCGCTTCTTCCACCTGATGCTGCTGGAAGGCATCTACCTCGCGCCCTCTGCCTTCGAAGCCGGCTTCGTCTCGGCCGCGCATACGGACGCCGACATCGACGAGACGCTCGCCGCCGCCGCCCGTTGCTTCGAAAAAACCAGTGCGTAGGATGTGGTGAGCGTAGCGAACCGCATCGCCTGCGCGTGATGCGGTTCGTCCCTCACCACATCCTACGATTGGCCACTGAGATGAACGACGACCTTTCCCCCGAAGATAGCTTCCGCCTGCAAGTCCTCCTCGCCCAGAATTTGAAGGCGGTGCGGATCGAGGAAACCGAGGCCAGCCCGACGCTGCATGCCCTCACCGACCAGGGCGAAGCCAGCATTCCCTTGAGCCCCAACTGCCGCCTGGACAAATACTTGCGGCATGTCCGCGAATTGCTCTCCGGCCACGCGCTCGGTTCGCCGGGCGGCTACCCGGTGTTTCTCTCACGCTGGACCCGGCATGGACAGATGGAAGGACTCAACCTCGGGCGCCTGTTGCTCACCGGCGAACCCGAGGCGGTGGTCGCGGTGGTGCATTCCCCCGCCCTTGGCGATGAGCTCGCGCGCTACGCCTGGTGGGCCATGCCGTCCATCGAGAATGCGCGGCTGATGCTCTCCCGGGAAAAGGTGGCGCAAGGCACGATGGGGCCGGTGCTGGTCGATTTTCTGGTTGAACACCTGCCGTTCCTGCAGGACGCGCATCGGGACATCATGGATACCGTTCTCGTCCTGCTCTATAGCGGCTCGCTATCCCAGGACAATCGCGAGGCCATCTGGCGCCGTGGCAAGCACGTCAACACGCATTACGTGGCGTTTCTCGAAGTGGCGGGTTGGGACGTCCCTCAAGCACTACCCCTGCCCTTACCGGCGCACGCCGATGCCGATACGATCAAAGCCGATCTGGCTCCCCTACTGGCAGCAGGCGATTCCGCCGCGACTACGTTGGCGCGCGCGCTGGAAGCCCAGGGCCAGACCTTCCTCGCCGCCGCCGCGGAAATTTTGGAGCGGCCGGAAACCCAGGAAGTGGTCAACCGCGCCCTCAATGCCATCGGCCGCTATTTCGGTTCGGGTGGAACGGGGAGCGAGTCGCGCATGAACGTCTGCCAGAAGCTGGAACCCCAATTGGAAGCCGCCGCCAACCTGGCGCGCCTGAGCGATGCGGTGGTCGCTCCCATCTTCGCCCGCAGCACCGCTATTGGCTCCCTCATGCGGCGCAAGATCGAGCCTGTGGTGAATAGGGCGCTGGCGGATATAAAGCTGTTGCGTACTCCGTAGCGCCGGCATCTCTGCCGGCTCGTTCCACCAATTAACAAACGCCGGCAGAGGTGCCGGCGCTACTTAAGCGCTACAAGGCTTTCGCCTTGTCCCGCTCGATCAACGCATAGGCGCTGTGGTTGTGGATGGACTCGAAGTTCTCCGCTTCCACCACATAGGCGTCGATGCGCTCGTCCAGGTTTAATGCGGCGGCGACATCGCGGACCAGGTCTTCCACGAATTTCGGGTTCTCGTAGGCTTTTTCTGTCACGTACTTCTCGTCCGGGCGCTTCAACAGGCCGTAGACCTGGCTGGAAGCGTTTTCCTCGGCGACGGCGATCATCTCCTCGATCCACACGAAGCTGTTGGTGCGCACCGTGATGG
>Ga0210033_1000260_pt1 | contig 49630 bp, 33 predicted proteins | sample CryGeymeta201501_FD_185465 | JGI IMG/M metagenome (GOLD analysis project Ga0210033, IMG submission 185465) | Groundwater microbial communities from Crystal Geyser aquifers in Utah, USA - Crystal Geyser metaG 2015-01 (SPAdes) (version 2) | ecosystem: Environmental > Aquatic > Deep subsurface >... | reverse complement strand
GCGATCTGAAGCCAGACAACATCTTCCTCGCGCGCAATCACGACGGCCGCGTGACGCCGACCTTGCTCGACTTCGGGATCGCGAAGCTCGTCGACCACGCGGGCTCCCACGCGACGCGCACGGGATCGGTGATGGGGACGCCGCACTACATGGCGCCGGAGCAGGCCCGTGGCGCCAAGGGTCAAGGCGTGGGCATCGACATCTGGGCGATGGGCATCCTCACCTTCCAATGCCTCACGGGGCACGTGCCCTTCGACGGCTCGACGCCTGCGCTGGTGATGCTTCAGATCATGACGGAGCGGGCACCGCGCCTCGACGTGGTGGACCCGGCGCTGCCCAGCGGCATCGCGACCGTGGTGGAGAAGGCCTTGATGCCTTCCACGACGGACCGATACGCGAGCATGGCGGAATTCGTCGACGCGTTGCGCGAGGCGGCGACAGAGGCGGGGCTTCACTTGCCAAACGCGCGAGAGTCCACCGCGGGTCCGATCAGCGCGCGCCCACCGCGTCCCCACATCGACGGACACGCGGAGACGGAGGTCCACGCGGACGAGCGCCCCGACGCGCGAGAGGTCGCGGCCGCTCGCGCGGAGATGAAGCAACACGACAGCCTCAGCGAGACGGTCGCCGCCAAGTCCTCTGCGGCCTCGGGCGTAGCCTCGGTCGCCGTGCAAGACACCGGCGGCACGCCCGTGCTCGACGCGCTCGAGCCTGCCCGTGGGACGTCGAAAGCGACGGCGCGCGCGGCCGTCGCCATCGTCGCCGGGATCGCACTGCTCGGGCTCGGCGGCTTCGCCTTGTCGAGCGCCCGCGGGGGCGCCTCCGTTGCGCCGGTCGCGACCGCGCCGCCGCAGGCGTCGCAGGCACGCACGGCCTCTCCGACCACGCCTCCCGTGGCGCCCACGATCACGCCAGAGCCCACGGTCGCCCAGGCGCCGACCGCGGACGGAGACGCTGGGACGCCCACCCCTCAGGGTCTCGACCTGCCAGAGGGGCGGCGCGGATCGAGCGCCCTCGAGCTGCGCGGCGCGGTGCGGGGTCATGGCATGGCGCACACGCGCACCCGACCGGACCCCGAGGTGAGCGCGGCCGACCACGCACCGCCCTCGATGGCCAACGACGCGCCCGAGGGTACGACGATGCAGCAAGCGGGACCCTCCAACTCCTTGCCGGGGGTCGTGGAGTGGTGAGCCGCGCTCTGCTCGTTTGGGTCGGCCTGTCGATCGTGGCCAGCTTCGCGCTGGCGTCGCCGGTCCACGCGCAGGGCGGCACCGCCGAGGCGAGGACGCTGTTCGAGCAGGGGCGCGCGCTGGCGACCGACGAGCGCTGGGTCGAAGCCCTCGACGTCTTTCAACGCTCACGGGCCATCGTCGAGCGACCGGGGACCGTGTTCAACATCGCGGCGGTGCTCATGCGCCTCGGCCGCGCACGGGAGACGATCGAGACGGTCGACCGCTTCCTCGCGATCTCGAACCCGCGACGCGACGCAGCGATGCGCCACAGCGCGGAGGCGTTGCGCGACGCGGCGGAGGCGAGCCTGCGGCAGGTCGTGCTGCGGATCTCGCCCGGCGAGGCCCGCGTGGAGATCGATGGTCAGGCGGTCGAGCCCGCCGGTGAGACGCGTTCGCTGACCCTCGATCCCGGTGCCCACGCCGTGACGGTGTCACTCGCGGGCCATGAGCCCGCGCGCTTCACCCTCGAGCCAGGGGACGACGAACGCGAGGTCGTTCTCCAACCCAGCGACGGAACCCTCGTCGTTCGAAGCTCGGTCGCGACGGCGTCCATCGCCATCGATGGCGAGCACGCGGGCGTCGGGAGCGCCGAGCGCACGGTGGTGCCCGGCCCGCACGACGTCGCCCTGGCGGCGGAGGGCTACCTCGACTTCCAACGCACGGTGGAGATCGCCCCGGGCGAACGCACGCTGGTCGAGGCCACGCTGGATCCCGTTCCACACAACCCGAGCGTGCTCCGAAGCCCACGCTTCTGGGGCCTCACGAGCGGCGCCGTCGCCTTGGTGGTGGTGACCTCGATTCTGGTCGCCGTCGCGACGGCCAGCACCAAGGCTCCCTACGGCGGGTCGTCGAACGTGGTGCTGGCGCCCTGAGCTCGAGGCGATCAGCCCCACGGGCGGAGGAGCGCTGGCGGGCGCTCCACGGATAATTCTTCAGCTCGTTTCCGCGGCCCGCGCGTCGTAGGGCAAATGAAGAAGAAACTCTACGCGCCCGGCCTCGCGGGTCTGTTGACCCTCGCCTCCGCCCTCCCCGCCTCCGCCCAGACGCCTCCCGCGCAGGACGTGACCGAGCAGACCTTCACGGACGCCGATCAGGTCGACGGCAGCCGGGCCACGGCCAACGGCGACATGATCCGCTCCCGCATCCGGCTCTCGCGGCATAGCCTCGTGCAGCCACGGAGGGCCTTCGTGCGCGAGCTGCTCGAGTCCGTCGAAGACACGTGACAGAGCGCGAGCGCACAACGATCCCGTGACGGAGGCATCGAACGGAGGCAGAGCACGGCAATCGAGGCTATCCTCCGGCCATTCCATTGCGAGGCTCTATGTTCCGTCAACCGCGTGCGCTGGTCCTTTGTTCCTCTCTTCTGCTGCTCGCGGCCTGCGGCGGCGGACACTCTCGGGTGGACGGGGGTGATGACGGCTCCACGCCCGACGGCAGCATGGACGGAGGCACCGGCGACGGCAGCATCGACGGCGACGTAGACGGCTCCATGCCCGACGCAGGTCCTCCCGGATGCGGCATGGGTCCCGGCACCGGACCCACGATCACGATCTGCGCCGGCGACGCGCTGCCCTCCTTGGCCGAGGGAAGCTGCGAGGTCACCAGCGCGGGCGCTGCCATGCTGATCACCGCGGACGTGCTCACGCCCGGCGAGGTCTTCCGCGGCGGCCAGGTGCTAGTCGATGGCACGGGCACGATCACCTGCGTGGGCTGTGACTGCTCTGGCGAGGCGGGCGCGGCGGGCGCGACGACCATCGTCTGCCCGGACGCGGCGCTCTCCCCCGGCCTGATCAACGCCCACGATCACCTCACCTTCGACAAGGCTCCGCCCTACGACCGCACGGTCGAGCGCTACGAGCATCGCCACGATTGGCGCAAGGGAATCCGCGGCCACACGAAGATCTCGTCGCAGGGCTTCTCCAGCAACCTCGAGATGCAATGGGACGAGCTGCGCCAGGTGATGAGCGGCACCACCAGCGTCGACGGCAGCGGTGGGCCCGACGGCTTCTTGCGCAACCTCGACTCGTCGACACGCCAAGAAGGCTTGGGCGAGGCGCGCGCGACCTACCAGACCTTCCCGCTCGGCGACTCCGGCGGCGAGCTCTTGGTCGCGCCCTCCTGCGCCTATCCCGGCATCGACACCAGCGCCGACATCCCCGCGTCGGGCGCCTACATCCCCCACGTCTCCGAGGGCATCGACGCCCAAGCGCGCAACGAGTTCTTGTGCGTCCGTTCGGGCGTCAACGATCTCGTGCAATCCCAGAGCGCGTTCATCCATGGCGTCGGCCTGTTGCCGCCGGACATGGGCGAGATGGCCGCCGACGGCACCATGCTGATCTGGTCCCCGCGGACGAACATCACCCTCTACGGTGACACGGCGCGGGTGACGGAATACGCGCGCATGGGCGTGCCCATCGCTCTCGGCACGGACTGGCTGCTGAGCGGCTCCATGAACATGGTGCGCGAGCTGCGCTGCGCCTCGGACTTCAACATCGTCTACCTGCACTCCTTCTTCACCGATGAGGAGCTGTGGGAGATGGCCACCGTGCGCGCCGCCGAGGCACACATGATGGACGACAAGATCGGCACCATCGCCGTCGGCCGCGTGGCCGACCTCGCGCTCTACGACTCCCGCCTCCGAGGCGATCATCGCGCGGTGATCGAGTCCGAATCCGGCGACGTCGTGCTCGTGTTGCGCGGCGGCGTGCCGCTCTATGGCGACGCGGCTCTGGTGGCGGGTCTGCCCACGGGCGGCGCCTGCGACATCCTCGACGTCTGCGGCCGCGCCAAGCGCGCCTGCATCTCGCGCGAGCTCGGGCTGAGCTTCAGCGCCCTGAGCGCCAGCAACGCCGATCGCTACGGCCTCTTCTTCTGCGCCGACGATCCGACCAACGAGCCGAGCTGCGTGCCCGCGCGCGACGCGACCTCTCCCTTCCCGTCGCCCGAGGTGAACGGCTCGAACAGCTACGACGGCGTGCCGACCGCGACCGATGGCGATGGCGACGGCATCGAAGACGCGATGGACAACTGTCCGTGCACCTTCAACCCGATTCGTCCCCTCGACGACGGCGTGCAGGCGGACTTCGACATGGACGGAGTGGGCGACGCCTGCGACGTCTGCCCGCTCGACGCGGACACGTCGACCTGCACCATGCTCGACCCAGGCGACCGTGACCGCGACACCATCCCCAACGCCATGGACAACTGCCCGGACGTGGCAAACTTAGACCAGGCGGACGGCGACATGGACGGCATCGGCGACGTCTGCGATCCCTGCCCGATGGATGCGAACCCGGGTGGCATCGCCTGCCCCGGCATCCCCTCGACCATCTATCAGGTCAAGGACGGCACGCGCACGGTCGGAGAGAACGTCTCCATCGAAGGCGGCGTGGTCACCGGCGTCGGTGCCTACGGCTACTACATGCAGGTCAGTCCCTCGGACACGATCTATGCTGGCCCCGATTTCTCCGGCGTCTTCGTGTACACGGTCACGCCGCCGACCGTGAGCCGAGGTGACGTGGTCGACCTGAGCGTCGCCACCGTGGCCGACTACTACGGACAGACGGAGCTCACCAACGCCGCGGCGACGGTGACGAGCTCCGGCGCGACTCTGCCTTCGGCCATCAGCACCACCACCGCCGAGGTGGTCACGGGCGGCACGCGCGCCGCGGCCCTCGAGGCCATGCTGGTCACGGTGTCGGACGTCACCGTCTCGGACGCGGCGCCCACGCCGGGTGCTCGCGACACCGCGCCCACGGGCGAATTCGCCGTGGACGACGGACTGCGCGTCGACGACCTGCTCTTCGCCTACACGCCCTTCCCCTCCGTGGGCGACACCTTCCCGTCCATCACGGGTGTGCTCACCCGCAGGAACGACGACTCGAAGCTCGAGCCACGAGACGCCGCGGACATCGTGCTCGGGCCGCCCACCTTGGCTGCTCTCGAACCGGCGCTGACCTACGTGCGCGAGGGCAGCACGGGCGACACGGTCCCGACGCCACTCACCGTCAGCCTCTCGCGCCCGGCCGTCACGGACACGCTCGTCACCCTGACCAGCATGTCGACGGGCCTGACGGTCTCCGACGTGACCATCCTGGCCGGCTCGATCTCGGCCACGGTCCCGGTCACGGGCGTCACCGCCTCGCCCGTCCCGGTCACGGTCACGGCCTCCCTCGATGGACGGATGCAGACCGCCGATGTGCGCGTGGTCGGTGCCTCCGAGGTCCCGCGCCTCGCCGACCTCTCGCCGACCGCGGCCTCGGTCGTGCTGAGCGGAACCCAGGTGTTCACCGTGACCCTGGACCTCCCGGCGCCCATCGGCGGCACCACCGTCATGCTCGCCCTGGACATGGGCGGGATGGTGCCCCCCAGCGTCACGGTCCCGGCGGACGCGATCAGCGCGGACTTCACGTTCACCGCGGGCACGACCGCGACCACGGGCACGCTCGTCGCGAGCCTCGTGGCGGACATGTTCAGCTCGACCGTCACCGTGCGAGACGCACCCACGGGTCACCTGGTGATCAACGAGGTCGACTACGACCAGCCCGGCACGGACGCCGCGGAGTTCCTCGAGCTGTACAACGCCGACGCTGCGCCTGTGGACCTCACGAACCTCGCCGTCGTCTTCATCAACGGCTCGGGCGGCGCGGACTATCGCACCGTGGCCCTCTCGGGCAGCCTCGCTGCGGGCGGCTTCTTGGTCATGTCCAACACGGGCGTCGTCGTGCCGGCGGGCGTGACGAACATCATCCTGCCCAGCAACGCCATCCAGAATGGCGCGCCCGATGGCATCCTGATCCTCGACACCGGCACGGACACCATCGTGGACGCGCTCAGCTACGAGGGAGCCATCACCAACGCCATCATCGGCGGCACCCCCGGATACGATCTGGTGGAGGGAACAGCCACGGCGGCGCTCGATCCGGGTGCCGGGTCCATGGTCCGCATCCCCGACGGCAACGACACCGACGACGCGAGCGCGGACTGGTTCCTCAGCGCGACGCCCACGCCCGGTGCCGCGAACATCGCTCCCTGAGATTGAGCACGCCGCGCACCGCCGGGGTGCGTTGTTCTGCTCAACATCTTGACGCGAGACAGAGTAATTGTGCTCACTTTCCTGCCCGGAGGCTTGATCGTGCGTTGCCCTACCATCCCAGGCGGTGCTAGAGTCCCATGCCTGCGGATGTTTCTTCCACGACTTGTTCCGGGGGGAAGGAGCCATACGCCAACGTGAGCCGTCTAGATGCCAACGCCCTCGAGGCTGCGCTGAGCGAAGCCAAGCTGGAGATCTACCAGAAGGTCGGCGCCGACATCCTGCTGGCGGAGCGGGTTCGTGTTCACATGATGGACTCGGGGGTGCGTGTGCGAGTTGGGGAAACGTGCGAAGTCATCTTCACCACGCGCTGCCAGCGCTCGGATTTCCCGTCCGACGATGGGGACACGCTGTACGCACGGGTGCGCGCCGTCACGGGGCCCCTCGCCGAGGAGCGTGGCTTTCGCGAGGTTCAGGCCGAGCGCATCGAGGTGACGGATCCGATGGACGACAGCCGCGTGCTCGACGTCTGGCACGAGATCACCTGGGCACAGGAGGTCATCGACGCACCGACCGCCGTGCAGCTGGCTCGCTGGGCGCTCAGCGTCGAAAAATACGTCGGCGGCTGACGCTGACGCCACGCCAGCCCCGACAGCTAGGCTGGGACCCGGACCTTCTCGGCCCACACGCCGCGCGGACCATCCTTCAGCTCGAACTCCACGGGCTGACCCTGCTCCAGCGTCTTGTAGCCCTCCCCTTCGAGCTGTGAGTAATGCAGGAAGACGTCATCCCCGACGTTGACCTGGATGAACCCCCAACCCTTGGCGTTGTTGAACCACTTGACCGTTCCTGCGCTCATTGTCTCTACCCCCGAACGTGACGCATACCCCCAGCTTCACGTAGTCAGATGTGTTCTGCGCGAATACCTGAACCTATCGTCAGGCACACTGAAGTCAAGCCCGCCCCCGAACGACGGTCATGGGATGAAGGCGCCATGACCCCAGTGCGCGATTCGACTCCGAGTCGATCGGCTCGCGAGCCCTAGGGATAGAGGCGCGTGACGGTCCAGGTGTCGCCTTGGCGTTCGTAAGAGAAGCGGTCGTGAAGACGCGCCACGCCGTCGTGCCAGAATTCGATGCGCCGTGGCACGAGCAGATAGCCGCCCCAGAAGGGAGGACGGTCGACGTGCCTGCCGGCGAAGCGGGCCGCGACCTTGGCCACGCGAGCGACCAACGCTGCGCGCGACGCGAGGGGCTGGCTCTGCTTGGAAGCCCAGGCGCCCAGCCGACTGTCCAGCGCACGTGTGTCGAAGTAGGCGTCGGACGCGGCGTCGTCGAGCAGCTGCGTCTCGCCCTCGACGCGGACCTGCACGCCCGTGCTCTCCCAATGAAAGGCCAAGGCCGCGTGGGGATTCTCCCCCAGCTCGCGCGCCTTCTGACTGTGTAGATTGGTGAAGAAGACGAAGCCGCGCGCGTCGACGGACTTGAGCAGGATGAAACGAACCGAGGGCACTCCCTCGCGCGACGCGGTCGCCAGCGCACAACGACTGGCGTCGAAGCGCTCGCTGGTTCGCGCACGTTCAAACTCCTCGGTGAAGCGTGTGATGGGATCTTCGTTCGCGTGCATGTCTCGCCCATGGCCGCGTGACGCGCCGTGGCCTTGCCACGACATCGTCGCTTCGGGGCGACTCGGCCCACGCGACGCTGGGCACCTAGGCCTCCCCAGTCCACTTGTAAACCCCTAGTCGCGAGATGCCCTTTCGTCATGATAGTGTCGCGCCGCTCCGCATGGACAACACAGCAGACCAACTCATCGCTCGACTGCGAGCGCAACCGGACGATGCCGCGGCCTTCTCGGCGCTCCGCACCCACTATCACCAGATAGGCGACTTCGCCTCGCTGGCGAACCTGATCGAAGGCTGGGCTTCACGTCATACGGACGCGGCCGCGGCGGCCACGGCGCTGACCGAAGCGGGGGAGTTGGTCCACCGATACCTCGGCGATCAACGACGCGCGGCGGCGCTCTACGAGCAAGCATTGGGCAGGCGCCCTTCGCACGACGACGCGGCCGTTCGGCTCGAGGCGCTGCTCCAGGAAGCGAACGACCCAGCTCGCCTCGCGGCCATGCTCGAGCGCCGCGGCTTGGCGCTGGCCCAGACCGGCGCGGACGCCCGCGTGCTCGCTCGCATCCATCTCAAGACGGGTCAGGTCTGGCACCAGGCGCTGGGTCGTCCCGACAAGGCCGTGGGCTTCTATCGCAAGGCCTTCGAAGCCGACCCCAGCCTTGTGCCCGCCATCTACGGGGCTCGCGAAGTGTACAAGGCCGCTGGCAACCTGAAGGCGGCCGCCTCGCTGTACGAGATGGAGGCGCGCGCCGAACCGGATCCCACGCGTCGCGTCGCGCTGCTGCGCGAGCTGGCCCAACTCCGAGCGGACAGCCTCTCGGATCTGGACGGCGGCCTCGCGGCGCTCGAGGTGGCGCTCACCCAGGCGCCTGGTGACCTCTCCGTGCTGCACGAGACGGCGACCTTGCTGCTGCGACGCGCCCAGTCCGCGCGCGATCCTCGCTCGGCCGAGGGCGACCGCCGACGGGCCGCGGATGCCCTGTACCAGATGGCCCAGGTCGTTCCGGCGGAGCACGGCGTGGCCTACTGCGAGGCTGCCCTCGACGCGGTCCCGGGACACGACGGCGCTCTCGAATTGCTGGAGCGCCTGGCCGAGTCGGAGGGCCGACCCGAACTCTTGCCCCTGCGCTGGGTGGGTTACCTCTCGACGGCGGGTGACGCCGAAGGGGCGGACGAGCGACGTTGGAAATTGGGCGAAGCCTACCTCGCGGCGGGACAGGTCGAAGACGCCATCGTCTGCTTCGAGCCGCTGCTGGGCCGTGGCGATGCACGCGCGGCCGAGGCGCTGATCGCACTCTACCGTGAAGTCGGGCGAGACGCGGATGTCCCAGCTGCGCTCGAGGTCGTCGCGGCGGCGCTCCCTCCCGAGCAGCGCCTGCCACGCCTCAAGGAGATGGTGGCGGCGTTGGCCGCCGACGGCCGACTCGACGAAGCCGCGGCGCGCGCTCGAGAGATCCTGGCGCTGGCACCCGCCGACGCCGAGGCCCTGGCACGGGTCGAGGCCGAGCTGGCCAAGGCCGAAGACTTCGTCGGGATGCGCGCGCTCTGGCTGAACGCCACGCGCGATCCCAACGCCACGCCGAGCGCGCAGAAGGACTGGCTGGCGCGGGCGGCGCGCGTGTCCGAAGCGCAGCTGGACGACGCCGCGACGGCCCTGGGCTGCTGGCGCGCGGCCGCGGAGCTCGACCCCGGAGACGCGGGGATTCGCAACTCTCTCGCGCGGGCGCTCGAGCGGGCCGAGGCCTGGGACGAGCTGGTGGCGCTGCTCGAAGGCGAGGCCCTGGCGACGGCCAATCCGGAAGCAAAGGTCGCGGTCCAGCGCCGGCTGGCCGATATCCACACCACCCGACGGGGTGATCTCGACAGCGCGATCGCCGCGCTGCGTGTCGCGCGCGACCTCGCGCCGAACGAGGACGCGGTCAGTGACGCCCTGCTCGATGCGTTCCTGGCGGCCGGCTACGACGCCGACGCCATGCCGCTGCTCAGGGCGCGCGTCGATCGAGCGCCTGGCGCCGCCGAGCGCGCCCCTCTCCTGCGCCTCCTCGCCCACCGCCTCGAGGAGGCGCTCGGTGACGACGAGGGTGCGTACCAGGCCTGCACCCGCCTCCTGGACGACGACCCCGGAGACCTCGAGACGCTCGATCGGATGGAGCGCATCGACGTGCGGGGCGAGCAGTGGGACAGGCTGCTCACGACCTTGGCCTATCGAGCCGACGTCACGCCCGAACCCCAACGCGCGGCGGTGCTCGCGCGCATGGGCGAGATCGCCGACCAGGAGCTCTCCGATCTGGACCGAGCGGCGGAGTACTTCGCCAACGCCCTCGACCTGATGCCGGACGACGGGCTCGTGCTCGACAACCTGTGCGACGTGTACGATCGAGCGGGTCGCTACCGCGATCTCGTCACCTTGCTCCGAGGGCGCGCCGAGCTCGAGCAGAACCCGCAGCTGAAGGCCGAACTCTACCGCCGCATCGCCCGCACGCTCAAGGAGCGAGTGGTGAGCGACGATGGCGCCGCCGAAGCGTGGACGCGCGTGCTCGAGGCGGGCGAAGACGTGGAGGCTCTGCGCGCGCTCGAAGCGCACGCCTCGCGAGAAGGCCACGACGAAGAGCAGGCCGAGCTCCTCGGTCGCCTCGCCGCCATCGTGGACGAGGCGGACGAGCGCCGCTCGCTGATGCTGCAACGCGCGGGCATCTTGGCCGAGCTCCTGGGCGACCACGCCGAGGCCATGATCGTGCTGCGCAATCTGCTCGACACGGTGGCCCCGACGCACGTCCCCGCCATGCACGAGCTGGGTCGCATCGCCGAGGCCGCGAACGACCGCGCGACCGTCGCCGAGGCGCTCGAGCGCGAGCTCGCGGTGACGGAGGACGCGGGCCTGCGCCTGCCCATCGCCCAGCGCTTGGCCGATCTATACGAGGGCGAACTCGCGGATCCGGCGAAGGCCGCCCGCGCCCTCGCCGCGTGGAGCGACGCCGACCCCGAGAGCGTGCCGTGTCTGGAGCGACGCCGAGCCGTGCTCGAAGACCTCGAGCGCTGGCCCGAGCTACGGCAGACCCTCGACGGGCTCGCCCACCTGAGCCCGGATCCCGCGGTGGCCGCGGACTACACGCGCCAGGCGGCGACGCTCTCCGCGCATCGCCTCGACGACTTCGAGGGCGCGTGGGGGCGCCTGTCGCCGGCCGTGCGTGAGGACGACGCCGAGGCGGGGGCGCTGCTGCGGACACTTTGCGAACAGGCCCAGCAGGGTGAGCGCATCGCCGACCTCTACGTGCGCATGGCGCAGGCCACGAATGATCCCGACGCGCAGAAGCGGCGCTGGCGAGACGCCTCGAACGTGTATGCGAGCGTCTTGAAAGACGCCCATCGTGGCCTCGAGGCCATGCTGCGCGCCCTCGCGCTGGATCTGGGTGACGAGGAGATCTTGAGCGCGGTCGAGGACCTGGTGGAGACCCAGGCCGCCTGGCCGCGGCTGGCCCAGGTCTACGAGAAGATCGTCAAGGCCGCGGAGGGACCGGAAGCCAAAGCGGCGCTCCTGATGCGACACGCCACGCTCCTCGACGAGCGGGCGGGCGACGCCTCCGAGGCGCTCGATCGCGTGCTGCGTGCCGCGAGCCTCGTGCCCAACGACGATCGGGCGCTGGCGCGCGCGGAGGAGCTCGCGGTGCGGGCGGAGCGTGGCGACGAGCTGCTCTACGTCTACGATCGCCGGAAGCAATCGGCGGACAGCGACGAGGCGCGCCTCGACGCCATCCTGCGCGCCGTTCGTCTGCTGGACGACAAGCTGCTCGATCGCGAGCGCGCCATGACCTACGTGGCGCAGGGCATCGCCTTGGCGACGCGCGCCGATGAGCTCTTCGACGAGGTGGAGCGCACCGCGCGCGGGATGGACCAAGCGCATCCCGAGCATGGGGAACGCGCCGCTCTGAACGGCTTGGTGGGCCTCTACCGACGACTGGCCGAGAGCGCCGGAGAGTCCCCGAGCGAGGCGTCCCTCTTGCTCGCGCGCGCCGCGACGATCCTGGAAGCGGAGCTGGGGGAGGTCAGTCAGGCCTACTCCTGCCTGAAGCGAGCCACGACCCTGCTCTCGAACGATGCCACGACTCTGGACGAGCTCACGCGGCTGGCCGGCGAGACGGCGCGCCTCGACGAGCTCGCGGCCCACCTGGGGCACCTGGTGGACGAAGCCCTCGACTCCGCGACGGCGACCGCGCTCCTCGCGCGGCGGGGCCAGCTGCTGGAGGAGGAGCTCGGCCGCCTGGACGAGGCGGCCGAGGTGTATCGGCAGCTGAGGCTGCTGAACAAGGACGACCCAGAGGCGTCGACGCGCCTGCGCTCGTGCCTGCACCGAGCGGGCAAGCATCAGGATCTCCTGCTCGTGCTCGATCAGGAGCTGGCCCGGACACGTGACCTCGACCAGCGACTCGAGCTGGAACGCGAGGTGGCGCGCACCTGGGACAGCGAGCTGGACAACCGCTGGGAGGCGATCGACGCCTGGCAACGCGTGCTCACGCTGGCCCCCGAGGACACGGAGGCCAAGGAGGCGCTCGAGCGGCGCGGTCAACAAGGCACACGCAAGCTGAGCACGTCCGAGCTCGGCGTGCTGGACGAGGTGGTCGAGACGTCCGACGAGCGCTCTCTCGAGCAGCTCTATCCCTCCAAGGCTTCGACCCAGCCCAGGACGCCGACCTCACGACCGGAGGCCGCGTTCGACGCCGACGACGCCGATGACGTGGACTCCCCCGAGGAGAGCGGGGAGCACGACACGGGCGAAGGGGATCTGCGCGCACTCGACGCCGCCGCTCCGCTGGACGGTGCTCCCATCGACGGTGCTCCCATCGACGGTGCTCCCATCGACGGTGCTCCCATCGACGGTGCTCCCATCGACGGTGCTCCCATCGACGGTGCTCCCATCGACGGTGCTCCCAACGACGGTGCTCCCAACGACGGTACCAGCGACAGTGACGGGCGGGACGAGCTCGAGACCGGGGAGATCGAGGCGAGCGGCGCCGATCAGGGCGCCTTCGCAGGGGCGCCCCTGGCCGAGTCCGGACCGAGCGCCCCGGCGGAGTTCGACGACGAGACCGACACTGGGAATCTCGAGGACTTTGCCTTGCCCATGCCGAGTGGGGCTCCGCCCGCGGCACAGGTGGCCGGCGACGTGGACGACATGGAGTCCCTCAATCCGCTCACCACCGGTGAGATCGAGACCCTGACCACGGGAGAACTCGCTGCGGTCAGCGGCGACGAGCTGTCGGAGCTGCCCTCCGACCAGGGGGTCTCCGTGCTCGCGAGCTTCGCGCACGAGGACGAGTCGTCCGAGGATCTGCTGGAGATAAGCGGACTGGTCGAGCTGCCGAGCGACGCTGACTTCGGCGCGCGTGATGCAGACGACGAGACGATGGACGTGGACGAGATGGACGTGGACGAGATGGACGTCGATGAACTCGACGTGGACGAGCTCGACGCCGAGGTGCTCGACGCGAGCCCTCCGCGCTCCGTACCGCCCCCGCCGCCGCGCGCCCTAGCGCCGCCCCCGCCGCCGCGCGCCTCCGTGCCGCCCCCACCTCCCGGCGGCTCCGTGGCTCCGGGCAAGGGTTCGATTCCGCCGCCACCACCGCGCGGCCACCGCAGCTGACCTCGGCCCGGCTAAGCGTCCGCCGGGAAATAAACTGGCCTTCCTGCGCCGATCCATCCCCGCTCGCTGCGTTGCTCGTCGCTCACATACCCCCGGCATGCTCGCTCCTCGCGCCTTGCGAGCGGGGCGCCTCGACGCAGGAAGGCGATCCGTTTATTTCGCTTCGGACGCTAAGCGTCCGGCGCGAAATAAACTGGCCTTCCTGCGCCGATCCATCCCCGCTCGCTGCGTTGCTCGTCGCTCACATACCCCCGGTATGTTCGCTCCTCGCGCCTTGCGAGCGGGGCGCCTCGACGCAGGAAGGCGATCCGTTTATTTCGCTTCGGACGCTAACGGCCCAGGTGTCGGCGCGCCTCCGCGCTCCATTCGCTGTCGGGACAGAGCTCCAGGTAGATGCGGAAGTGCGTCTGCGCCTCTCCCGTGTCGCCTAGCAGTTCGAGGGTCAGGCCGAGGTTGAAGTGCGCATCGGCGAAGGCCGGATCGACCTCGAGGGCCGCCTCGAACTGACGCCGCGCCTGCTCGGCCTCGCCCTCCTCGAGTCGCAGAAAGCCCAGATTGTAGTGAGCCTCCGGTTGCTCGGGATCGACGGCCAAGGCGTGTCGGTAGAGACGCTCGGCCTGCTCGAGATCGTGACGACGGTAGTGGATGTTGCCCAGATTCGTCAGCGCGTTGGCCAGCGACGGATCGAGACGAAGCGCCTCCACGTACGCCTCCTCCGCGCGCTCGACCGTGGCCTCGTCCTCGTCGAGACGGCAACCCTCGAGGTAGCGCTCATAGGCCGTACGACGGGCCTCCTCGCCCGCAGGCGGCCGGCGCAACACGCGCACCACGTCCTCGCGCAGAGTCTCGACGCGGAAGTCGAGCACGGCCTGGCCCGTGGAGGGCTCGTAACCGCCCTGCTCGTCCTGCACGAACATGGCCGCTCCGTCGGCCACCACGCGCAGCTCGGCCAGCGGACGCACGATCTTGGGCAGCGCCTCGCGCAGCGCCTCGACCGATCGACGCACGCGGGCGAAGGGCACACCCGAGGCGAGCAGCTCCTTGGCCGCGCGCAGCGCGATCAGGTCCTGGAAGGTGTAGTAGTGGCGGCGACCCGAGTGGACGCTGGGAGGCATGAAGCCGACGCGCGTCCAGTAACGGAGCCGACTCTCCGGCAGGGAGAGCAGCCGCGCCACCTCGCGATAGCCGTACAGGTCGGCCAGGGGATCCGCCGTCTGACGCCCGCTACGACGCTCGGGATCCGTCGCCGTCGGCTCGACCTGGGGCGGCGCCTTGGTCAACGGCTGGCGCCGACCTCCCTCGGGCCCGAACACCAGATGGATGACGTTGTCGCCTTCGTCGCTCACAGGACGAGCTCCCCAACGAACGCGCCTGAGCGCGACGGATCGAATGCGTTCATGTTCATGGGCTTCAGGTCTCGACGTCCGCCAGTGCCCGATGCAGCGGCGCCTCGAGGTCGACGTCCATCAACAGCTTTCCACCCTGGATGCTCGCGCGCACCTCGACCTGAGCCGTTCCGAGCTCACCGTCGGGGCACCGGCTCCAGGCATCGGCTCGCGCCAGCCGCAACAGCCGCAGGTGAACTCGAACGGAGCCGTCGATGCAGGCCAGCAGGCGCGCACGTCCAGCCTCGGAGTGGAGGCCTCGCACGTGCTGCCCGAGGGCCGAGAGGTCGACCGTGACCATGGTGCTGCCGAAGAACTGCGTCGCACCCTCGGCCCGTTTGGGCGCGCCCTCTGAGAGGATGCGCGCGTGGCGAAAGATCGCCTCCTCCGCCGCCCTGTCGAGCACGACCCGTGGTCCCGCGCCGACGATCGCGCCCCGCTTGGCCTTGGCCGGGCCTGGGGCCCTCCTGCTGCCAGGTCGTGGTGTTGCGCTCACCTGCCTATACTACATTTGCCTACATGCGACTTCCAACTTCCGGACAGGGCGCATGAGCCACCGCCTGCTACAGTCCGGCCATGTCACTCACGGGCGCCCTCGACGCCCGGCAACCACGCGGGCGTGCCGTGGCAGGCCTGCTACACTCCGGCCATGTCGCTCACTGGCGCCCCTGCCGCCCGCCCCATGGGCTTCCTGTCGGATATCCACGGGAACCTCTCCGCCCTCGAGCGCGTCCTCGACGAGCTCGCCATGCGCGAAGTGCGCGACATCTGGGTGGCGGGAGACCTGCTCTTCGGCGGGGACAAGCCGCTCGAGGTCTGGCAGCTCCTGAGCAAGGTGGGCGCCCATTGCGTGCGCGGCCTGGGAGACACCGCGCTGTGCATGGTCGATCCCGACACGCTGCTGCCGGAGAACGAGGAGGAGCGCTCGATGTCCAAGCTCTTCGTCGAGACCCGTCGAGCGCTTGGCGATCTGGTGGTCGAGCGCCTACGGCGTCTCCCGGAGCAGCTGCGAATTCCGCTGATCGATGGCAGCGAGATCGTGATGGTGCATGGCTCTCCCGTCGACGCTTCACTCGAGATGAGCCACGACATGAGCGACGCCGAGCTGTCCGCGTTGGTGGGCGACGATCCCGCCGACATCGTGGTCTGCGGCGGCAGCCACGTGCCCTTCAGGCGTGATCTCGACGAGCTGAGTATCGTGAACGTCGGCTCCGTCGGCGCCGCGCCCGGAGGCGGACTGGCCCACTACGCCATCATCACGCCGCGCATGGACGGTGCTCGCGTCGAGGCCCTCTACGCGGAGCTCTGACGGCGGATCTCCTCTTGCTCGGAGGCTTCCCCCGGAGAGCCCGCGCGCGTGATCTGCACGCGCTTCACGTGCCGCTCGTCGCCATCGAGGATCAAGAACTCGAACCCGTGGCGCTCGAGTCGCTCGCCCTGCTGCGGGACGCGACCGGCGAGGGAGACGACCAGCCCCCCGAGGGAGTCGTAGTCGCCCTCGGGACCGTCGGCGAAGCCTTGGATCAGCTCGGCCAAGTCGTAGACGGAGGTACCCGCGTCCGCGACCCAGCGACCGTCCTCGAGCTCCTGCACCGAGGCCTCCTCGTCGTCGTGTTCGTCACGAATCTCGCCGACGATCTCCTCGAGGATATCCTCCAGGGTGAGCACACCGCTGGTGCCACCGAACTCGTCGACCACCACGGCCAGATGGGAGCTGCGCACCTGCATCTCGCGCAGCAGGCTGCCCACGGTCTGGTTCTCGGAACAGAAGAACGCAGGACTGCGAACCACGCTGCGTAGCTCCACGGGCGTCGCGTCGTCGCGACCCTGCAAGGCCTGGAAGAGGTCCTTGGCGTAGAGCACGCCCACGACCTGATCGATGCTTCCGTCGTAGACGGGATAGCGACTGTGTCCCGACTCGACCACGTCGCGAATGACGTCCTCGATGGGCGCGCTCATGTCGAAGGCGGTGAGCTGGGTGCGAGGCACCATCACCTCGCGTGCCACGGTCACGCGGAACTCGAGCACGCTGCGCAAGAGCGCGGCCTGATCCTCGGCGATGGAGCCCTGCTCCTCGCCCTCCTCGATCACGTGCTCGACGGCGAGGGCGGTCAGGCGCTCGGCATCCCCGCCCACCGCGCTACCGGCCGGGGGCACCAGGCTCCCCACGAGACGCCCGAGCAGCGAGAGCGGCGCGGCCACGGGCGCGAAGAGGCACTCCACCGGCCGCAGCACCCGCAGCAGCGCGAGGATGACGGTCCCGGCACGACGTCGAAGCATGGCCAGGCCGGTGGCCACGAGGGCGCCGTACGCGAGCGCGAGGCCGAGCGCGACGAGCAGCGCCGGGGCGACGCCCGGACCAAAGAACTGGGCGTTGGCCGCCAGCGCCACGGCGGCGCTCAGCGAAACCACCCGACTCACCAGCAGGCGCGCGTGCAGCGCCTCGCGGGTCCGAAGCACCCGGCTGGCGTGGCGCGAGTACGGCCCACCCTCGTCGGCGATCGCCGACAGGCGTGCATCCCCCAAGTGGTTGAGGCTCTGGTCCACCACGGAGAGCGCAGCCGCCAAACAGACGCCTGCGCCGATCCCCGTGGCGATGACTATGGTTGGGTCGTCCAAGCCGCACGTTCCCGCGCCGCCCGTAAAGGCGACGCTGTACCGATATTCAGGCTACCCGTCCGCGCCGACCCGTTCAATCCGGGGTGCATCCTGGCAATGGCTGGCGCCACCGCTAGCGCGCGTCCCGCAGCGCACGCACGCGCAGACGCAGGGCGTTGAGACGGATGAAGCCGGTGGCGTCCGACTGCTGGTACACGTTGTCCGCCTCGAAGGTCGCCAGCTCCGGATCGTAGAGGGAGACGTCGCTGCGACGACCCGCGACCGACGCCTGACCCTTGAAGAGCTTGATGCGCGCCTCGCCGGTGACGCCCTTCTGGGACGCATCCACCATGGCCTGCAGCACCTCACGCTCCGGCGCGAACCAGAAGCCGCGGTAGACGAGGGAGGCGTACTCGGCGATCAGGCCGTCGCGGATCCGCAGCACTTCCCGGTCCATGGTCAGCTGCTCCACGGCCCGATGCGCCCGCTGCAAGATCGTGCCGCCAGGCGTCTCGTAGACGCCGCGTGACTTCATGCCCACGAAGCGATTCTCGACGATGTCCACGCGGCCGACGCCATGCTCCGAACCGAGGGCGTTCAGGTGCTCGAGCAGCGCGAAGGGCTCCATCTCGACGCCGTCCACGGCCACGGGATCTCCGTCCCGATAGGTCACGACGACGTAGCGGGGCTCGTCGGGAGCGTCCTCCGGCGCGCGCGTCCAGCGGAAGAGCTCCTTGGGCGCTTCGGCCCAGGGATCCTCGAGGATGCCGCCCTCGTAGCTGATGTGGAACGCGTTCGCGTCCATCGAGTAGGGCTTCTCCGCCGTCACCTCGATGGGAATCTCGTGCGCCTTGCAGTAGGCGATGCAGTCGGTGCGCGAGCGCAGATCCCACTCGCGCCAGGGCGCGATGATCTGGATCTTCGGGTCGAGCGCCAGCGCCGCGAGCTCGAAGCGCACCTGGTCGTTGCCCTTGCCGGTGGCGCCGTGGGCGATGGCGTCGCAGCCCTCGGCCTTTGCGGCCTCCATCATCGCCTTGGCGATCACGGGACGCGCGATCGACGTGCCCAGGAGGTAGTCGCCCTCGTAGACCGCGTTGGCGCGAAGCATCGGGAAACAGAAGTCGCGCGCGAACTCTTCGCGCAGGTCGGCGATGATGCACTTCTCCGCGCCCGTCGCGCGCGCCTTCTCGTCCAAGCCGTCGAGCTCCTCTCCCTGACCCACGTCAGCGCAGAAGGCGACGACCGGAACGTCGTACTTCTCCTTCAGCCAGGTGAGGATCACGGAGGTGTCGAGGCCGCCGCTGTAGGCGAGGAGGATGCGTCGAGGCTTGCTGGTGCTCATGGGCCGCGAGCTTAGTGTCGGAGCAGGCCCGCGCAAGCGCTCGTCGACGCTTCGGGGGGACTCATCGTAGCTCGATCGCGTCGGAGTCCAGCAGCTCGACCAGGGTCTTCAACACCTCGAGCCGCGGCATGCCGCTGATGTCGATCAGCTGCTCGACCGTGCCCAGGCCATCGACTCGCGAGAGCAGGAACCCGGCGCGATGGTCCAGGCCCAGCCAGCGGATCTCGCTCGGGGGCACCTTGACCACGGGGACCGTCTGCATGTCGCCTACGCGGGACTCGTAGAGCTGCACCAGGCGCTCGCGGCTGCTGTCGGCGTAACGCCGCGCCTCGGGATGGGAGTCCTCGTGGCCCAGGAGCAGCTCCGCCGCCCGCAGCGCGCCCGTGAAGTCACCCAACGCGTAGCGCTCGGCCATCTCGGCGGCGAGATCGAGATCGGGCTGAGACGGCCGGCTGCGCTCCACCAGGCCGAGGGCGCCGCCGTCGCCCAGAGGCAGCGGGCGTCCGGCCTGGCTCGGGCGCACCGCCGGGCGCACGGCCGGGTGAGTCGTGACGAAGGGCGACCCCGGCGAAGGCGGAGGGGTCGAACGACGTTGATGATCGATGCTCCAGGCGTCCCCGGAGCCGGAGCTCGACCGTCGCTCCGGAGGGAAGCTGTCGAGATCGAGCTCGAGGGGCGAGTTCGAGGACGCTCCAGCGCTGGGCTCCGCGGGCGGGGGCGCGTGCAGCTCGGCCGTGTCGAGCGTCAGCGGTTCGGGCTCCCCGTCGTCGTCGGACAGGGTCAGAGGCGGGCCGCTGAAACCCAGGGTGATGCGGCTCTTGGCGGGGAATCGGCCGGCGTCGTCCGGCAAGCTGAGCTCGGCGGAACTGTCGCCGAGACCGAACTTCTTCTTCCGGTCGTCCCCCGTGGACATCAGCCGCTCTTGCCGACCACGCCCTTGAACATGCGTTGCGTTCGTGCGAGGGCGTCAATCTGCTCTTTGAGGCCGGCGGTGTCGCCACGTTCGACCAGGGCGCGGGCGCGCTCCACGACGGTCCGGGCCTTGTCGATGGCGTCGCGCCCGAAGTCGCTGCCGGCCACGACCTGCTCGACCTCGGGGAAGAGCTTCTCGATCTCGTCGATCAGGGTCTCGGCCTCTTGCTTGGCCTTCTCCGTCTCTTCGTCGTCGCGCCTGCCCACGGCGTAGTCGTGGGCGTCCTCCATCATCACGTCGACTTCGTCCTTGGTGAGGCCGCTGGTCGCGGTGACGGTGATGGACTGCTCCTTGCCGGTCTCGAGGTTCTTGGCGTGCACGCTGACGATGCCGTCGGCGTTGATCTCGAAGGTGACGTCGATCTCGACCTCACCGGTCTTCGTCTTGCGCAATCCGGTGAGCACGAACTCACCGAGCAGCTCGTTCTCGTCGGCGCGTCGCGACTCGCCCTGGAGCACGAGGATCTTCACCGCCGTCTGGTTGTCACGCACGGTGGTGAAGGTCTGGGTGCGCGAGGTCGGGACGGTCGTGTTCTGATGGATGAGCTCCTCGAAGTAGCCGCCCACCACCATGATGCCGAGGGTGTGGGGCGTGACGTCGAGCAGGACCATGTCCATCTCGGGCGAGTCGTCGACCAGAGCCGCACCCTGGATGCTCGCGCCCAGAGCGACGACCTCGTCGGGATGCACGCCCTTGCAGGGCTCACGCTCGAAGAATTCCGTGACCGCGCGCTGCACCTGGGGCATGCGCGTCATGCCGCCGACCAGGATCACGTCCTCGATCTCTTCCTTCTCCAGGCCCGCCTCGTCCAGCGTCATCTCGCAGATCTGCGCCGTACGCTGCACCAGATCGCCGGTGAGATCCTCGAACTGCGCGCGCGTCAGCACCCGCTGCAGATGCAGCGCGTCGTTGCGGGCGCTGGAGATGATGAAGGGCAGGTTCACCTCCGTCTCGATCACCGCGCTCAGCTCGCACTTGGCCTTCTCCGCCGCGTCCTTGAGGCGCTGCAGGGCCATGCGATCCTGACGCAGGTCGATGTCGTGCTCCTCCTGGAAGCCCTGCACGAGCCAGTCGATGATGCGCTGGTCGAAGTCCTCACCGCCGAGGAAGGTGTCGCCCGCGGTGCTGATGACCTTGAACACGCCCGTGCTGCTGATCTCGAGCACGGAGATGTCGAAGGTCCCACCGCCGAGGTCGTAGACGGCCACGGTGCGATCGATGTTCTTGCCGAAGCCATAGGCCAGAGCGGCGGCCGTGGGCTCGTTGATGATGCGGATCACGTCCAGACCGGCGATCGCGCCTGCGTCCTTGGTGGCCTGGCGCTGACCATCGTTGAAGTACGCGGGCACCGTGACGACGGCCTTGGGCACCTCGAGGCCGAGGTAGTCCTCGGCGATCATCTTCATCTCCTGGAGGATCATCGCGCTGATCTCAGGGATGGAATAGACCTTGTCCCGCAGCTCGAGCCGGCAGTCCCCGTGGGGGCCCTCGACGATGTGGTAGGGGGCCGTCGCCAGGGCGTTCTTGACCTGCGGGCTGTCCCACTTGCGACCGATCAGCCGCTTCGCCGCATACACCGTGTTCTCGGCGTTGGTGACGGCCTGACGCTTGGCGATGTGCCCGACCAGGCGCTTGCCGGCCTCGGTCACCGCGACCATCGAGGGCGTGACCTTGTAGCCGCCGCGGTTGGCGATCACGACTGGCGTGCCGCCTTCGACCACGGAGACGCACGAGTTGAACGTACCGAGATCGATGCCTATGACCTTTTCCATTCGGTCTCCTGGCAGCCAAGCTGCCTGTTCGCTGGGACTATAGCGCGTTTCACGGCATCAGCCCTTCAATGTGCGCTGGAGATTCTTGACGATCTCGCTCTTGGGATCCAGCTCTAGCGCCGCATTGATCTCGCGCTTGGCGTTCTTGGTCAAGCCCGACTGCATGTAAATCTCCGCGAGCACGATCAAGGGGCTGAGCTTGGCGGGCGCCATATCCTTCGCCTGTTGGGCCAAATCCCGGGCCTCGTGCAGGTCCTTGCCGGCGGTGAGCAAGGCCCGGGCGGCGCTGACGAGGGGTCGGGGATCCCCCTCACGACCGGCGGCGACCCGCCTCCAGGAGCGCGCCGCAGCCTCCCAGTTGGTGTGCTCTTCCTCGTATCGAGCCTGATGCTCGTACGAGTCGGCCAGGTGACGCGCCACCCGCTCTTTGGTGGCCAGGTGCCGCTCGCGAAGCTCGGCGTCGTTGGGATCCGCGGCCAAGGCCAGTCGCAGGGCGTTCGCCATGCCGACCCAGTCCTTGCGCCCCTCGGCCTCGGCGGCAGCGGCGAGCTGACGCTTCTTGATGTCGCCGGTGGAGCCACGAACGGCGGCGGCGGAGCGCAGGGACCGTCGCAGCCCCTTCAGACGCTCCTCCTTGGAGACGGCGGGCGGCGGGGCGCTCTGCACTCTACGCGGGGGCTTGTTGCTGACGTGGCGACCCGTGGCCGCAGCCAGCTGTTTGGCCATGCGGTTCATGAGCGCGCGGGGATCGGGCTTGCGATGGGCGGGGGCCGGCGGACGCGCTGGCGCCTCGGGCGCTGGCGGCTCCGACGGGGGCGGCGGCTCACCGCGCTCGATGGCCTCCGCGAGCTCCTGTGCCTCCTCCATCTCTCGCAGCGCGCCGTCTGCCTGGGACTTCAGGCCGATGTACTCGTCGTACTCCGCCCGCGCCTTCTTTTTGCTGAGCACCTCGTAGGCGTCCGTCAGGTGCCGGAAGACCACCTCCATCTTGGTCTTGTAGCTGCCGAGCTCCTTGCCGAAGCGAGTGTCCGGATGGAAGACCTTCGCCAGCGAGAAGTAGCCGTCGCGGATCTCCTTCTTCTCGGCGTCACGCTCCACGCCCAGGAGCGCGTAGTGGTCGAGCTCGCCGAGCCGATAGAAGGTGTCGAGCACCTGGAGGCGTCGCTCGGGCTCGAGGGCGACGCCGTCTTCTTCGAGCTCGCTCGGATCGTAGAGCGCACGCGACGTGCCGGGCGGCGGCGGCTTGGTGCGCAGGATGCCGCGGCCCGGTGTGGGAAGGCGCTCCGAGGCTCCATGGCCCGGGTCCGAGGGGTGGCGCCCCGTGTCGGACGGCCCGTGCCCTGCGTCGGAGTGGCGGTCCGTGGGGAGCGGGTTCATCGGTGGTCTTTCGCTGAGCCCCTGCCCGGCCGGTTGATCCGTTCCGCTGATGATGACCAACCCATGTTTGGACAGGCTCATCACGGCCGCGGTTGCATCCGCCGCGCTCAAGCCACAAGTCTCGCCCAGATCGCCCACGCTCAGCGCTCCGTCCACCCGCAGGTAGACGAAGTACTCCTGCGGCGTCAGCGGACGCGCCGAGGGGTCGGCGTCGTCGACCCGCGTCGGGACACGATCGTGGATAGGACTCGGACTCAAACCCTTCGGAAGCTCCCCGGATGGAAAACGTCAGCGTACCGCAGAACCGGTCCGCGCGAGAAGTGAGATGCAAGGGCGTGGAGGGCGCTCCAGGCGCGCTCCTCGGTCAACCGTCGCGCAGCAGCCATTCGAGCAGCGCCTTCTGCGCGTGCAGGCGGTTCTCGGCCTCGCGCCAGACACGCGACTGCGGACCGTCGATCACGCTGGCGGAGACCTCTTCTCCGCGATGCGCCGGCAAGCAGTGCAGGAAGATGGCGCGCTCCGCGCCCCGCGCCATGAGTGCGTCGTCGACCTCGAAACCCGCGAACGCTTTCAGGCGTAGCTTGGCTTCCTCTTCCTGACCCATGGACGCCCACACGTCCGTGGTCACCACGTCCGCGCCCTCGCAGGCTTGCCCGGGATCGGTCGTGAGGGTGATCGAGCCGCGTCCCAGCGCCTGCGCCTGAGCGAGCACGCTCGGCTCCGGCTGATAGCCCTCGGGACAGGCGAGCCGCAGATCGAGGCCGACCATGCCCGCCGCCAGCATCCACGAGTGGGCCATGTTGTTGCCGTCGCCCACCCAGGCCACGGAGAGCCCTTCGAGCGCGCCGAACTCCTGCTTCAGCGTGAGCAGATCGGCGAGCAGCTGACACGGATGGTACAGCGCGCTGAGCCCGTTGATCACCGGGATGGTGGACGCCGCGGCCAGCTCCTCGATGCGCTCGTGACCGAAGGTTCGGTACACGACGGCGTGCACATAGCCCGAGAACATGCGCGCCGTGTCGCTCAGCGGTTCGCCGCGACCGAGCTGTGTGTCCTTGGCGATCAAGGTGACGGGCAGCGCTCCGAGCTCGTGGATGCCGACCTCGAAGGAGACGCGCGTTCGCGTCGAGGCCTTCTCGAGCAAGATGGCGACGCTCTTGCCCGCGAGGGGCAGGCCATGCTCGGGCGTCCCGCGCAGGACGCGCATCTCCTGCGCGCGATCGAGGATCGCGTGGATGGCCTCGGGCTCGAGGTCGAGCAAGCTGCGTAGGTGGCGAGGGGTCGAGGTCATGAGGCGGCCTTTCGGGGTGGGTCGGCGAGCACGGTGTCGACCAGGGCGAGACCCTCATCGAGCTCCTCGCGCGTGACGTTCAGGGGAGGCGAGATGCGCAGGACGCGCCCGCCCGCCAGAGTGATCAACAGGCCCCGCTCGCGCAGCGCGACCAGAGTGGCCATGGGATCCACGTCGTCGGCGAGCAGCAGGCCGCGCAGCAGCCCACGACCACGCGCCTCGATCACGCTCTCGTGGCGCTCGGCCAGATCCCGCAGCGACGCGCCCAGATGTTCGCCCGCGCGCGCGGCGTGCTCGACCAAGCCCTCGTCGTCGAAGATGCGCAGCACGGCCAGGCCGGCAGCGCAGGCCAGCGGGTTTCCGCCGAAGGTCGAGGCGTGGGTCCCGGGCGGCAGCGCGCCCGCGAGCTTCTCCGTCACGGCCATGGCGCCGAGCGGGAAGCCACCACCGATGCCCTTGGCCAGCGAGCAGGCGTCCGGCACGACCCCGTACTGCTCCTGCGCCAGGAACGTGCCCGTGCGGCCGTAGCCCGTCTGCACCTCGTCGAAGAGCAAGAGCGCCCCGCGCTCGCGCGTCAGCTCGCGCAGGCCCTCGAGGTAGCCCTTGGGCGGGACGACCAGGCCGCCCTCCGCCTGCAACGGCTCGACCAACACGGCAGCGGTCTTGTCGCCCACGACCTCGCGCATGGCGTCGAGATCCCCATAAGGCACGAGCTTCACACCGCCGAGCAGCGGCTCCATGCCCTCGTGGTACTTGGTCTGGCCGGTGAGGCTGAGCGAGCCGAGCGTGCGGCCATGGAAGGACTGCAGAGTGCCGACGAGCTCGACGCGCTCCTTGTCGCCGCGCCCGAAGTGGTGATGGCGCGCCAGCTTCAGCATGGCCTCGTTGGCCTCGCTGCCGCTGTTGGCAAAGAAGACGCGATCGAAGGGCGTGCGGCGCGTGATCTCGGCGGCGAGCTCGATCGCGCGGTCGTTGTAGAAGAGGTTCGAGACGTGCATCAGGCGCGCGGCCTGCTCGGCGATGGCGGCCGCGAGCTTCGGGTGACAATGCCCCACGCTGAGCACGGCGATGCCGCCGGAGAGGTCGAGGAAGGAGCGCCCTTCGACGTCTTCCACGCGGCAGCCGCGTCCGCGCGTGAGCACGAAGGGTGCGGGCCGGTAGTTCGGATAAGCGACCTCTCGGGCCAGCTCCAAGAGCGATGCGTTGTCGGTCATGGTCGACTCCTCGCGCTGCGCGCGCGGGGGGCATAGCACGATTTGCGCAGGCGGACTGCTAGGGATCCACTGGCTCCAAGCGCGCCCTGAGGGAGAAAGTAGGATGATCCGCACTGGCCGTGTCGTGGACCTCAAGCGTGGCCGCGGCGCTGTCGACACGCAGCGCGGGATCGCCGTCCTCTTCATTCGTGGCCGTGTCCCAGGCCGTCGAGCTCGGCGTATCGCCGCCTTCGACATCGCAGTCGATGAAGCCGTCCCCCGAATGCGTGCCGTAGATCGGCCTGTCGCCGCAGTAGAGCCCCTCCTGGCAGGAGCAGCCCGTCTCCGTCGGGCGATAGCGCACGCTGAGTTCGCAGGTGGCTCCGGCCGACACGCCTTCGACGCCGTCCACGGCCTCCACGTGTGCGTGTGCCTGCACGTCGAGGGGAGCGCTTCGCGCCAGCATCCTCGGCGCCCAACCACGGACAGGAGGGGCTTGGTCGCAAGAGCGCGGGGCGCTCTCGGCGATCCACAAGCTAGCGTGCCCGTCGAGGCGCAAGGGATCGTCGGGATGGGGAGCGACCTCGATGAATCCATGTCGCGCTTGTCCACGAACGAAGCGCGGGCCCGGAGCTCGGTCGACACGGCGTTCGGCGCCAACCCCAGAACACGTCGGGCGGTGCGCAGCGCATCGACGGGTCGTCTGTTCTCACGAAGACGAAGCGCCGTACACTGGAGCTCGGACTCGAGAGGTTGCTGAAAACGCACGCGAGAGAACGAGGCGTCGGGGCCCACTGGCAGCACGAGGGCCCGCACGCGCCCGTCGACCATGCGCTCCAGCGCCGGTGACACGCCCGCGGGCGCCAGCACCAGCGGCCCAAAGTAGGTCGCGTCGCGCAGCACGAGCGCGTCGTCGGTCAGCGTGCCCGTGAGATCGAAGCCGCCCACCTGCGCCTGCGCGTCGAGGGCGAGCGCAGCGTTCACGTCGGGCGCGGTCGCGTGGAGCGAGGCCGTGAACTGAGCCCAACGCAACCAGAGCGCGGGCCAGCGGCCCCGTGACGTCGCGAAGGGGACCTGACGGACCACTTCCGCGTAAGTGCAGCCATCCACTCGCGCACTCGTGGATGGAACGACCAGTGGCACGGAGGTGGCGCGTGGAGCCGAGCCGCCGCAGGCGGCCACCAAGCAGGCCAGCCAAATCCATCGCGCCGCACGATGCCCACACGCCCGGCATGCGTGGACTCCCGCGGTCCTCGCGCGAGGCCCAGCTCGCGAACGCACGCGATGTCGGCTCATCGACTCCTCCCACTGCACCGTGCCGTCAAAATAGCACCATTCGCCGCGAGCGAGTGGAGCGACGGGCCTTCTTCAGCGCACGATTTCGGTGCCTACGCCGGCGTCGGTGAAGATCTCGAGCAGGATGGCGTGCTTGACGCGTCCGTCGAGGATGTGGGCCTTGTTCACGCCGCTGGCCAAGGCCGCGAGGGCGCACCGTACCTTCGGGATCATGCCGCCCTCGAGCACGCCCTCGGCCTTCAAGGCCCGCGCCTCCTCGAGGCTGAGGGAGCTGAGGATCTCTCCGTCGCGCCCACGCACGCCCTCGATGTCCGTGAGCAGGAGCAGCTTGCGCGCGCCGAGCGCCTCGGCGACGTGCCCCGCGACCGTGTCGGCGTTGACGTTCAGGCTCATTCCGTCGGCGTCGACGGCGATGGGCGCGATCACCGGGATGAAGCCGCCGTCGATCAGGTCGCGCACGACCTGAGGCCGCACCTTCACCACCTCCCCCACGCGCCCCGGATCGACCTCCTGGCCGCTCTTCGTCGTCATGAGATCGATCTTCTTCGCTTCGATGAAGCGGTCGTCGCGCCCCGTGAGCCCGACCGCGCGACCTCCGTGCTTGCCGATGAGCGAGACGATGCCCTGGTTGAGCTTGCCGCCCAGCACCATCTCGACCACCTCCATGGTCGCGTCGTTGGTCACCCTCAGACCATCCAGGCGCTCGCTGTGAGCGCCCATGGCCTCGACCATCTGATCGATCTGCGGCCCGCCGCCGTGCACGACCACGGGGTGCAGGCCAACGTACTTCATCAGCACCACGTCGCGCGCGAAGCCGTCGCGCAGCGCTTCGTCGATCATGGCGTGACCGCCATATTTGATCACGAAGACGTCGCCGTGGAAGCTGCGGATGTAGGGGAGCGCCTCTTGGAGGACGGCGGCCTTGGAGATGAGATCCTGCATGAGGCGGCCGGTATAGCACTCGGACCGGCCCCTGGCTGCGTTGACACCCTCGGACCCCGTCCTTAGCTTGGGCGCCCTACCCTGAACTGAGGCTCCATGGCTGACCTGTTCCGCTCCACCACCATCATCGCCGTGCGCAAGGACGGCCAATCGGCCATGGCCGGCGACGGGCAGGTCTCCCTCGGGCAGACGATCATGAAGGCCCACGCGCGCAAGATCCGCGTGATCGCAGACGGGCGCATCGTCACCGGCTTCGCGGGCGCGAGCGCCGATGCCTTCACGTTGCTCGAGCGCTTCGAGTCCAAGCTGAAGGCGCACCGCGGCGGGCTCAGGCGCGCGGCCGTGGAGCTGGCCAAGGACTGGCGCACGGATCGTTACCTGCGGAAGCTCGAGGCCATGCTGGTGGTGATGGACACCGAATACACCTTCGTCCTCAGCGGCACGGGCGACATCATCGAACCCGACGAGGGCGTCGTCGCCATCGGCTCGGGCGGGCCCTACGCCCTGGCCGCGGCACGGGCGCTCCTGCGCCACACGGACAAGAGCGCGCGCGAGGTGGCCGAAGAATCGCTGCGCATCGCCTCCGAGATCTGCGTCTACACGAACGGCGAGATCCTCGTCGAGGAGCCGTCGAAGTGAACGACCGAGCCTTCACACCACGCGAGACCGTCGGCGAGCTCGACCGCTACATCATCGGGCAGGACAAGGCGAAGCGCGCCGTGGCCGTGGCGCTGCGCAACCGCTGGCGCAGGCAGCAGGTCCCCGAGCCGCTGCGCGACGAGATCGCGCCCAAGAACATCATCATGATCGGCCCCACGGGCGTGGGAAAGACGGAGATCGCGCGGCGACTGGCCAAGCTCGCGCGCGCGCCCTTCGTGAAGGTCGAGGCGTCGAAGTTCACCGAGGTCGGCTACGTCGGTCGCGACGTGGAGTCGATGATCCGAGACCTGCTCGAGGCGGCCATCCAGATCGTGCAGGCCGAGGAGGTCGAGCTCGTGCGCGTGCGCGCCGAGGAACACGCGGAGGAGCGTCTGTTGGACATGCTCGCCGCGGGTTCGCGCGAGGCGAGCGTCGCGCCCACGCCCACGCCGCCGCCCGCCTTCGGACCCTTCATCGTGGGCCCGAGCGGGCAGGCCGAGCGCAAGCCGCCACAGCGCCTGGCGGAGGGCGAGCTTCAGGCCCTGCGCAAGCAACTACGCCAGGGCGAGCTCGACGAGCGCGAGGTGGAGCTCGAGGTCGCCGACCAGGGCAACCCCTTCATGACCATCTTCGGCAACCAGGGCATGGAGGAGATGGAGGTCAACCTGCGCGACATGCTCTCCCAGCTCCCGGGCTTCGCCAGCAAGACCAAGCGACGTCGCGTGAAGGTGCCCGAAGCGCGCAAGATCCTGGAGCAACAGGAGGCGGCGCGCCTGGTCGACAGTGACCGCGTCGTGCGCGAGGCGCGCAGGCGCACGGAGCAGTCGGGCATCGTCTTCCTCGACGAGATCGACAAGGTCGCGAGCCGTCAGACGGGCGGCGGACCGGACGTCTCACGCGAGGGCGTGCAGCGTGATCTGCTGCCCATCGTCGAGGGCTCCACCGTGAGCACCAAGCATGGCCCTGTGAAGACGGATCACGTGCTCTTCATCGCCGCGGGCGCCTTCCACGTCGCGTCGATCTCGGACCTGATACCGGAGCTCCAGGGACGCTTCCCGATTCGCGTCGAGCTCGACTCACTGGAGCAGAAGGACTTCGTTCGCATCCTGACGGAGCCGAAGAACGCGCTGACCCGCCAGTACGAGGCGCTCCTGGCCACGGAAGGCGTGGACCTGAAGCTGGAGCCAAGCGCCATCGAGGCCATCGCCAGCTACGCCTTCGAAGCCAACCAGCGCGCCGAGAACATCGGCGCCCGTCGGCTGCACACCATCATGGAGGCGCTGCTCGAGGAGATCTCCTTCAGCGCGCCCGAGAAGCCGCCCGCGCCGTTCGTGATCGACGGCGACTACGTCAAGGGTGTGCTCGAGCCGATCCTCGGCGACGCGGAGCTGGCGCGCTACATCCTCTGACGTCGGCCGAGGGCCTTCGCGCCAGGGTCATGCCTGGGAATCGGGCTCGCCCGCGCCGCGCTTCGCCAAGGGATGCGCGCCGTCATAGACCTCCATCAGGCGATCCACGCTGACGTGCGTGTAGCGCTGCGTGGTCGACAGGCTCGCGTGGCCGAGCAGCTCCTGGATGGCGCGCAGGTCGGCGCCTGCATCCAAGAGATGTGTCGCGCAGCTGTGGCGCAGGGCGTGCGGGTGGAGATCCCCACGACCCGCACCCAGCGCACCGTAGCGACGCACGATGTTCTGGACCTGACGCACGGAAAGGCTCGTGCCGCGCATGCCCAGGAAGAGCGCGTCGGGATGTTGCGCGTCGGTCTTGGGGTGACGGCAACGCGGACGCTCGACGCGCCACGCCTCGAGGGCGCGCAGGCTCGGGGTGCCCAGAGGTACCAGTCGCTCCTTGTCGCCCTTGCCCACGACGCGCGCCTCGGCCCGCGCCATGTCGACGCTGGTGAGCGTCAGACCGCACAGCTCGCTCACGCGCAGGCCACTGCCGTAGAGGAGCTCGAGCATCGCTGTGTCCCTGGCGGCGAGGCGCTCGTCCCGCACGCCATCCGCCGCCGGCGCCTCCATCACCCGCGCGGCCTCGGTCGCGGTCAGGAACTGCGGAAGCGGACGCTTGAAGCGCGGTGACTTCAGCCGGGTCAGCGGATTGTCGCGCACGATGCCGCGTCGCAGCAGATGTCGATAGAAGGCCCTCAGAGCCGCGAGCTTGCGCGCGAGGGTGGCCGGTTTGCGACCGTCGAAGAGCGTCCCGAGCCACGCCCTGCCCGCAGTGAGGCCGAGCATTCGCGCGTCGGTAGGCAGCCCCTGAGCACGGACGAAGTCCGCGAAGGCCAGCAGATCACGACGGTAGGTCGCCACCGTCCGCGGCGCGGCGCGACGCTCGAACTCGAGCGCGCGCAGGAAGCCATCGATCTGGGAAGCGAGCTCGTCCGGCGCCACTCGTCGAGACTAGCCCGAGAGGGTCGAGGATCCGGCATTCTCGGCGGATCCATCGTCGATCACGGGTGCGCGAACCTCGCGCCCCTCGAGCGCAGCCAACCAAGGCTCGAGCGCCTCGAGCGCGCGCTTGGCCAGGCGCTCTCGCTTCAGCGTGCGGCGCATGCGCTTGCCGGGATGCGGCGGGAACATGCTCCAGATCACGTTCGAAGGTTGGTAGTCCGGCACTTCCTTGCGCGTGTGACCGAAGAGCGCGCCGAGCGCCGTCTCGGGCGGAGGCGGCAAGGGCTCTTCGCCCCGGAGCTCGCGGGCCAGCGCGATGCCGACGGTGAGTCCAGAAGCCGCGCTCTCGATGTAGCCCTCGACGCCGGTGATCTGTCCGGCGAGGCGCACGTTGGGCAGCGCCGTGAGTCGAAGCGCGTCGTCGAGCACCCAGGGCGCGCGCACGAAGGTGTTGCGATGCAAGGTGCCAAGGCGCAGGAACTCGGCCTTCTCCAGGCCGGGAATGGTGCGAAACACGCGGCGCTGCTCGGGCCAGGTCATGCGCGTCTGAAAGCCGACCATGTTGTATGCCGTGGCTGGATCGTCCTCGGCGCGCAGCTGCACCACGGCGTACGGCCGCTTCCCCGTGTGCGGATCCAAGAGGCCGACGGGCTTCATGCATCCGTGGGCCAAGGTCTCGGGGCCACGCTCGGCCACGACCTCCACCGGCAAGCAGCCCTCGAAGTAGCGAGGCTGCTCGAACTCGCGCGCGGGCACCTTCTCCGCCTCGACCATGGCGCGGATGAAGGCGTGATAGCCCTCCTCGTCAAAGGCCGCGTTCAGGTAGGCGTCGTCGCCGCCGCGGTCGTAGCGCGAGGCGCGGAAGATGCGCTCCATGTCGATGCTCTCGAGGCTGATGATGGGCGCGATGGCGTCGTAGTAGGCGACGCCCGCCTGGCCCACGAGCTGCTCCAGGTCCGCGGCCAGATCGTCCGAGGTCAGCGGCCCCGTGGCCAGCACCGCGAGTCCCTCGCGCGGCAGCTGCTTCATCTCCTCCGCCACCACCTCGATGCGCGGATGGCTGTGGATGCGTCGCGTGATCTCCGCGCTGAAGCGCTCACGGTCGACGGCGAAGGCGCCGCCCGCCGGCACGCGCGTCTCTTCGCCGACCGCCATCACCAGCGAGCCCGCACGCCGCATCTCCTCCTTCAACAGTCCCACGGCGTTGGCCAGCGCGGCGCCACGAAAGGAGTTGGAGCAGACGAGCTCGGCGAGCCCGTCCCCATGCTGGGCCGGAGTGCGGCGCACGGGCTTCTGCTCCACGAGCTTCACCTGAACGCCACGCTCGGCGAGTTGGAACGCGCACTCCGTGCCCGCCAATCCACCACCAATGACCGTCACGGATTCCATCCCCGCCGTATAGCCCAGAGATCCAGCCATGCCATGCGGGACGCCTTGGATCGTCAGAGACGAAGCGCGACGTAGGAGCCGAAGCGTTCGTCGGCGTAGCCCGCGAGCATGAGCGAGAAGAGCGCACGGGAGATACGCGCGGCCGGCAGGTCGAGGTCGCGGGAGAGGCTGTCCGCCGACCTCGGCGTCGACCCGAGCGCGGCGAGAACGAGCTGCGCGTCGGCGTCCAGCTCCGCGTCCACGAGCGTCGCCTTCGCCCTGGACTTGGGCTTCGGGGGGAGGACGAGGGACGGCGTGGGGCGGGTCTGCGAGCTCCCCGTGACGGAGTTCGGGGGCGCGTCGGACATGGCTCGGAGCACATCGCCCGCGTCCAGGCAGGGCGCGGCCCCCGCGCGCAGCAGCATCAGGCTGCCACGACCGCGCAGGTCCCAAGGTGCCGCGGGCACCGAGAGCACGGGCCGACCGAGCTCCACGGCATGTCGCGCGGTGGAGAGCGCGCCCGAACGCTCCGGCGCTTGAACGACGATCGTCACCCGAGACAGCGCCGCGACCAGCCGGTTTCGACGCAGGAAGAGGTAGCCGTGCACGGGCGTCCCGTCGGGCTGTTCGCTGAGCAAGAGCCCAGCCGCCGCGATGCGCGCGAAGAGATCGCGATGGGGACGTGGATAGGCGGGGGAGATCCCCGACGCGAGCACGGCGACCGTGGGCGCCCCGGCAGCCAGCGCTCCCGCGTGGGCCGCAGCGTCGATGCCCATGGCACCGCCCGAGACGATGACGCAGCCCGCGTCGGCCAGATCCCGGGCGAGGCCCTGCGCGAAGCGTAGGCCTTCCGGATCGGCGCGGCGCGTACCAACGATGCACACGGCCCGCTGCCAGGGAGGAATGGTCCCGTGCACACGCAGGGAGGTCGGAGGGGTCGACAGCTCGGCGAGGGCCGAGGGCCAGCCGGGATCCGTCGGCGTCAGGTCGAAGGGCTCGGGGCACGAAATGGACGCAGCCATGCCCTGTCTTCGGCCCGAAGGCGTGGCGATTGCGACCGAGCGCGCCGGCACCGGGTTGCCAGGTGGGGTGCGGCTCGCTAGGAGCCGCCCATGACCCTTCCCGATCTCGACGTGCCCCAGGACCAGTGGAGCGATGTCTCGCTCGCCATCCGGTACGAGGACGTCGCGCAGGACGGGCGTGTGAAACTCTCCGCCCTCCCCCACGCGCTGGGCATCGCGTGCTGGCAGGCCCTGCTTCGGGATCACCCCATCTCTCGACTCTCCCTCGAGGACGGCATCGTCCCGATCCTCAGCCGTGTGCACATGCGCGGCGGCGGCGGCCCCGTCTCCGCCATGGCTCCGTTGCGAGCCCACGGCGCCTACCGGCTGAGCCACACCCGGGACGACGAGGGCCAAGTCGAACGGCTGATCCTCGAGCTCTTCGCCCGAGTCGAAGGCACACTGGCGACGACCTATGGCCCAGCCCCCGAAGGCGCGGGGGCGACGATACCCGTGGGCGAGATCCGCGCGGAGCACGTCTTCACGCGACCCTTCGCCGGCGCGGACGACCGCAAGCTGCGGCGCCTACCGGAGGGAATCGTGGCCGGCGGGGTTCCCGAAGCGCGCTACGCCTGGTCGGCGCCGGAGCGCGTGCGCATGCCGCCGACGGACGCGAAGCTGATCGATCCGGATCCCCGGCTGGTCGCCCGCATCGTCTTCGGCCTGATGCACACGGACGCCAACCAACACGTCAACTCGCTGGTCTACCCCGACATGCTCGAACAGGCGGTCCTGACGCGCCTGGCCACTCTCGGACGACCGACGAACATCCTCGCGACCCACGTGGAGCTCGCCTACCGCAAGCCCTGCTTCGCGGGGGACACGGTCGAGCTCTCCACCATGTTGTACGAGCGGGGCAGCAAGCTCGGCGCCGTGGGAGCCTTCGAGGGCCCCGGCCGTCGGGGACGCCCACACGTCTACGCGCGCATCGAGTTCTGAGCGGCTGGAGTTCGCAGCGACTCGCGGCGACGGAAAGAGTGAGGGCGACCCGCTTTCGCAGATCGCCCTCGTGGTCGGTCATGGTGTGGAAGCCTCAATCCCGAAGGATGACGGACCGAACTCGGTATTATCCAAGTCCACACCTCGTGCGCATGCGTACGTCATGCGCACGCCAGTCGCGTCCTCGTGGGTTTCACTGGATCCAGCAGACCGAAGCCTGGAGGAACCCTCTCGCCGGCGTGAGCCGACAAGAAAATTTGTGAGGATCGGGCTTTTCGCCACTGATCCGCTTCGACGAACCTCACCTAGGCGCGAAATGGTCCGAAGACCTCATCGCTGACCTTCCGCGCTCGTTTCCTGCACCGATCTCCAACGCCGGCCCATGACTACCTTTCGGTAGCGATCAGGGGGCGCGCGCCCAAAGGGCGACGGATCGGGAGAGCTGAGAAAGCCTTCACCTGGGTTCGGCAGCCTCTGATGCTCTCTGTCGCGTCGTGTCGCTGACTCGCCGGTTTCCAACCGACAGGCCTGCAGCTCCACTCCCACGGGGCGAACCCCACGGCAGCGATGCCAACACGTCGCCGAGGTAGACCCTCCATGACTCGGTTTAGAAGTCTTGGACGTATCAACCCAGAGCACCTAACGTCGTCTCCCGTCCCGCGCATGCGCAGGAACTGTTTCGCATCTCCGAAGAGACTCGACCGACCACGAACCGTCGAGCCTAAGCTCGACGAGGAATCCGTAGCCGCGCACCCCGTTCACTCGTCTTCATCCCGCGGCAATCCGAAGATTCCCGAAGGCCGAGCTAGAACCGTCACGACACCCGAAGGCGTCCGCGATTCGGGAGGCACGTCCGAGCGACGTCTGCAACCCACATCTTCGTTTTTCAAAGGACGAATGGAGGATTTGCGACCACCCACGCATCGTGTCCACGCCACCCCAATGGCTCTCGTGGTCGGACCAAGCCTTGCGGCTGGCTGCCTTTTGACAGGCATGCCCCCTCGTCTTACCGAGGCTCCCGTTTTACCGAGAACGGCACCGTCCCTTCGAAGAGCGCCACCCAACCCCGGTTTCCCGAACTTGGGTGTCTCTCACGGGTCATGTCGCGTCGCCCCAGGTAGGACTTCGCCAGTCGTCGCCAACCATCGACCGAGGCCGAAGGCAGCGGGACGACCCGCCAAAGAGGTTTCAAATCATGTCACACGACTCGCAGGCAACTCCGCGAGCATCCGATCTGCAGTGCTAGGTCCCCTTGAAATAAAAACGAGGGAGACCGTCGTTCGGAGACCCTGCTGCGACACATCACTGCCAAAAGACATCGCTGCCAAAAGACATCGCTGCGACACAGGCATTACCTACGAGACTGGAGCCCTTGGGGCATCGACGCTCGAGAGCGTCCTTTCCCAAGGATCCCGCAGGAGATCCTACCGAACCAAGACCTTCACCCCAGCCCGAGAGCTGGCAGCGAGCCCGAAAGCTGAACACCGGCCCGAAAGCCGAGTGTCCCATCCACCCGAAGGCAGATTCGCCCTCCATCACCGCAGACGAAGCGTGAGTCGTGAGACTGCACGGTAGACCACCGCGAAGGAGACGAAGGCCAAGCACCTTCCATCTTCGCCGACGCTTCGTGAGGGGACCCGCAAGCGAGCCACTCACTGTGCGCCCCCACCGCCACCGCCCGAGTGAACTCGTTTGGATGGAGCGGGAACATCGCCTCGCCGTGCGAAACGACGAGTCCTGAAGCCGACGAACTCCACCGCAGCGCGAAGCTCCGAGCAGGGTCCAACTCCAGACAGGATCCACATGAGCCGACGAGTCGGCGTCCGGAGAACCTGCGACGCGCTGAAAACTCAACATCGCTGCCCGAAGGCATCGCTGCCCGAAGGCATCGCTGCCCGAAGGCATCGCTGCTGAAAAATCAACGTGGCAAAAATTTCAACGACCAAGAAGCTCGCTTCACTGTGCTCAGCGACCTTCCGATTCCTATAGTAGCCACGGCCAAGGAGAATTCAAGAAGAAAATACTCATTCAAACGCATTTAATTTCGCACAGTTCTTCCATTCATTCTCCACACATTATCCACAGTCCACGTTCGCAGACTCCCATCGACGGTCCCTGGCGCAGAATTTCGCGCAGACTTGGGAGAAGTGCGCAATTTGCGGCGACGCCGCCGTGCCTGCCGCGCATCGCCAACTGCGACTCATCATCAGTTATCCACAGGCCTGGCCGTCCCCCGCGACTGGGCCTCGTCCGCGTCCGCCTGGATGCCAGCCCACGGGGCCGTCCATCCACCTCACGGCACGTCGCTGAGGTCCATGGACGCCGTGTCGCCGTCGACCCCAGGTCGAGGATTGTTGGGGATTTCTCGGGTCGGGGCCGACGCCGAGCCGTGGCCGTCACGCCCACGCGCTCCTGCACGCTCGAGGCGAAGGGTGCCCGACCCGCTCCGCCCGGCCGTGCGGGGTCCGGTTCGGGCCGTGATGCAGCCCGGTCGGGCGCCGCGAGCTACCTCCCGGCGGGCGGAAGCGCGATCTCGCCCAAGGGGGTGCTGGGGTGCACTGTCGCGGGCCTGACCGTGTTCACGGGGACCGCCCCGGGCGCGCCGGGGACGGCGCCAGCAGGTCGAGGCGCGACGGCGCCGGCAGGTCGAGGCGCGACGGCGCCGGCAGGTCGAGGCACGACGGCGCCAAGCACGGGAGCCGGGAGCCCGACACCGCCGTCACGCGGCGCGAAGCCACCATCGGGGATGGGCGCGAAGCCACCATCCGGGATGGGCGCGAAGCCACCATCCGGGAGGGCCGCGATGGGCGTGATGACGCCATCGGAGGAGACGCTCACCCGCTGCCCATCGGGCATGAAATAGCCGCCCGCGTCCGTGTCGTACTGCGGCAGGGGGTGTTCGATGGGCGTCTGGCGATGTCCGCGGATCCGCCCCTCGAGCACGTCGACCAGCAGGGGCTCGTTCAGCGTGAAGACGTAGCCGCCGTGATCCAGGTCGAGCTCGTAGACGTTGTCCTCGTATTCGAGCTCCTTGTGAAAGGCGATGCTCTGTTGTCCGTCCCGATGGTGCGGACGATGGTCGAGGACGAAGCTCATCAAGCGCACGGCGATGTGGTTGTGAAGGCGGTGACAGCCATGGGAATGCCGACGCATGATGCTCATGTAGTCGACGGATCCGTGGTTTCGGATGCCCTCGTCGCCGCCCACGGCGATGCTGCCATCGGCGAGCCGACGGAACGTGCGGTGGTAGGCCGCCACGAGACCATAGGCCGACGCATAGCTCGGGCCGGTCTCGTAGTAGTTCACCTCGTAGCGCTCGGCGGCCACGCCGCCCGGCTTGCGGTGCAGCAGGGAGCGCACCGGCGTCGAGTCCGGAGGCAGCCAGACGGGCGAGGCGACGATCTGGGTCCAGACGCGCGGACCGATGGGTGACTCCTTGTAGCTCCACATCACGGTCCCATCAACGCTCTCGCTGCGCCATCCGCCGATGGTCGTGCCGTAGCGAGCCAGGGGGATCCGGTGACCGAGGTAGGTGACGTAGATGGTCTCCTTGGGCCGACGTGAGGTGGGCTGGTTCTGCTCGCGACCCTGGTCGTCGTACGGGAAGTCGTACCAGACATCACCGCGATCGATCTCGACCGTGATGTCCATGTTGGCGGAGTAGTACTCGGGCAGCTCGGGCGCGCCGAGGGCGACCACCAGCGGGTCGCCGGGCGCGAGGTCTCCGAGGTTCTCCAGAAACGCGCTGGTCGACTCGGGGGACTGGAGACCGAAGGCCGCGATCACGCGCGCTCTGAGGTCGGCCTCGAGGTTCGGGATCGGGTGCTGCTGCCCGTCGGCGCCGCGAAACGTGCGGGGCTCGCCGCTGGCCAGCTGCGACATGCTGCCGTCTTCGAGCACACCCGCCGCGTGGATCGCACGTTCGGTGAGCACGCGGATGACCGCCTCTCGCTCCAGCTCGGCTGGCGCGAGCACCAGCGCCTCGCGTTGCTCGGGGCCGAGGTAGCCCCAGCCGTAGATGCGATCCTTGCGCTCGAATTCCGCCAGCGCTTGGTGCGTGACCCAATCGAAGCCACCGGAGATGGGCGAACCGTTACCCTCGAAGAAGCCCTCGCAGCGAAGCACGGCCTGGGCCGCGCGAACGGCGAGGACGGCAGGAGCGAGGTCACGGTATTCGCGCAGACGCGCCGCGTCCGAGTCCGAGAGTTGGTCGATGTCGAGCGCCGCGGCGTCGGCCACGTGATGAGAGGCCGCGACCGCGCCTATCTGAGACGTCAGGACCTGGAAGCGGCGCGACTCGCGGCGCGCGCGGTCGTTGCTCCCGTAGACGAGGACGGAATCGAGGGTGGTCAGCGCCGAGGTGTCGATGCCTTCGAAGCAATGGTTCTGAAGGGCCGCCCGCATGCGCTCGCGGAGCAGCCCCAGGGTCGGCATGATCCCGTAGAGTTCGAGGTACTTGTCTTCGCGCGCGCGCTCCCCGTGCCAGTCATCGGGAAAGTCGCCGCGGGCCAGGGCGAGGTAGGTCTCGCGGTAGGCGTTCGGCTGGGGTTCCTCGGACGGCGAGTCGCCCTCGGTGAACAGATAGGGCGTCCACTCCTCCCCCAGATCCAGCAGAAGATAGCCGTCTTCACGAGAGGTCGCCGCGTCCACGGGCCTGCCCTGCGCGCCGTCGGCCCACAGCGGAACGGGCTCCGCGAGGGGGGGAGGCCGTGTGTCGACCACGGGGACGCGCGGTCGAGGCGTCTGGGCCGCACTTGGAACAGGTGTCGGGCCGTCGTCGGGGGGCGTCACGGGTGCCTGACCACAGCCCAGCGATAGCAAGAGCGGGGCGAGGACGAGCCACGTGGAGGGTGAACGGGAGATCAGCACCCCCTCAACCTTGGACATCGAAGGGCTCGGGGCAAGTTTTGAGTGGAACGAACATGGATCCATGCAGGAGCAAGGCCTGCGCCAGCGAGAAAACGCAGCAATTCTGGGGGCCGACGGGGGACCTGTGTTTCGCGGGACACGTTCGTTCGCCGCTGGGCCACAGGGGGTGCCGGGACATCTGCGCGGAAATGGGGAGTGGTCAGCGACCCGCGCTGGCGAGGGAACGCCCGAAGGCGCCGCCCGCGGGGCCCGTGAGCACGAGCAGGGGCCGGTTGTTGATCACGGTCATCGCGGCGCCGCGATACACATAGGCGCGCCCGACGCCGTCGGTGACGCCCGGGGCGCCGACCACCAGATCGGGCCGACCGCTCATGTCGACATCTCCCGCCGCGGCGACGACGAAGCCGAAGTCCCCGTTCGAGCCCGCGGCGCTGTCGACCCGGGCCGCGGCGGCGGTCACGATGCCCGCGGCCGATCCGCGGTGAATCGAGATCCTGCCCGAGCGGCCGTCTACGCCGAAGGCCCCGATGGCCAGATCGTCGAAGCCGTCCCGGTCGGCATCCCCCATGAAGGCCAGGCCGTGACCGAAGAACGCGCTGCCCGAGCTCAGTCCCGAGAGCGCCGTCGGCGCGTCCGTCGACAGTCCCGCGGCGTCGCCTCGGTAGACGTAGACGTGTCCGCGGCCTCCGTCGGCGTTGGGCGCAGCCACGGCGAGCTCTGAGAACCCGTCGCCGTTCACGTCACCCGCTCCCGCGATGGCGGAACCGAACTGGCCCGTGGGAACGGGCGCCGCCAGAGTGACGTTCGCGGTCGCCCCGATGCCCGTGGGCCCACCGTAGAAGACCTGCACCTCACCATTCATGGCGCTCGAGTTGGGCGTACCGATGGCGATGTCGGCGAAGAGATCACCATTCAAATCACCCGCCGCGGCGAGGGTCGCGCCAAAGCGCGGTTCGCCCATGAGGTCCCGGCTCGGCGTGCCCTCGAGACCGCTCGGGGCGCCTCGATAGAGAAAGACATGGCCCATGTCGCCCGAGTCTCCGATGGCCGACGCGAGCAGGTCGCCGAAACCATCGGCGTTGACGTCGCCCGCAGCGGAGACGGCTGCGCCGAAGCGTGTCCCGACGGGCGCCGTGAGCACGATGCTCGGCGTGGTCGGGAGACCTTCCGGTGCGCCGAGGTAGATGTAGACGGCTCCCGTCACGCCGCCGACCGCATCGGCACCGACCGCGAGATCCGCCAGGCCATCACCGTTCAAATCGCCGGCCGCCGCGAGGGAGACACCGAAGTCACCGCCGTCGGGAGCGCGCAAGATCTGGCTCGGACTCGCGGACGGCCCCGTGCTGCTGCCGGAGTAGACGTAGACACGACCGACGACATCGAGCACCCGCGGCGCACCGATGACCAGATCACCGGAGCCGTCGCCGTCGTAGTCGGGATGGACACCAAAAGCGGTCAATCGAGTGCCGTCGGCGACGGAGACCAGGAACTGCCAGGTGGCGCTCGACACACCCATGGCCGACACGCGCCAGAAATAGCGCCCGGGGTCGAGCGGCGGGTCCGCCACGTAGTCGGTGCCGGTCACGTCGACTGTGAGAACCTCGATCGTGCAATCTGGATCGCTGCACACCTGCAGCGTCACCGCGGTGACGTCCGTGGGCAGCGTCCATGTGAAACGCGGCGTGTGGCTCGAGACGGTCGAGAGCGAGGGGGGACGAATCTGCCTCGGCGCCGGCACGCAACCATCGCCCTGCGCGGCGAAGCCGGCGAAGCAGCGGAAGCCGCAGGCGCTCGCGCCACATGTCGCGGCGGCGTTCGCGGGCGCGGGGCAAGCGGTGTCGCACGCGCCGCAATTCAGCGCATCACGGGTCGTGTCGACGCAGACATCGCCGCAGGTCGTCAGATCGCCGCAAACGTTTCCGTCCATGGGCCCCGCATCACGAGGAGGAGGCGGGGGCACATAGGCGTCCACTCCGCTGTCCACGACACCCGAGTCCCGAAGGGGTGTGGTGCCGCCTTGAGCGCTGCAAGCAGCGGAAAACAAGAGCGAGACAGAGAGCAGAATGCGTGTGCAAGTCATGACCGTTTCTCCTCGGGCGAGTCCCCGACTCCCAAGCATGACCTGAGGCGTGTTCGTTTGCACCCTTGACGGAACATGGTCGTATCGCCTAGAGTCTGGAGAGATTACGGGGTCGCTACGTGACAGCAGTGGAGAAGGCAATTGGGCGCCGCGGATTCGTTCGCGGTATGAGTGCAGCGGCTGGTCTCGCCGTGACTGCAGGGCACGCAAGTAGCCTCGCAGCACAGGGAAGAACGACCAATGCGTCCGGCATGGATGGGCAACCTTCGGGTGACCTTCATGACCGTCGCGGAATGCCTGCTGGCAGTCCAGCGACCGCGCCATCGGCGGGAAGCGAGGTACGGGCATTCTTCGGAGCGCTGGCAGTGGGAGGCGAACTTGCGCCAACCGGGCTAGCGGCTGTGGGCGAGGGCCGCTGGAAGATCGAATCGATCCACGACGTGCAGCATGGGGCCATCCCTGTGGTGCTCTCGGACAGCCGCGGCACACGGTTCCAGGTGGACGTGCTGCGCCGAGATTCCGCGGTGGAACCGACGGAACGTGAACCTGCCGTGGCGTTTGCCCAGGGTGTCGCGCTCTATCTGTCGAACCGTGGCAACGGCAACAAGGGTACAAACGAGGAACATGGGCTTGGTGTCATGGCGCTGGCGACAGCGTTGCGCACTCGAGCCAACCGAGGGCCCGTGCCGGCGGCACTGACGACCTTCGCCGAGCGGCGAGCGCGTCATCCGCTTGGAGCGTTCTCGGCCGGCTGATCGAGCGCGAATCCCGATTCGAAGAGAGGCTCTACCCGAAAGGTGGAGCCTCTTTTTGCGTTTGAATGTCTGACCGACGGTCGCGCTGGCGCGGCGCGACGGGTGACGGACGCTCTCGAGGGGGTTCCCGGACGCGGTCCAGGAGGCCCCCTCCGGCAACGCCAGCTTCGCCCCCGCTGGAACGGCCGCGAAGGCCCGCTGCTGCTCGCACGAGCTCGTCCTCACGCCGCCAGTGGCCGAAAGGATCACCGAGGGTGCAGGGGTGCGAATCGAAGAGGGACGCGAGCTCGGAGCCCGGTCAGGCAGAGTGGAGCGGGTGTACACAGTCGCGCATGCGGTGAAGCCGAGCCCAGTTCTGCCGCGAGCGATGGCGCCCTCAGGTGCCCCGCGGTCGAGGCGTGCGGTGGCTCGCTCCGCGTGGTGCGGTCTTGCGTGCTGGGCGGGTCCGGGGCGCCGAGCACGCCCGACGACTCGTGCGGCGGGACTTCCGCGGCGGCAACACCCCAGAGCGTCAAGAGCCCCGACCTGACGGTCGAGGCTCCTGAAGAACTAGAGTCGAAACCCTAGGGTATCAGCGCGCGAAGCGCAGCTGATAGGTGCCGCAGGTGTTGCCACCGTTCGTGCGGTAGACGCGCACGAACACCGTCCCCGGCCACACCACGTTGCGGGTACGGAAAGCCGTGCTCGTCGTGTCGTCGATGAAGCGGTAGGTCGTGGCGGCGTTGGCGTTGCCCGTGCCGCAGCCGGCGACGGTGGCGCAAGCGTTGGCCTTGACGTCGAACTTGTACACACCGCCCGTGTTCACCGCGAAGGTGATGGTCGGTGCTCCGACGCCATCCGTCGGGTAGTTCACTTGGTACCAGTGCTCGTCGGACGGTCCGTAGAGCCTACGCTCGGGCGAGACGACCGAGCTACCGGCGGACGCGATGCTCATCAGGTTGTAGCTGGCAGCGCAGGAGCCGTTCGCCGTGTCCTGGAAGCCCTCGTCGATGGTGCCATCGCAGTTGTCATCGATGGTGAGGTTGCAGATCTCGGCACCGGCCGATCCGGGCGAGCAGATGGTCTCGACGCCACCGACGCAGTGCTGCACGGTGTTCGTGCAGGCGCCCGTGCCACAGGTGACCGTGTCGGTCGGGTTGTCGAGGTTGTCACAGCCGCCAGCGATGGTGGCCGCACACGTTCCCGCCGTCGGCGTCTGACAGTTGTTGTCGCAGTCGACTTGAACGGGTCCGGCGGGCTGACTGGGACAGAGATCACTCGGTCTAAGACAGGCACCACCACCGTTGCAGGTCGCGAGATCACCGCTGACGTCCTGGCGGAAGCGACAGATGTCGTCCGAGGTGAAGCCGGTGAAGTAGTTGTTGCAGAGGAAGCCCGCGCACTCGCCGGCGGGATCCGTACCCGCCGGGATGGGCGTGCAAGCACCCAGGGATCCGGCCACGTTGCAAGCCTGACAGCTGCCCATGCAGGTGGACGTACAGCAGACGCCGTCCACACAGAACAGCCCAGCCACGCAGTCGTCGTCACGCCCGCAGGTGCCACCGGCAGGACGGTCCGGCACGCAGGACCCGAGGTCACAGTGCGCCGAGTCGATGCACTGGGAATCGAGCGTGCAGCTCGTGGCGCAAACCGGAGGCGTCTGGTCCGTCATGCCGTTGCACTGAACGGGCTGGTACAGACCGCAGTCGGATGCGACGAGACCCTCGGAACATGCGCTGTCGTCCGCGATGCCAGCCATCACGCCGCACATGTTGTCGATGCAGGTCGAGTCGCCACGCGTACCCTGACACATCGCGGGATCGTCGCAGACGATGGTGCTCGAGCCACACTCGCTCGCGGTGACACAGCAGTCGCCGGAGCCGCAGCAGTAGCCGCTGTCGCAGTGGCCCGAGGTGCAATCCGTGTCCTCGTCGCAGGTGCCGCCGTTCGGCTCGTCCGTGGTGCAAGCACCCAGGTCGCAGTGGGCCGTGGCGATGCAGTACAGGTCATCGTCGCCGGTGCCCGGGTCGCAGGAAGTGGCGCAATGGTTGCCGTTGGATCCACCGTCCTCGCAGCTGAAGAGCATGCAGTCGGTGAGGGTTCCGGACACGCACATCGCCGACTCGCAGCTCGCGGATTCGACGGCCTCATAGGTGCCGTCCCCGCGATCCGCACAGCGACCGGACGCGCAATCCGTGGGCGGCTCGTCGGTGGCGCCGTCACAGTTGTTGTCCGCCCCGTCGCAGATCTCTGCCGCGCCAGGGTTGATGTTCTCGTCCATGTCGTTGCAGTCGGTGCCTTCGCAGCCGATGCCCTGACCGTAGGTGTCATGGTCGTCATCGACGCAGCAGCCGGTACCCACAGGGGTGCAGACGGTGCTGTCGACGCCGCTGGCCACATCCAGCACGCAGTTGAAGTCCCGCGGACAGCTGGGGATGTCGGGGTTGCACCCGGGCAAGCACGTCTTGCCTCCCACTGTCAGGGACACGCAATACGAGCCGGCCTCGCAGTCTGCATGTGTTTCACAGGCCTCGCATGTCCCATGGGTGATGGTCGGCCCAGAGTCGACCCCCGTGTCGACGGAGCCGTCAACGCCGGTGTCTATCGACCCGTCGCCCGTCATCCCGTCTACGTGAGAGTCGACGCCCCCGTCCGCCACGGGTGGGTTGCTCTTTCCAGAGGCACAACCCGCCGCACCGAACACGCCAACCAACATAAGCCCAACTACCAGCTGATTCTTCACTAGCACACTCCCGCGCCTCCCCGGAGGGTACAGCCAGTTTGGGTCGAAGTACAGCGCCACTGTCATGCTGTGCCGAAGCCAGATGTTTTTTTCTGCCCGTGATACTGTTCCCTGTGGCCGAGACCAATTGCTTCGGATTATTCCCAAGAATCACCGCGACCACGCTGCTGTTGACCGGACTGGTCTGCGGAATTGCGTGGTGGGTGCCGAGCTCCGCCCAGGCGCAAGAGGCGTCTGCGAGCGAACGAGCCCAGGCGCAAGAGGCGTCTGCGAGCGAACGAGCCCTGGCGCGGCGCGCCTTTCAGCAAGGCATGGACGCGGCTCGGGCCGAGCGCTGGGAGGACGCACGCGTGGCGTTCGCCAGGGCCTATCAGCTCGTCCATCGCCCCCGCGTGCTGCTGAACCTGGCGACGGCTCAGGTGGAGACGGGTCATTTGGTGGAAGGCGCGGAGAATTACCGCAATTATGTGCGCGACGCCGGTGAAGACGGCGATCCCCGGCTGATCCGGGAAGCGACGCATCGGCTCGCGGAGGTGGAGGCGCGCACGCCCAGGCTGACGCTGCTGGTGACGGGTCTCGGCCCCGACGACGAGCTCTTGCTGGACGACACTTCCGTGTCGAGAGCCGTCTTGTCGGCACAATTGCCCGTTAATCCGGGCACGCACCAGCTCCGAGTGATGCGCGCGGGAGCGCAGGTGGCTCAGACTCAGGTCACGCTGGTCGAGGGCGCCGAGCAGAGCTTGCGGCTCGAAGTGCCCGCTTCGCGGCGAATCGTGGGAGGGACGTCCGTGCCGGGGCCGGAACAAGCCGCCCGCGACGGAAGCGAGACTCCGGAGCACGGGGTGCTCGAACCCACGCCGGACCACCCCGACTCTCCATCGAGCGGCGGCGCCTGGCGTTCGCCCTGGCTGTGGATCGCTGTCGGCCTGGTGGTGGCGGGCGGAGTCACGGCGGGCGTGTTGCTCACGCGCGATTCGGGGCAATCAGCCTACTCGGGCAATGTTCCGCCTGGTTTCCTGGAGGTCCGATGAAATCGGCGCGCATACTCCTGACGCTCAGCCTGCTGGCCCTCCTGCTCGGATCGGGCGGCTGCAGCGCGACCGACGCCACGCAGATCGTGCTGGTGGTGGACACGGATCTCTCGGTGCCTGAGGAGGTCGAGACGGTCCAGCTCGAGATCACCGGCCCGGGGGGCATGAGCGAGACCGAGAGGGTGGACCTTAGCGCGGGAGCGCCGCGACCGGTGACGCTGGGTCTGCGACCCGCCGCGGACGTGCTCGGACCGATCCGGATCGTGGCCAGCGCACGCAAGGGCGGAGCGGCGGTCATCGTGCGCACGATCACCACCTCCTTCATTCAGGACCGCAGCCTGCTGCTTCAAATCCTGCTGACGGGTGACTGCCAAGGCGTGAGCTGCGCGGCAGAACAGAGCTGCGCCGCCGGGACCTGTGTGCCGATCGCGCTGGCGCCCGAGTCCTTGCCGAGCTTCACGGGCACCATCCCAGGGTGGCGCCCCGGCGCGGACGCCGGCCCGGACGGGTGCAGCGGGGGCGCCGAAGTCTGCAACGGCCGTGACGACGACTGCGATGGGGTCATCGACAACGGCATCGATCTGACGAGCAGCGCGGCAGATTGCGGGAGCTGCGGCCATGCCTGTGGCGCGCTGGCCGGCGTGGCGACGGGCGCGTGCAACGGCGGCCATTGCGCGGTGAGCTGCCGCAGCGGCTTCGCGGACTGCAACGGCGATCCCGACGATGGCTGCGAGGCGGAGCTGAGCGCGGACCCCGACCATTGCTCGAGCTGCGATCTCGCCTGCGACTTCTCCCATGCCACCGGGACGTGCGCGAGCGCGACGTGCAGCGTGAGCACCTGCGAGTCGGGCTTCGGGGACTGCGATGGCGACGGCGCCAACGGCTGCGAGGTCGATCTCACGACTCCGGCCAACTGCGGTCGCTGCGGCCACGATTGTGGGGTCACGGCCTGCCAAGGTGCGGGGTTCTGCGCGGGTGAGGAGATCATCGGGCTGGGGGCCGGATCCCTGCACACGTGCGCGCTGCGCCAAAATGGCCAGGTAGCCTGCTGGGGGCTCGGCGCCAACGGACAACTGGGCACGGGCGCTACCTCGAGCAGCCGCGTACCCACCGCAGTCTTGAGCGTGCCCCCGGGAGTCACCTCGGTCGCCGCCGGCGGGCGCCAGAGTTGCCTGGTCGCGGGGGATCAAGCCTATTGCTGGGGCTACAACATGGCCGGACAGCTCGGCGATGGCACGACCTTCCAGCGCAACAGCCCGACGCGGGTGAGTGGCAGCCGCACAGTTCTGGACGACCAGCTCGTGCAAGGCAGCGGGCACGGCTGCGCGGTCATGGCGCTCATGATCGCCGGGGGCGGCGCTGGAGCGTTCTGCTGGGGTACGAACCGCAACGGACAGCTCGGCGATGGCTCGGTGATGGACCGACCCCAACCCGGGGCTGTCGACACCGCGAGCTTCGGGGGCGCGGAGCCCGTCCGCGTGACCGCTGGCCAGGGCCACAGCTGTGCTGTACTGAGCGATGGCCGCGTCTTCTGTTGGGGACAGCTGGACGCGTCCGCGTTGAGCCACGTGCTCTCGCCGCTGCTGATCAAGGTAGCCTCCGGGAGCGATCTGAACCTCTCGGCTGGCGCCGGGCCGGTCACGAGCGCGGACGTTGCGCTGGTCGCTGGCGCGGGCTTCACGTGCGCGAAGGCTGCGAGCGGCCAGGTCCTATGCTGGGGCGACAACTCCTTCGGCCAGCTGGGCGATGGCAGCATCCTGGGCAGTAGCATCCGTGCGGTCCAGGTCATGGGCCTGAACGACGCGGTCTCTGTGAGCGCCGGCGACAACCACGCCTGCGCCCTGCGCACGGACGGTCGGGTCAGCTGTTGGGGCGCGAACGGCTCCGGACAGCTGGGCGTGAACGACAGCGCCGTCTCCGAGGCGCACCGCCCGATGGACGTCGTGGACCAGCCGGCCGACGTGGCGGAGATCGCCTGCGGAGGCAGCCACACCTGCCTGCGCACCTCGGGAGGTGCGGTCTACTGCGTCGGCAGCAACTCCGTGGGACAACTCGGAGACGGGACACTGACGGCTCGCATGTCTCCGACGCCGGTCTCGGCACTCCCCTGAGCGGTCTCGGGCGTCCGCGGGCCCAGCCCAACCCTCGCGCCAGCGCGGGCGGCGGACTAGAAGTCGTCGTCGACCAGCAAGGGATCGCCAGATCCACCGTGCATGATGGCCATGATGACCGGCGCCGTCATCTGCGGTGCCATCGCGACAGCGACCATCTCCGCCTGGATGTGCACGATGGGCGTCATGACCGCGACGGGCTCGTGGCTGCCGGAGGAGTGGCGGATGATGCGGCCGTGTCGACGACCAGTGGGCGTCGGCGGTTGGATCGACGGAGGCGCGCCGGCATCCTCGATCGCCACGGGTTCGATGGCCGGGGGCGCGACGGTGACAACCGCAGCAGGTGGCGCCGCGACGGGTGTCGCCGCGATGGGAAGGGACGTCGCCGCAGCAGGAGCGGACGCGACGGGCCCCGCTGCGTTCGACAAGGCCGCGTCGGAGGGCGTCGCACCCGCGAAGAGGAAATAGCCTGCGCCAAAGGCGAGCATCGCGATGGCGGCCAGGGCCATGGCGAGCCGGGCCAGGGGGAGCCGGATCTTGGGAGTTGGAGCGGCGAAGGCCGTCGTCGGTGACGTCGTCGAGCCCGTCGGCGTCGAACTCGCAGCCGCTGGCGGGCTCTCGAATGCGTCCGCGCTCGGTCGCGGGAACTCCGCCTCGAGCATCTCGAGATCCTCGACGCTGAGCGTCATGGTGTGGAGGACCTCTTCTTTGGGTTCGGGGAGCCCGCCGGGCGCGGGGCCCGCGTGCGAGTCGGGGCCCGTCTGGCCCTGCGAGCGCCTCAACGCCGACTCGCTCACGAGCTCCGAGACGCTCCCTGGAAGATCGCTCTGCACGGCGCGAATCTCGTCGCCCATCACGGTCTTCAGCAGCGCTGCGATGCGCTCGGAGTCGACCAGGAAGGCCTGGGGCACGGCTTGCGCGAGTGCGCGGCGGAAGTCCGCACAGGTCGGGTAGCGATCCTTGGGGTTCGGGGCCAGCGCCTTCATCACGACCGCATCGAGCTCCGGCGAGATGCCGGGGGCGCCAGTGCTCGGCGGCTGAATCCGCGGCGAACGCACCATGTCGAGCAGCAGGAGATCGTTGTCCGCTTTGAACAGCCTGCGACCCGTGAGCATCTCCCACAGCGCGATGCCGAGGGCGTATTCGTCCGAGCGCCGATCGACGGGCAGCCCAGCCGCCTGCTCCGGCGCCATGTAGCGGAACTTGCCCTTGAGCAGCCCGGCCACGGTCTCCTGACTTCGCCCGCGTGCCTTGGCGATGCCGAAGTCGATCAGCTTGACGTGACCCTTGTAGGCAAGCAGCACGTTCTGCGGGCTGACGTCCCGATGGACGACGCCGAGCAATTCGCCGTCGTCGCCGCGAATCTCGTGCGCGGCGTGGAGCCCCTCGGCCAACTTCATGGTGATGGACACGGCGACGTCCGGTGTCAGACGGCGCTTGCGCTGTCCCAGGCCCTTCAGGAGCTCGGAGAGAGAGCAGCCGTGGACGTACTCCATGACCAGGTAATAGGAGCCTCCGGACTCTCCGAACTGCTCCACGTGCACCACGTTCGGGTGCTGGATGCGCGCGGAGAGCTTGGCCTCGTCGATGAACATCGACACGAAGTTGGCGTCCTCCGACAGGTGCGGATGGACGAGCTTGATGGCCACGTGACGCGCGAAGCCGGCCGCGCCAGCGCGCCGCCCCAGATACAGCGTCGCCATGCCGCCTGACTTCAGCTTGGCGGCGATCTCGTAGTCGCCGATCTTGTCACCAATGCCGGTCACTTCACTGAAGATGTGTCCATCTATCGCGTGATTGGCGCGCGGGCGCCGAAGCGCCCAAGCGCGCGGGCGCGCGGGCGCACGATCGAAACGTAGGCGGCGATGACCGCTACGACGAGCGTCTCGGCAACGCGATGTCGATGTGGAGCTGATCGTTCGCGTGAGGTCGCCAAGGTCGCCAAAGGCTCCGCCGACCTGCTGCCA
>Ga0210033_1000258_pt1 | contig 49674 bp, 43 predicted proteins | sample CryGeymeta201501_FD_185465 | JGI IMG/M metagenome (GOLD analysis project Ga0210033, IMG submission 185465) | Groundwater microbial communities from Crystal Geyser aquifers in Utah, USA - Crystal Geyser metaG 2015-01 (SPAdes) (version 2) | ecosystem: Environmental > Aquatic > Deep subsurface >... | reverse complement strand
CGCGTGAGTAGGCATCAATGGTTTTGGGCTGCAATCCTTTAAGCTTCAGGTGTTGAAGGTGTTTCTGATAATTTTCCTTGAATTGTTTCTCATCTGCTGTTGTCATCTCGTTGTAACCTCATATGTGCAATTTTCTCCCAGTTAGGGAGATGAGTTACATTTTAGATGATTTGGCGAGAGGGAGGATATTTGAGTGCGTGAATTCTTTTTCTCCGCGATAGCGGCTTCGTCCAACAAGATAAATAGACTATGCCATAAGCCTTTCAACCTCATTTTCTGGCCTTGTTAGGTGTAGGGATAGTTTCGCCATAAAGTAATAGTATCCTTTCTGAGAAAGGCTAGAGCGACTGAGTGTAACAATAACACTGTGAATATATTCGGAAGAAACAGAGCAAGCAGTATCCAATTGCGCAATATAGTCCCCATCCAAAGATGGAATATTTGGCAAATAAAGAATATCGGTCAAGGTGTTCACTTTGATGTCTCGAACTTTCTCAGCATCATAATTTTCTTCGACGAATGGGAATAACGGCACGATGGTGTATTGTGGTTTTCTCGGATAACCAGCATCAACACTCATATCACAAGTGTTGCTTAACAAAATTGCCGGCACTGGTGCTTTTGCCTTTTTCACATTTCCCGAAGCATCAATAAAACAGGCTGGAAGAGCTTTGACAATATCACCTTGAGCCAAATGCTCAAAGGTCGTTGGAGCGTATAACCATTTTTCAAGTTTAGGGTTTTCTGTCAAGTATCGCCTGAGTTCTTTAAAAACTCCCTCAGAGATTGAGGGAAACAGGCTCCGATATAATTCGGCAAACGGCATTACTCAAAAAATTCGTTAATTAGCTCGGCAACTAGCTGTTGCTCATATTCATTTGAGCTTCGTGCGCCGGGGAACAAAATATCTAATCCAGTTGCTGATTCCTCAGCAATAATAGTGGGCTCCGAAATAAACACTAGTCGAGTTCCATCTTCAATTTCTGAGACGATTGCATAGTCAGAGAAAGAGGCCTCTTGAGCCCTTTTAGTAACTGCTGCTGATGACAGTGTTGGCATAAACATAGTGGCAGAACAGGCCAATGCCATAGAGGCCTTTGCAATAGCCTTGAAAGGTTCAGTTTGCTTGCTCGGTTCATTTCTAATAGGCAAGCTAACTGCTCCACCAGAACTTACTGCGTAATCAAACATCCTTCACCCCCATCTCATCTCGCAGATCACCCGTAATCAGTGATTCATAAGCTTCGATCAAATTGTAGTGCAAACTTTCTAATAACTCACCCACATCGCTTGTTTCAGAGGTGGAAAAAGAATCACATGATGAATCAATATCTACAAATAAGTCCCCTCCATTCGGCAACTCCGTAGACACAGTCACTGAAATTCTATTGCCATCTACTGGGACAGAAACTCTTGAGTTGACTCCTTGACCTTCTTTGCATTTCAGTACAACTTCTGAAACATACGGAGACTGCGATAGCCACTTGCTATAATCTCTGTTTTCATCGACTTTAGGCAAACGATTGATATACCTTAGCCCGATTCTCTGCAGTCGGAAGTCTCCTAAGGATGAAAACTTATCAAATGCACTATTAATCTTTGGTTTAAAGCTGTCCCATCCAGAATAAGGGCATAATACATTTACGGTTAACAAATTGGATTGCAGTTGAACCAATGATTTGTCATCACTTGACTTAAACAACATATGAGCACTTTCACTTATCTCGCTTGACCCTTGCTGACCATTTGGACCAATCTGAAAGCCCAAAGACATTTGCTTACGCTCTTCCTTCTTTGGATATTTATCTTTTATAAGGTTCCAAAGTTCGCCATAAATGGTCGAGTCCCAATCTTCAGAACTCGCAAAACGAAATTCGCAAAGGGCTTCAATTATTGTCGGTTTAATGTAGTTCATATTATTTTCGAATCATCTAGGCTGAGACAGGTTATTTCAAGAAAAACATATTGATTTTCACAATACAGAATTCGTAATTCCGGGGACATATATGGTCCGTCCCGTATTGCAAGGATGAATGAGTTCGGTTTCAAAGGATAGTTGCATACATATATCCGGCCTTTTTGTTGAGGCGTTTGCCTCTGGCCCCGATGGAATTCGCTGCACATTTCCTGCCTCATCACAATAGCGGCCTCGTATCGGCCCCTGTCCCCGCCAAGCTTATGGAAATGGGTAAGAGGGGTCAAGTCTATTATTGTATCATTATTTGGTGAATTCAAGTTGGTACAATGATAGATCAGACCCCGATGGCTATATTGCATGGCTGTTTAGATATAGGGGGGCTTAGTTTGCCACATAATCTGAAAGACATTAGGGGGCTGTATTTGCGAATTTCAAATCTTCTAATCATTGAAAATAATAAACATCCCACAGCATTACAAAAGGTGTCAGGAGAGGGTTAATCCGCGAAACGAGCTCCGGCGACTTCCGGCGTTATTTTGAACGATTCAGCTTATTGCTTATTGGCCCAATGCATCATCACCCTGCGAATCAAGTGCATCTCTGACAGTCTGGCTAAGTATCGCAATGCTATACGGTTTGGTGAGAATCGTGCTCCCTTCCGAGGGCATTTCATTCTTCAATGTTTCATCCTTATCGTAACCGGTTGTAAATATCACTTTAATACCGGGGCAAAGTTTTTCAATCCGTGCAAACGCCTTCACTCCTCCCAATCTTGGCATCACGACATCCATAAGTATCAGTGCGATGTCACTATCGCCTGAAGCAAAGTAATCAACTGCTTCAAGGCCATCTGAAGCCAACAGGACGCTGTAACCCATGTTTTCCAGCACATCTTTACAGGTATTTCGTATATCACTGTTATCATCAACGATCAGAATAACCTCTCCATGACCGGGTTGAACTACATGTAAATCGTGATGCTCCACCGCAATATTTTGCTCTTCAATCAGTGGCAGATAAATATGAAATGTCGTCTCTTTTCCAGGCAGACTATCCACTTCCATCACACCATGGTGGCTATTGATCGCACCATAAGCCATGGAGAGGCCCAGGCCTGTGCCGTGACCAACTTCTTTGGTCGTGAAAAATGGTTCAAAGATATGCTCTTTATCCTGATCACTGATGCCGCAGCCATTATCATGAACCAGCAGGTGGGCATATATACCGCCTTCAAGTTCCGGGAATTTCGCTAAAAAAGATTCGTCAGCTGCAAACCGATCAGCTTTAAAGTAAATTTCCGGCTCTGACACCCCCGATACGGCGTCCCGTGCGTTGTTCAATAAATTCATCAACACCTGCTGGAGCTGTGTCGCATCTCCTTTCACAACCATCTCTTTATCGGAAAGCTCACAATGAAAATAAATATTCTCAGGAATAGTTGCTTCGCTAATTCTGGAAATCTCTTTGATAAAACTTACCAACCCAAAAGGCTTCATGCAGATCCGGTCCTTCCTGGCAAAGACCAGTAACTGCTTGATCATTTTTGCTGCCCTGAAACTTAACCCATCCACCGCATCCAGCATGCGGATCACATCCGGCATATCGTAAATCTTTTCCCTGGCCAGATAGATATTTCCGGTAATACCGGCCAGCATATTGTTAAAATCATGGGCGATTCCACCAACCAGTGTGCCAAGTGCTTCCATCTTCTGAGCCTGACGAAGCTTCTCCTCAAGCATGTCATGAGAAGACATATCCTGCTGTGTTCCCACATAGTGGGTAATCTTTCCATCATGATTCAATATGGGAGAGATCGTCATGAGTGCAGGGTACTGACTGCCATCTTTTCTCCGATCAATCACTGCGCTATTCCAGCTCTCGCCACTGGATATCGTTGCCCAAAGACGTTGATAATACTCTGTCGTTTGATTTCCACTTTTAAGAATTCTCGGATTTTCCCCCAGAACCTCTTCGGGCTTATAGCCTGTTATTGTCGTAAAGGCGGGGTTCACATATTCGATGGTTCCATGAATATCCGTAATCATGACCGACTCACTCGCCTGCTCTATCACCTGCAATAATTTCCGCAGCTTGTTTTCGGTCTCATGCCGTTTTGTCATATCCACACCGATACCGATAATGCCGATAACCTCACCTGTAACATTTTTAACTTTGGCTCTGGTGATTTCTATCCGGTGCTGTTCCCCATCAACAAACTTCATCAATTCATGCGAAAGATAGGGTTCATCCCTGTTAAGGCACTGCTGATCCGAGCTTAGAAAATTCGCAGCCACCTCTTCTCCCAACAGGCCGGAGATATCCGTTGTGTTGAGAAACTCACTTTCAGCTATGCCGACAGCATCGCGAAACGTTCTGTTTATAAATCGGAAATGGCCATCAACACCCACCAGCCAGATGACAACAGGAGCGTTCTCCAGGATTGTTTTCTGCAACAGGTTTGCTTCTGCAAGAGCACGTTTCTGCTTTTCACTATACAATCGTAATTGAATATTCTTTTTATTATTCCGGTAGGCCCGAAACGCACTGAAGGAGATCATCGTTAAGAAAATAAGTACCATAAGCCCGAAAGCATTGCTTACTTCTGAGCCAATCATAAACAGACAGACAGCAAGTGGGTCAGTGTAAAAAAAAGGAAACTTAAAACCGGAAGCAGCAGATAGGAGAGCGTCGTTACAGCTCCTGCGCACATACCGCTAATCACAAAAACAACAAAAACCTGATAAATGACCGAGCCTTCAGGAATAGAAATAAACGATACGCTACCCCAGAGAATTCCGGCTGCGACTGAACCAGTGATAAAATATCTTTCCCAATAAGCGTTCTGACTTGCCTCGGCCTGAGCCCGGCGAAAAGCTACAAAGAATAAAACGCGTGCCAATGATACAACCACCAGACTTACCAACCATACAAGTAATAACCGATGATCCGCCACCTGCCACTCAACAATAGTCAAAATAACTGCATTGATGATTGTGGCAATGACCGTTAGTGGAATAGCCTCATACAGGCAGTGAATTTGTTCTTTCCTAAGCAAGTCCTCCCTGCATGAATCCATATTTACCCCTTTCAAAAAAGCAAGGTAGTGTATTTTCAGAGTAGGTTAGCAAACCAGAGACTTCAACCATTTTAGAAATGCAAGTATTAACCCGGATTATTCATGAATCGTTGTGAAGGTTGCGCAGAACGTTTGTTCGCAACGAATGCTGAAGAAGGCGTGCGTAGCAGTGGATACGGGCAACTGATGAAGGATTTATTGCGGACAAAGGGGCAAGTAAGGGCGCAACAGAATTTATGAATAATTCGGGTTAAGCTTTTGCCGAAATTGTCAGCGCCCAGAAAAGTGGCAAGCAGGGTATTTGCGATGGCCGAAAAGTGATAAAGAGGCCTTGAATTTAAAAAATAGCTATAAAATCTATTTTGCAAGCCTGTCCCTTCATCGTTTGGCTATATTTATCATCAACGCAGCTGATGGAAGTTGTTTTGAAAAGATGCACCTTTTACGACATGTTTGATCAGCAAAAAAAAGGGGGGGCAATGAGAGATCCGAAGTTTGAATTAAGTATTGCCCCAGGAATTCCAGGAATCCGCGAAATGACCTTACACAGGCGTCATTCAAAGCGCGGTGAACGGCATTGCATTTGAATCGGATGCCAGAGTTTGATTATCATGCGTGACAATCATGGCATGCAAGGCAAGGTGCGATGTGGAATTATTTAAATAGCAAATAACAGGGAAATTGGTCACACCAGGATAGGGAGCCTTCATGGGGTCAGGGTCAGAGTACGGAATTAAATCACTAAAGAATCTGGATGGTATTGAGCATATCCGGCTGCGGCCACGGATGTATACCGATATCGGTTCGGAGATCGGTTGCCACCATATCGCCCAAGAGGTGCTGGATAACTGTGGTGATGAGGCGATTGGTGGCTTTTGTTCCAGAATCACTGTTGAGATTGAATCCGACCATGTGATCTGCATTAGCGATAACGGGCGCGGCATTCCTGTGGAGACCGATGAGGCATCCGGCATGAGCGGCGTCGAAATGGTGCTCACCCAGGATAAGGCTGGCGGCAAATTCGATCATGATAGCTATCAGGTCTCTGGTGGCCTGCATGGTGTGGGTGTTACGGTGACCAATGCGCTTTCAAGCTTCCTTGAGGCCACGGTGAAGCGCGATGGTGGCGAATGGTTTATGCGCCTGGAAAAAGGGCGTGTGATTGAAAAACTACGTCGAGTGGCCGATTGCGGCCCTCGCACGCGTGGTACATCGATCCGCTTTTCACCTGATCCCGAGATCTATGAACAGGCAAAGTTTCGCGTTCAGCAAATCCGCCAGCAGGCGATGGATAAAGCGATCCTGATTCCCGGACTTGAGGTGATCTTTAAGGCACCCGGGCTGGAGGCGGAGCGGTTCTGTTTTAAACGTGGATTGGCGGAGTATATGGAGGCCAACATGGCCGACTCGCCGGTGTTTGAGTTTTCGGGCGCGCTTGGCGATGTAGAGAAGGTGCACTGGTTTTTTGCCGCATTTGATGAGCCTGTCGATAGTTTTATTCGCTCCTATGCCAATACGGTGCCAACACCACGCGGCGGCACCCACGAGAAGGGTTTTGCCGATGGCATGCTGAAAGCGGTGCGTGAATATCTTGATCTGCGTCCTGAACTGAAGAAAACCCTTGGTAAAAACACACGCATCGCCCCCTCCGATGTGATGGCCAATTCCCAGATGGGGCTGTCGGTCTACATTAAGGATATCAGTTTTGAAGGGCAGACCAAACAGAAGCTGGGCTCACGGGAGGCGACCAAGTTTGTCGGCGGCGTGATTCATGATGCCGCTTCGCTGCTGTTGCACCGTGATGTGGAACTCTCGGATGCATGGGTGAAGATGGTGATAGATCGTGCTTCGGCGCGTACAGCACTGGAGAATGGCAAAAAGAAGAAGGTTGAGCGCAAAAGTTATACCGGACGCACCCCCCTGCCGGGCAAGCTGCAGGATTGCCGCTTCAATGGTATCGAAGGCACAGAGATCTACATTGTCGAGGGCGATTCGGCGGGCGGTTCAGCCAAGCAGGCGTGCAATCGGGATACGCAGGCGGTGATACCGATCAAAGGTAAGATTCTTAACTGCGAAGGTATTAATCAAGAAGATGCCATTGCCAGTGAGGCGGTGGCGGATCTGGTGACTGCGGTTGGCTCGGGTGTCGGCGATGTCTGCGATCCTGCCAATCGCCGCTATGGCAAGGTGATCATCATGACCGATGCCGATGTGGATGGCCTGCACATCCAGAATCTGCTCGGCACATTCTTCTATCGCCTGATGAAACCGCTTATCGATGCCGGCTGCGTCTACATTGTGCAGCCGCCGCTGTATGGCGTCACCATCGGAAAACAGAAGCATTACGCCCAGGATCAGGAGGAGCTGGATGGCCTGAAGGCGATGGCCCTGGCTGAAAAGAAGAAGATCAGCTACACCCGCTACAAAGGTCTGGGTGAGATGGATCCGCCGGAACTGGCCGAAACCTGTATGGATGCGGAGAACAGGGTGTTGGTGAAGGTGCTGCCGCGCAGCGACAAGCGTATGGATGCGCTGATGACCAAGCTGATGGGTGATGATGCCGATCAGCGCAAGAATCTGTTAATGGGCGTTGAGATTGAAGATGCCGTCCATCTTGAGCCTGTCGAGGAACCGTGCGATGTCACCGAGGATGTGAAAGAGCTCTGCCAGCCCAACAGCTACGATTCGGGCAACAACAAAGTCGCACCCTTTGAGACGGTGTTTCGCGAGATGTATCGCGGTTATGGCCTGCAGGTGGTCGGCGGACGCGCCATTCCCGATGTGCGTGATGGGCTGAAGCCGGTGCATCGACGCATTCTGTATGCGATGGAGATGCTGAAGCTGCGTTCGGATGGCCCGACCAAGAAGGCCGCACGCGTGGTCGGTGATGTGATCGGTAAATACCATCCCCATGGTGATTCCAGCGTCTACGATGCCATGGTGCGTATGTCGCAGCCGTGGAAGATGCGTTATCCCTATATCCATCCGCAGGGAAACTGGGGCTCCATCGATGGTGATAGTGCGGCCGCCATGCGTTACACCGAAGCCAGGCTGACCCCCATTGCCGAAGCGATGCTCTCCACCGATCTGAAGGAGGGCATATCCGAATACCAGCCGAACTATGATGACGAAGATATCGAGCCACTGTTGCTGCCTGCCCCGTTCCCCAGTGTGCTGATGAACGGTACCACCGGCAATCCGGGTGTCGGCTTTAAATCGGAGATTCCACCGCATAACCTGACCGAGCTGATGGGAGCCTGCATCGCGCTGGCTGATAAACGCATCCGCACCGGAGAGGCGGAGTCGCCACAGGATTTCGCCTCGGTGCGCAAGCACATCACCGCACCCGACTTCCCCGGTGGCGGCATCATTGCGGGCAGCCATGATGATCTGGAGAAGATGTACGCCAGCGGACGCGGCAAAATGCTGCTGCGCTCCAAATGGCATGTGGAGAAGCTGGAGCGGGGCGCATGGCAGATTGTAATCACCGAGATCCCCTACGGCATCGAGAAGTCGCCGCTGCTGATCTCGATGGGGCAGTGCATCTCTGATCCGACCCTGCCTGAGCGCAAGCGGCTGCCGATGCTGGAAGATATTCGTGATGAGTCCGAAGGCACGGATATTCGCATCATCCTCTATCCGAAGTCGAAGGGGCTGGATCCCCACGACATCATGCTACACCTCTTTTCGGTGACCAACCTGCAGGTGACCATCGAATATGCCAGCTATGCGCTGGAAGATTGGGTGCTTGCGCCCAATGGTGACCGCTACCGCTTACCACGGCTGTTCGCGCTGGATCAGATGATTCGCTCATTCCTGAATAATCGTGAACAGATTGTGACCGCCCGCTCAACTGTTCGCCTGGCCGAGATTGAGAAACGCCTCCATATTCTCGATGGCCTGCTGCTGGCCTACCCGAATATCAGGGACATTGTGGAAATTATTCTCGAAAACGATGAGCCCAAGCCGATCATCATGAAAAAATATGCGCTCTCTGATCCACAGGTGGTGGCCATTCTCGCCATCCGCCTGTCGCAGCTGCGCAAACTGGAAGAGATGAAGCTGCAGGGCGAACATAATCAACTCAGTGCCGAAGCCGTTGAGTTGCGGCAAACCATCGATGACTACACCCACCGCTGGAAGAAAATCAAAAAAGAACTGCAACATGTACGCAAAACCTTTGGTGACGAACGCAGAACCGAGGTAGATCCCGATGCCGCCAGAGCGCGCATCATGAGCAAAGAGCAGCTGGTGGCGCGTGAACCGGTCACTGCCGTGCTCTCCAAGGCGGGCTGGCTGAAGGGCATGCGCGGCTCCAACATTGATGTGGAGAATGTGAAGTTCAGAGAGGGCGACACCATCCTCGATCATGCTGCCGGCCACACCACCAGCCGCGTGGTGCTGATTGGTCGTACCGGGCGTGCCTTTAACATGCTGGCCGCCGATCTGCCCAGCGGTCGTGGCAACGGTGAACCGATCTCCAAAAACTTCATCTTCAGTATCGATGAAGCGCCCACACGCCTGTTTATGATCAACCCCGATGCCGAATATATGGTCGTCACCACTCTGGGCCATGCCTTCAGAGCGAAAGGCGAGGATATGCTCACGGCCAACAAGAAGGGCAAGGCGTTCATCAACTTCCCGACCGGCTCCAAACTACTGTGTATCCGTGAAATTGATCCGGGCCATGATGCCATCGCATTCATCACCGATGATGGTTGTCTGGGCATCGTAAAATTGGATGAGTTCCCGCTTCTCGCCAAAGGCAAAGGGCTAACCGCCGTAACGATGAAAAAAGGCGTAAAGCTCCTGCGTGACGCAGCCCCGGTGAACACCAGTGCTGCCGTCCGCGTCGGCACAGAAAAACGCTCAACAGCATTCGAGCCGGATGAACAGGCAGAAACCTACATCATCGAACGTGGCCGCCCTGCCCGCCCGCTGCCAAAGGCATGTGTGAACGGGATGTTGATCATATAAAGTTTACCATGCTTGGTTAAGTTGATCGAAATGGATGGATTGTATCCATGTAATAGCTACATGGGGAGAATGCCGGGATGTGGGGGACATCATTCCACATAGACTCTCGTATCAGCCTGGATGTGAATGTTCTGGCTCGCTTCCAGGCGCGGCCTCGCAGTACGTGGTTGAATCTCTCCATTTGATACACGTGCTTTGCTGTTGCTGTTTTGAAAATGCGCCCCATGGTTGTTGCATCCATGACATACAACCAGCCACCAATCCTGCGCAGTACACTATCGCCCCATATCCGAATGCTCTCATCCACACTGCGTGCGCCAGCTATTAAGGCAAGAGGGGTCAAGTCTACCATTGTATCATTATTTGGTGAATTCAAGTTGGCACAATGATAGACCTGTCCCCGATGACTGGACATCACGAATTTGATCCAGCAAATGTGTAAATGTCAAAGCTGACCCGGACTCAAGCTGACCCGGACTCAACAGCCTGAACGGCTGATCTCACTGTGACCCAGTGTCCTATACGGATTCTGGCACCGTATGGTGGTTTCAACAGCCTGAACGGCTGATCTCACTGTGACATAGCCAGAACGAATTTTCCCGCGTTCAAGCGCGGTGGTGTTTCAACAGCCTGAACGGCTGATCTCACTGTGACGCAGCGCAAGTAGTGAGCTTGGCAACCACAAAGGTTTCAACAGCCTGAACGGCTGATCTCACTGTGACCAAAATATTATCCACCCTGTGCGGTAGCATGGTTGTTTCAACAGCCTGAACGGCTGATCTCACTGTGACAAATCGGAAAAAACGGGAAACCGGACACTATAGCGTTTCAACAGCCTGAACGGCTGATCTCACTGTGACAAATGTGTGCAGGTTAAACTGGATTATCCGTTGTGTTTCAACAGCCTGAACGGCTGATCTCACTGTGACAGTACCCCTGAAACAATGAGACTTTCCACTATGTTACACCCTGCATTTGGCGCTCCACAGCTTATCCACAACCCTGCCTGTAAAAAACGGCCTTCACAAGCGGTGAAAACAGCCGCAAAGCCTTGTGCCGCAACGCCTGGCGGCGCTCCGGCAGCGGGGAAACCGGGTCAGTCTTGACATTTACACATTCGTTGTCTATTTCTAAAAACGGGGTCACCCATTACGGAAGGAGGGGGCAGGTCTTGTTTCGCGGATTTGAACGGAAAAGGGCTCTGGCCTCTTAAGATCCCCGACCCGTTAAGATCCTAATTTGTGGTGCAACAGCATCCATGAATCTTTTGGGTTGAATCTTTGCAAAAATAATAACCCCTTTTTGAAACTCCGGCGTTTATAGATACAGGCCAAGGCCAGAATCATCACAAAGGAGACACACCATGAACCCAACCCGAGCACTGATATGGACATCCCTGTTGTACTGCACACTGTTTGCAGCATGTACGACAGATCATTCCTCGAAAAATCAGATCAGCGAAAACGAAACAACGATCACCACACCTTTACGCAATCAGGTCTCAGAGCAAGCACATAAAAAAGATGCCATTAAAGCAAAACAGACGCGGATCGGCGAAGCGAAGGAAGAGCGGCATATGGAGGCTGATGGTTATCTTTCGAAAGGACGTATCGTGGCGAAACCGCAGGCCGTGCCTGCATCGGTGATGCAACAGACGATGGTGCGTTTTGCCAGTGAGCCGCTGGACAGAGAAAACTACGCCCATTACGACAACAATCCGGTGAAGCTCGCCAGTGAAGCGCCCGTTTCCACGTTCAGTATCGATGTTGATTCCGGTGCTTATGCCAATGTCCGGCGCATGCTTAACGAAGGGCGACTGCCACCGCAGGATGCTGTGCGTATCGAGGAAATGCTCAACTACTTTTCCTACGATTATCAGGCACCATCCAGCCGCAAGCAGCCGTTTCGTGTCACCGCCGAAATGGCGCCTGCACCGTGGAACAGCGACAACCGTTTGTTACATATCGGCATTAAAGGTTATGAGATGGATCGCTCGCAGTTGCCCGCTTCCAATCTGGTATTTCTGGTCGATGTCTCCGGCTCGATGCAGAGCGACGATAAACTCGGCCTGTTGAAATCTTCGTTGAAGATGCTGACGCACCAGCTTTCCGCTAAAGATCGCATCTCCCTCGTGGTTTATGCCGGTGCCTCCGGCGTGGTGCTGGAGCCGACAGCGGGTAATCGTCACGCAACCATTGCCGCCGCGCTGGATCAGTTGCAGGCAGGTGGTTCCACCAATGGCGGAGCCGGTATCCGGTTGGCTTATGCCATGGCCGAGCAGGCCTTCATTCAAGGCGGTATCAATCGCATTATTCTGGCGACCGATGGCGATTTCAATGTTGGTACGGTCAACTTCGAAGCACTGACTGATCTGGTCGAAGCCAAACGCAAAACAGGCATTTCGCTGACGACACTTGGTTTTGGCAGCGGCAATTACAACGATCAGTTGATGGAGCAACTGGCCGATAAAGGCAACGGCAATTACGCTTATATCGATACCATCAATGAGGCGCGCAAGGTGCTGGTCGATGAGATCGGCTCGACGCTGATGACCATCGCCAAAGATGTGAAAATCCAGATTGAATTCAATCCGGCCGTGGTCAAGGAGTATCGCCTGATCGGCTACGAGAACCGCATGCTAAAACGTGAAGATTTCAACAATGATAAGATCGATGCGGGCGAGATCGGCGCAGGCCATACCGTCACCGCATTGTATGAGATTACGCTGGCCGATGGTAAAGGACTGATTGATCCGCTGCGTTATGCCAGCGAGAAAAGCACCGGAAGCAACAGCGATGAAATTGCCATGTTGCGTCTGCGCTACAAGCAGCCGGAGGATCAGACAAGCTCAGATAAAAGCAGCCTGATCGAATATCCGCTGCATAAAAAGATGATCAAAGCATCATTGGCCAATACAACAGAAAATTTCATATTTTCGGCTGCCGTAGCGGCCTTTGGTGATTTGCTGCGCGGCGGCGAATATGCGGGCGACTTCGGTTACGGCGATCTGTTGAAGCTTGCCGCCAAAGCACGCGGTAATGATGTCAACGGTTACAGAGGCGAATTCATTCAGCTGGTAAAGACGGCAGAGGCGCTTGATACAAACTATGCTGCCAGGCGTCATCCGGAGCAGAGTCGCCGCATCCGCGCCGCCGGTGAAGAGCTGGTGATCGAGTAATGGCAAAAAGCGCCTTTCCCCTTGCGGGCGGAAGGCGCTTGTTTGCTGCACATGCTTTGCAATTCCTATCGTCACGATTACATTCGCAGCGCATGACGGGACCCAATGAGACGACGGATGAAAACCTGATGCTGTACTACGGCAAAGGCGATGCAGCTGCTTTTGAGCAGCTGTATCTGCGTCACAAGGGACCGCTGTACCGGTACTTATTGCGATCATGCGCCAACCGCGCTGATGCCGAGGAATTGTTTCAGGAGATCTGGGCCAGCATCATCAAGGCGCGCAGCGATTACAACCCGTCGGCAAAATTCAGCACCTGGCTTTACCGAATCGCTACCAATCGGCTCACTGACCATTACCGCAAACATGGCAAGTGGCATCAATACATGCAGGAGGCCGATGCGGATGAAGATTCAGTAAGCGATTGCGCCGTTTCAGCCGTACATGAACAGCCCGAGCATAAGGCCGACATCAACCGTCAGATCGAGCGATTACTTCACTGTCTCGAACAACTCCCGGCCCTGCAACGACAGGTGTTTTTGCTGCGAGAGGAGGCAGGCATGAAAATCGAGGAGATTGCCGAAAGCATCGACAGCGGCAAGGAAGCGGTGAAAAGCCGTATGCGTTATGCCATCAGCCGTCTTCGTCTGTGCATGGGGGATGAGTTATGAGTCCCGATGAAATGAAGCACGATTTACGCGACGAGCGCCTGTCGAAGCTCTACCGTCAGTCTGCACGCGAGGAACCGGCGATGCGGCTGGATTCGGCGGTGTTGAGTCAAGCCAGAAAAGCGGTGGAGAAAGCTGAGCCATGGTGCAAAATAAGCTGGCTGGCACCGCTGGCCACTGTTGGCGTGGCCATGCTGACGGTATCGCTGGTTATTCAGATGCAGCAACAGCATCCGGAAATTGTTGCGCCTGCTTCGATGGAAAAATCTGTTCCTGTATTTCAAACTTCTCCGGTTCAGAAATCCGCTCCAGATCTGAGATCGGCTCCGAAAAGCGATGGGTTGATGCACGATGAACTGCGTCTGCAAGAACCGGTCAAAAGGTTGGAAATGAAACCGGCAGCACCCGTCATGGACAGGGCGGCGCCGGTGAATGAAATGAAGGTAGCGCCATTACATAAGGCAACTGAAGCGGCGAAAAAGCAGGAGGCGATGGGCCAATCGCGCATGATGGAGAAAGATGCTGAAGCAGCATCAACTGTACCGACGGCGGCTGTGCCTTCGGCGGTTCAGGGTTTGAGCGAGCAAGAAATGCATGGAGAGCTTTCAGGCTTCTCAAAAGCCAAAGAGCAAAATGAAAAGGCCGATGTGAAAAAGCCGCAGCTCATGCAGGAAATGCAGAGGATGAAGGAAGTCGAGGTGGCGTCTGAGCCAGAACAATGGATTGAAAATATCAGGGCATTGTTAGAGCAGGGTAAACAGGCTGAAGCGTTGAAAGAGATCGTAGCCTTCAAGGCTGCATATCCCGATTATGAACTGCCTGCAGATCTTGTCGAACCTCAGTAGGTTCTTCCATTCTCGTACAAGCTCCCAGGAGTCTGTACGAGAATAGGAACCGTCGCGAGGGAAAGCGGAATTGAGTCAGTTTTTCCGTTCATGTGAGGCGAATGCTGCTTGCATTTAACGAGTATGAACGGGGAAAATGGCCAATATCCGCTTTGCCGCAGCAGGTTCTTCTATTCTCGTACAGGCTCCTGGTCCGCCTCAAAGGCGAAGCCGATGCCGTAGACGGTGCGAATTAACTCTTTTCCCGGCAAGCGTTGATGCAGTTTCTTGCGCAGGTTTTTCAGGTGACTGTCGATGGCTCGTTCGCTGATGTCGAGATTATCTTCGCATATCCGATCCAGCAGCTGGCTGCGGGAGAAGACACGTCCCGGCCGGTGCGCCAGCGTTGCCAGCAGGCGGAATTCGGTGGGGGTCAGATCGAGCCGTTCGCCTTGCAAACGGATGAGCCAGTTCGCTTCATCAATTTCAATCAGTGGCGGTGATGATACAGGTTTGTCAGCCTGTCCGGTGCGGCGCAGCACGGCTTTGACGCGAGCCACCACCTCACGTGGCGAGTAGGGTTTGCAGACGTAGTCATCGGCACCGAGCTCCAGGCCGAGCAGGCGATCAAGCTCATCCACCCGGGCAGTGGCCAGAATCACCGGCAGGTTGGAGCTTTTGCGCAGCTGACGCAGCAGGCTTATACCATCCATCTCCGGTAGCATCACATCCAGCAGCACCAGATCGGGCGGGGTATTTTGAATCGCTGTCCAGGCTGCGGCACCGTTATCGATCACCGTGGCGGTAAAACCATCGCGTAGCAGATAGGCGTGCAAAATATTGGCCAGATCGGGTTCATCTTCAACGATCAGAATATGCTGGTCAGGGGGCAGGTTCATGGTGCTCCTTTTACTGCTGTTGCGGCAGCATGATACGAATTCGAAGTCCGCCCAGCGGCGAGTTTGCGGCCTCGATATTACCACCATGGGCGATGATAATCTGTTGGCAGATGGCCAGCCCCAGTCCCGAACCGCCGAGGCTGCGGCTGCGTGATTGTTCGACACGGAAAAAGCGGTCAAAAAGCTGCGGCAGGGCATCGACGGGCGGGGCAGGTGGGGTGTCATCAAAGATAAGTATGAACTGAGCGTCGTTGATGGATGCCGAAAGCTGCAAGGTTCCGCCACGTTGCGTATAGCGCAGTGAATTTTCAATCAGATTATTAAACACCTGCAACAGCCGATCACCATCGGCCTCGATCAGCCAGGCTTCACCTGTTTCAGGCAGCGCAGCCAGATCAAGCGAGAGTCCGGCACCGTTAAAGCGTTCGAGAAATCCATCACATGCCTCATGCAGCAGCGATAAAAGATTCATTTCGTTAAAATCAAAGGCCAGTCCATCCACTTCGCTACGTTGAGTTTGACGCAGATCATCCACCAGCTTGCCCAGCTGCAACACCTGCCGGTGTAAGCGGGCCAGTGTTTCGCCATCGGTCGGGCGCACGCCATCCTGCATCGCCTCAATCTCCGCCCGTAAGACGGATAGCGGGGTACGCAGCTCGTGCGAGGTGTCAGAAATCCAGCGACTGCGCCCAAGCTCCATCCGTTCGAGCCGTTCGGCCATTTGATTGAAATCCTCAGCCAGTTCAGCCAGCTCATCCTCGCCGCGCACCGGAATACGCGAAGCGAAATCACCTCTGGCAATGGTGTGGGCACCCGTGTTCAGGTCGCGAATCGGTGCCAGAAAGTGGCGCGACAGCCACCATGATACCAGCAACGAAAGCAGCAATCCGGCCAGGCCGGAGAGCCAGAGGTTACGCATCTGGCTGGAGAGGAAGGCGGCGGCGATGCTGCTTTCCGGATTGTGATTCGGCGTTAACAGCAGTCGGCCAATCTCTGTGCCGTTAAAGTACAGCGGTCGCCAGACCGCATTGACTGAGGGGACGCTGCCGATAATCAGTTGCCCCTGATTATCCAGAAGAGACAGGCGGGGGAAAATACCGAACGGATCGGCGGGTGGCTGTTGCGCTTTGAGAGCTCGCGGCGGAAAAGGTGGCACATGATTCGCCGCAAAACGCGGCGGCGGTGGCGGTTTCATTTTTGGCGCTAAGCGGGAGCCGGCTTGGCGCGTCAATGTCCGCCAGGCCGCATCATTATTGCGCAACAACTCCCAACTGCCCATTTCGGCATAATGATGCTGCAATGCTTCTACCTGTGCTTCGAGTTTGCCCAGCTCCATTTCGGCCGCATAGCGGGAGAATCCCTTCTCCAGATTCCACATCGTCAGCGTGATCAACAGCAGCACAATCGCTGCCGCCAACAGCGACATAGCCAGAAAAACCTTGCGTTGAATGGTCAGGCGAAACACGACATGCAACCTCCTGTGATGATGCTTATGTTGAGTGAAGGGATCAAATCAATCATCAATACCCGTGTCTAGCATGCAATGATGGAGAAAAATAGGAGAAGGCTCTCCAATCTTTCTCCATAATGATGCTCTACAGTTTGCAGCTCGTAGGACGAAAAGCGAAATGAGCCTGAGTAAAACGATTCAGATTTCAAAGGAGCGCAGAATGAACCAGTTAACGCAAAACGATACAGCCATGGATAGTGAGATTATCAGCGACATGTTTCCATCAGCGGAGATTATGCGGCGGTTGGCGTTGAATGATAGCGGATTTGTCTTTGATCCGGTCAACGGTCGCAGCTTCTCGGCCAACGCGGTCGGACTCTATGTGTTGCGTTTTTTGCAGCACAGCAGCAATGCCAACGCCCTGCTTGATGCCATTGAAGGTGATTTCGAAGTCACCCGAGCCGTAGCGCAGCGCGATATCGCCGACTTTTCCGGCCAACTGCGTAAGTTTCTGTCATGAGTGGGCAGCAAAAGAAACGGCTCACTGTTGCGGTGACTGGCATGAATGCCAAGCCGGATAATCCCGGCCCGGGGTTGGCGGTGGCACGCTGTCTGAAAGAGGCCTATGGCGACGACATCAGGATCATCGGCCTCGGTTATGATGTGCTCGATGCCGGACTCTATCTGCACGAGTGCTGCGATAGCGGCTACCTGCTGCCCTACCCCTCGGCTGGCGAGAAGCCGCTGATGGAGCGCATGCACTTTATTCAGGACGAAGAGTCGATTGATCTGCTCATTCCCTGCCTCGATGCGGAGCTGCTCAGCTTCAGCCGATTGCAGTTGGAGTTTGAGGCGATGGGCATTCGTATGCTGATCCCCAATGTGGCGCAGCTGCGGGATCGCAACAAGGATCGACTGGGCGAGCTGGCGCACAGCGCCGGTATTCGCTACCCCGAAACCAAAAACATCAGCAACATGCAGTTCTTCTACACCTGCCACGAAGATGGCTGGAAGTACCCGATGGTGGTCAAAGGCATCTTCTACGATGCCACCATCGTACAAAATGCCGATGAGGGAGCCGCCGCCTTTCGCAACATCGCCGCCAGCTGGGGGTATCCGGTGCTGGTGCAGCGATATGTGCAGGGGCATGAGGTGAACCTGACTGCCGTTGGTGATGGCAAGGGCAAATTGCTCGGTTCGGTGATGATGCGCAAACAGGCGGTGACCGATAAGGGCAAGGCGTGGGCCTGCGTAACGATTGAGGATGAGCGGCTGCAACAGGATGCACTAAAGCTGGTAGAGGCGTTGCAGTGGGCCGGGCCACTGGAGGTGGAGATGCTCAAGGAGGAGAACGGCCAGTATCTGCTGATTGAGATCAACCCCCGTTTTCCCGCTTGGGTCTATCTGGCAGCTGCGGCAGGCTCCAATCTGCCCGCCGCGCTGGTCAATCTGGTGATGGAGCGGCCAGTGAAATTCAGCAAGGCAACAACGGGCATGATGATGATCCGCTATGCCCAGGAGACGGTCATAAATCTGGCCACCTTTGAAGCGATGACCATGAACGGGCACTACGCCCATACGGAAAACGGAAGTGAAGTGGGAGACGAATGATGAGTGAATCAAGCAAAAAATCGTGGAGCAAACCCTCCCTGACGCCGCACCGCATGGGGGCGCTGAACAAGTTCGGCAGCATGCATGGCTACCACTATCAGGATAAATTCGAGGGGGTGAGCATCGCCGAACTACTGGCAAAATATGGCTCGCCGCTGTTTGTAATCTCCGAACAGCGGCTGCGCGACAATGTGCGCAAACTGCTGCGCGCCTTTGAGACCCGTTACGGCAATGTCACCTACGCCTGGTCCTACAAGACCAATTATCTCGGCGCGGTCTGCAACACGCTGCATCAGGAGGGGGCGTGGGCCGAGGTGGTCTCTGCCTTTGAATATGAGAAGGCACGCCAACTGGGGGTACCAGCAGAGAAGATCCTCTTTAACGGCCCGCACAAGGAGCGCCCTATCTTGGAACGGGTGGTGGCCGAGGGGGGGCGCATTCATCTGGATCATCTCGATGAGCTCTATCTGCTGGAGAGCATCGCCCGCGACGCCAACAAGCAGGTCAATGTGACCATGCGGCTCAACTTTGATACCGGCTACACCGAGCCATGGAGCCGTTTCGGCTTCAATATTGAATCGGGCAAGGCGATGGATGCGGCCCGTCTGCTGGGGCAGAGCAGCCACCTCAACCTCTGCGGCCTGCACAGCCACATGGGCACCTTTATTCTCGATCCACGCGCCTACGCGGCGCAGGTGCGCATCATGTGCGCCTTTATGGATCAGGCGGAGCTGGCGACAGGCTGCCGCATCGACAGCATCGACATCGGCGGTGGTTTCGCCTCCATGAATGCCCTGCAGGGCTCCTATCTGCCGCCCGAGCAGCTGGTGCCGAGTTTCGATCAATATGCCGAGGCGATCTGCACGGCACTCAACGATTCCACCCGCGAACGGGATCTTAAGGGGCGCGCCCGCCCCCGGCTGATTATGGAGAGCGGACGATCGGTTGTGGATGATGCGGAGGTGCTGATTTCATCGGTGGTGGGCAACAAACATATGCTCGACGGGCGGCGCTCGCTGGTGCTCGATGCCGGGGTCAACCTGCTCTTTACCGCCTTCTGGTATAACCATCAGGTGACGCCGACCCGTCTGCTCGAAGGGGTAGCGGAGGATACCGTGCTCTATGGCCCGCTGTGCATGAATATCGACGTGATGCGCACATCGGTGATGCTGCCGCCGCTCAATGTGGGGGATTCGCTTATCTTCAGCCCTGTCGGGGCCTACAACAACACCCAGTGGATGCAGTTCATCGAATACCGCCCCAATGTGGTGATGGTGCATGCTGACCAACAGCTCTCCGTGGTCAGAAAGGCGGAGAATCTGGATGTGATGATTGCGCAGGAGTCGATTCCGGCGCACCTCACCTCGGTCAAATCGAAGGGGTGATGTGATGCAACCGGGCCAAAAGCTAATCGCCGGTCTGAGCGGATTGTGCCGCGCCTACGGCGCTATTCTGTTTGCCGAAAGCCCGTGGGTAGGCTGCTGCTGCCTGCTGGCCACCTTCTGGTTTCCCAATGCCGGAGGGGCGGGACTGCTGGCCGCAGTGACCGCCATGGCTACCGCCCGGTTGCTCAACTTCCCTAACCGGGACAGCGGTCTCTACGTCTACAACAGTCTGCTGGTCGGACTCTCGCTGGGGGCCTTTTATCAGCTCGATCTGCATCTGGCGGTGCTGGTGATGCTGGGGGCGGTGCTGGCGGTGTTTGTCTCGGTGGCGATGGCCGATATCACCTGGCGCTTCGGCAAGCTGCCAGCGCTCAGCCTGCCCTTTGTGGTGGTGGCATTGACGGTAACACTGGCGGCGCACAGCTATGGCACCCTCAGCCGCTACCTGCTGCCGCTGGCACCCAATGATGGATTGATCTCCCCCTTTGTTGATCAATTTCTCACCGCGCTGGGCTCGATCTATTTTATTCCGCATCCGGTGGCGGGGCTGCTGCTCTTTATCGCCATTGTGATCAGTTCGCGCTATATCGCGCTGCTGGCCATCGCCGGTTTTCTCTGCGGCTTCAGCACCTACGCTTTTCTCTCCGGCAGTCCGCATCAGGATCTGGTGGCGTGGAACGGCTTCAACTTTGTGCTGGTGGCGGTGGCCATTGGCGGGTTGTTTACCCTGCCTGGCATACAGAGCTTTCTGCTGGCGATGGCAGGATCGGTGATGGCGGCGCTGGTCACTGCTGCCACCGAAACCTTCATGCTCGTTTATGGGCTGCCGGTGATGGCGTTGCCATTTCTGATCACCACCCTGACCATTCTGCTGGCTCTGAACCGTCGCCCTATCTCCAGCGGCCTGCAATTAACGCTGGATAGACCGATGCTACCGGAGAAAAGCGCCGAACAGGCGCGGTTGGCCATCGCCCGCCATGGCGAGTTCGGCAGCGTCGCTCTGCTGCCCCCCTTTTATGGCCGCTGGCATATCTATCAGGGCTTCAACGGTCGCCACACTCATCAACCGCCCTGGCAGCATGCGCTCGATTTTCATATCGTCGAGGGGGATAAAAGTTATCGTACCAATGGTGGCAGTCTGGAAGATTTCTACTGCTTCGGCCTGCCGGTGCTCTCCCCCGTGGCCGGGTTTGTGGTCAGCACGCTCGATACGTTGCCGGATAATCCCCCCGGTCAGGTCGATATGGTAAACAACTGGGGCAACCATGTGCTGATTCGCATGTACAACGGCCTCTACGTGCTGCTGGCGCATCTAAAGCAGGGAAGCGTTGCGGTGGAGATCGGTGCCACTATCTATCCGGGCCATATCATTGCCCAGTGCGGCAGTTCGGGCCGTTCACCGCAGCCGCATCTGCATCTGCATGTGCAGTGGGGCGCAGCACTGGGCGGCGCTACCCACCCCTTTCATCTGACTACGGTACTGCATCAATCACTGTCGCAGTCCGATACTGCCCGCTTCGCCCTGTTTGTCCGTCCTGAAATGGGAGATTGGGTGATGCTGCCACGCGTAGAACCAACACTGCTCGATAGTCTGAAGCTCGGTGTGGGCAGTCAGCTCAGCTATCAGGTGACCATCAACGGCTTCTCATTCAAGCGAACGTTGCACGTGATATTAACGTTGGATGGGCAACTGCGTTTGCAAAGTGATAGCGGTGCCAGCGCCGCCTTTGTGTTGCAGGAAAATCTACTCGCCTTCTATCAGCGTGAAGGGCCGGCTGATCTGTTTCTCGATTGCTGGCTGCTGGCACTGGGGCTGACCCCCTTCGCTGAAGGGGAGCTGGCGTGGTGCGATCAACCGGACATGAAGCTGCTGCCGATGCGCTGGCCGCAACGCTTAACCGCTATGCTGCTGCTACCGTTAGGCGGCGGTATCGACAGCAGCTACCAACGACATTGGCAGGAGGATTACTGGCTTCAGCAGGGTGCTCACGTCGTTAAACTACCGCTGAATCGCCCGATTGCAGCGACAACCGAAGTGCACATTCAACCGGGGCTTGGCTGTCGTTTGCTACGTCTGAGCAGCGATGTAGTGTCACTGGAAGCGCGGCTATCACAGATTGGTCAACAGGCCGATGCCGGTATTCCGGCGTGGAAAGAACAAAAGAGTTAACTTTTCACACAGGAGAAGTGTTACATGAGAGAAAAGGAGAAGAGCATGTTTAAACATCTATACATCGTCAGCAGCGGGATAGCCCTCGCCCTGATAGCGGCGCAACCACAATTGCACGCCAGCGAAAACGACTGGCTGGTGAGTACCGATCTGACCACCACCTACGGCAACTACAGCGGTTCAGTCAGTCGCAGCTCCCTAATCAGCAGCGGGCTGGTGCTGCGAGCTGATTATCTGGAGAAGGGCGGTTTTGCACTGGGCGGTAACTACACGGTGCTTAGCGCCAAGGGCGGTGCTAACAACATCAATCAGCAGGGAGCTTATGCCAGCGGCCACTACAACCTCTATTTTGACGCGCTGCCCGGCCCGCTTACCCTGCGACTGGATGCCCATGCCATCAGCAATAACGATCTCAGCCGTAATACCGATAACGTCAGCGTGTTTGCACCGCAGCTTTCTTTTCTCAATTACGGCAAGAATTTCTATTTCGATCTTGGTTATGCCTACTCGACTTATCGCAATAATCTGAAGGTGCAGCAATTTACCCCGACGCTCGGTTTCGGCTTCAACGATGGTGCCGACTGGATTCAGGCTCGCACTTATCTGATCAAACCAAGCAATGCTGCACGTGCACAGAACAAGAGCAGCACTACGGCACTGGATGCCAAATGGATGCACTGGTTTACCCCCGGCTCGGCGATGATGCCGGAGAAGTTGATTGTCGCCGGACTGGCCGGAGAGCGCATTTATGCCGTCGATGGTGATGCGGCTACGGTCTATAATCTCACCGATGTGCAGCGCGGCTCCGCCTCACTGGGCGTGCAGTGGAAACTGAGCGCCGACACATCCCTGTTGCTGATGGCAGGCAATGAAGCTTACTCCAATAATCTGATCAACAACCGCTACAACAACCGTTTTGCTCACCTCAATATTTCAACCCAATGGTAGGAGAATTCACCATGAAACAGATCATCGCACTACTGACCCTCTGCATCTTTGGCATGCCGAGCGCCTTTGCCACAAGCAATAACAACGTCGAATGGGCACAGTCCTACGCGCTGGAAGCCAATGGCGAATATGAAAAAGCCGCCGCCGTGATCGCTCCCTTCATGGATCGCGGTGAAGACAGTGAGTTCGCCCTGATCCGCTATGGCTGGCTCAACTATCTGCAAGGCAACCAGAATGATGCCATTCGTGCCTACAAGCGCGCACTGGAGCGCAACGTTCGCTCACTCGATGCGCGCCTTGGCATCGCCATGCCGCTGATGGCGCAACAGCGCTGGAAAGAGGCCAGTGCCTATATTGAGCAGGTGATGGCTTACTCTCCGTTCAATTACACCGCCCACATCGATCTGATGGCTTGTGAAGAGGGATTGCGCAACTGGGAAAAGCTGGAAAAACATGCCAGTGATATGACCGCCTATTATCCCAGCGATGCCACTATTCTGGTCTATCTGGCCAGAGCCTACGCCTGGCAAGGCAAAAAAGACCGCGCCGCCAGCGTTTATCAACGCGTATTGCTGCGCTATCCGGAACATCTGGAGGCAAGCCGTTATCTGAATCAGTAACACGCCAGATATAGGCCTGCTGAGCATGCAGCGCTATCCGATTCCGGCAGCAGCGGTGACGGTCGAATCCGTGGTTAAACGCAGCCGTTTTGTTTGTGATATCGCGCCGGTGGCAAGCAGGGATGAGGCGCAGGCTTTTATCGAGAGCATCCGCGCACGTGAGCCGGATGCCCGCCATCATTGCTGGGCCTATATCGCCGGGCATCCGGTGAGCAGCATCGAACGAGCTTCATCGGATGCTGGTGAACCGCAGGGCACGGCGGGAAAACCGATGCTGAATGTGCTTCAACATAAAGGCATCGGTGAAATCGCAGTGGTGGTCAGTCGCTATTTCGGCGGTATCAAACTCGGGGCGGGTGGCCTTGTACGCGCCTATTCCACTGCCGTGCAGCAGGGCGTGGATGTATTGGTGCTGGCCGAACGTGTGCCGACGCTTGCAGGCAGCATCCGTTTTCCCTTTGCGCTGGAAAGCGGTCTGCGTCGCCTGCTGGAGCAAATGGCTGTGACTATTGTCGATGCCGATTATCAAAGCGACGTGGTGTTGACTATCGTGCTGCCTTGCGGCCGGGAGCAGGCGCTGATCGATGCTGTCATCAACCATTCCCATGGTACGGCAATGGTTTCGTTCCCTTAACGGACAGCCTCCTGGTGTGAGGCTCTGGCCTCTAGAAGTTCGCGCAGGTCTTCAGGCAATGCGCTACGCAGTTTGGTGGATATCGTCTGTTCATGCTTGCTCCACCATATGCCCAGTGCAATCAGGGCAAAGCCCAGCAGTGTCAGCACGGCGACAAAGGCGAAGCTGTCTTTGAAAACCGTCCACGACAAATTACCCAATACCAGCATCATGCCTAAGCCACCAAACACGGCAAAGGTGCGCCGCACCAGCACAGCCCCGATACATACCAGCCCGGTATTGATCGCCAGATAAAGCAGTTTTCCCGAAAGCTGTCCGGAGCCCATGGATGAAAGTGCACCCCAAAAGGTGAGCAGGCCGAACAGATACAACCAGAATGCATAGTCCTTGCTGTGCCGCGACCTTAAATCGACGAAGAATGCGCCCAGCAGCATGATCAAGCCAAACACCAGAGAGATGTGCTGGCGCAATTCCCAGCTCGCCTCGCTGAACCAGTTCACATCGTTGCCGGCATGCAGAATCAGCGCGGGCACCATATCCATACCCAGATACCACAATGTCATCGATACGGGCAGCAGCAAAAAGGGATAGCGGAAGCGTTTTAACATCAGCACACCCACGAGCAGGGTGGACAGCTCCATCAGCAGCCAGCGCCAGTCAATCCAGCGGTGATAATCACGGTAGTGCTGCGCATTCCAGGCATCTGCCCAGAACCCCAGCACATGCTGCAATGCAAAGATGACCAGTGGTGTTAAGGCCACCGCCAGCGTAGCAAAGATGCCGGCAGGGATGCCCAGTCCGCGTTTTTCAAACCAGATTGCAGCGGCAACAGCGCAAGCCGCATATAGCAGGGATAACACCAGCAGGGCCGACATGCCCAAAGCCTCAACAGCCAGCGTGGTAAACAACGATGCCGCACAGATCGCCAGCAAGCCTCCAAGATAATACAGAATATGCGTGCCGCTAAAGCGCGCCTTGTCCGGGTTCTCTGCGATATCCGGGGTTGAATGCCTTTGCTTTAGAAATTCGAACAGAGGATCAATCTGCGCGTGCTGCAACAGCCCCTGTGCTGCGGCATCGTCTAAATCCTGACGCTGAATATTCATTTATTCCCCTCTATCCATGAAAATTATTTCGTCTTGCGCAGCAATAGCAGCAGCATCCACAGTAGAGCCAGAACCATGAGCATGCTGCCCAGCAGATGTGTTGTTTTGGCAATGCTGGCCGCCTGATGAATCAAGCCTGTTTCGCTGAGAATGAATTCCCAGTCGTGAAATCCGTAGGGCGAGCTCGAACCTTCATTGCCGCCCATCAATGGCATGGTCAAAACATTCGCATCATGGATATAAGACACCAGATCCAAAAAGCTTTCACCCAGCCACCACAGCGCCACCGCTGCGGCAAAGGCATCTTTTGTTTGCACAAGGAAGACGCCCATACAGATCAACGGCATCAGCAATTGCCCGAGGCTGCCGCCAAGCGAGGCCATCAAGCGCCCGAACGCACGAAACATAATATGTCCGAATTCATGAAAGGGCAGGTTGATGATATGCAAAAAGCTGTGTGATGCAGCATTGCCCAGCCAGTAATCTATGGGCGAGAATACGAGCCCCCAACTCATCCAGAGCAGAACCAGAAGCAACAGGCCGCGCCCGATCTTAGCCGCAGAATTGTCAGCATCTTTCATCTGCCAGAGTAATCCGCCTTCGTCTGGCTCAGCTGATTTTGCTCTGATTTTCTGGATGCGCTCAAACTTGGCAAAAATAATGCCGCACTTCTGGCATTCCACAGCGCCATCAGCCTGCGGATGTCCACATTTAGGGCAGTTCATGGCTTGATGACCTTATGAATGGTGTGCTTCCGAACGCTGCATTTCGATAAGTTCGATGGCATAACCATCAGGGTCTTTAACAAAGGCAATGATGGTATGGCCATGTTTCATCGGGCCGGGCTGGCGCGTAATGACGCCGCCAGCCTGATCAATATCGCTGCACACCTGATGAATATCATCCACTGCAATGGCAATGTGACCAAAGCCCGTGCCGGGCTCATAACTTGTTGTATCCCAGTTATAGGTCAGCTCAATAACAGTATGATCCTGTTCATCGCCATAACCGACAAAAGCCAGGGTGAACTTACCTTCCGGGTATTCGCTCTTGCGCAAAAGTTTCATGCCCATGATGCGGGTATAAAAATCAATGGATGTGTCCAAATCGCCAACGCGAATCATTGTGTGTAATAAACGCATGTATGTAACTCCAAGTGTTGTGTGTTGAGGGAATATAACCGCTTAAGCGTTGAGGTACAGTCAGAAGTGGAGAATTCACAATGGACTGATTAAATGAGCATGATGTTCCCCGTACGCGTGTCTTCATAGGAAGTTGCGGGGACAGGGGGCGAAAAAAAATTTCCCTTTTCATCCACCTTGATGATGCGGTAGGGGTTTCTGAATGGCAGCGTATGCGATTCATCGAGGTGATGCGCTCGAATGACGCTATTTCAGAGGGGAATATGAAATGAAAACTTTGACCTGTATGATTTTATCATGCTTATTGTTGCTTGCTCCGGTTAGTTCTTTTGCTGATGAAACTGAGTATGTTGAGCTCGAAACACGATATTCCAAGCTGCATGAGAGCTATATCGTCCACGATGATTTTACTGTTGAAAGAATAACTGAAATTCAGATGAAGGCATTGACCGAAAGCTCGGCGATGGACATTAAAGAACAGCATTTTTCGCATAGCACCAGCATAGAAGAGTTAGAGGTGCTGGAGGCCTATACACTCAAGGCCGGCGGCAAACGAATCAGTGTGCCAAAGGGAAATTATCAAATCACCGTCAATAAGGGGAATGGTGATGGAGGTCCGATTTTTTCTGATCGAACGCGGGTGACCATTGTTTTTCCTGATGTGGAAAAAAATGACTCTGTTTACATGAAACTTAAAAGTACTGAAAAAGAACCCATGTTTCCCAATCACTTCTCTGTGTCGCACTATTTCTGGAGCCAGAATGCCTATGATGATGTGAAAATAAATTTCGACTTGCCGAAGGCTCTTACCTTTAAACATCAGGTGCGTGATATGAAGGAAAAGGTGAGTGTAAACAAAGGACGAAAGCTTATCACCTTAACGTATAAAAATGTCAGGCCGATAAAAATAAAGCGTGATGATTTTGGTGTTTGGGATGAGAGCAAAGAAGCCGGTTTCGCATTTTCAACCTTCAAAGATTATGCCGAGATAGCTAAAGCCTATGCAGAGAGAGCGATGCCAAAAGCCATTCCGACAGTGCGGGTGGAAAAGCTGGCGCACGAGATTGTTTCGCAGGAAAAGAATAAAAAGCAGCAAGCTCGTCTTCTTTACGATTGGGTTGCCACAAATATTTCTTATGCCGGTAATTGTATCGGGGTGGGGGCAGTCGTGCCGCATGATACGGACTTTATTCTTGATAACAGAATGGGAGATTGCAAAGATCACGCAACCTTGTTGCAGGCACTTTATACTTCCGTAAATATTGAAAGTACTCAGGCACTCATCAATTCAGACAATAGCTATGTGTTACCTGAGATTCCTTCGGTTGCAGCCGTGGATCATGTGATCAATTATATTCCGGAGTGGGATAAGTTTGTTGATGCGACCAACGATTCCATGCCCTTTGACCGCTTGTCTCTTTCCCTGTCCGACAAACCAGTCATTTTAATGGATCACCATGTGGATGGGAAAAAAACGCCGGCAACACAATTTGGCGATGATTATCAGGAAATTGATTCAACGATGAAAATTCAGCCCGATGGTTCTGTCGTGGGTAGTGCCCGGCTAACATTGAAGGGACGCCCGGCCATTGATGCCAGAAGGGGCTGGCGGCATGTAACTCAGGAGCAGCAAGACAGATGGTTGGAGTCAGTGTTCAGTTCACGCAGTAAAATTGGTTCCGCGACCATGCAAAAGGACGATCCGCTGCCGTTATTGTCTGAATACAGTTATTCAGTGGAATTTAACCGGCCTGAGTTTATTTCACCCAGAGGTGTAGGTGCATTTTATATTGGACCATTGCTGAATGCGTCGATGTCGCTTTATTCAATTCTGGATTACTCGAATGAAGAGATTGAAGGTTATGATGTTGCTTGCGGGAATGGAAGCACGATAGAGCGCTTGGTCTATGAGTTTCCTGAAGGTGTAAAGATACTGGGTAAGCCGGACAACTTTGAGATCGAAGAGAATTATATCCACTATAAAGCTACCTATGAGTTGGCTAACAACAGGCTGAATGTTGTCAGGCAAGCCGATGATAGAACTCCGGGAAATATTTGTTCAGCAGAGCTGATTAATTCACAACGAAAGACACTGATGAAAATTTCTGAGAATTTAAAAATGCAGCTTGTGTATCAACATATGAAGTGATGGTAACGCGTCTCTGGAAGCGGCTTGAATCAGTGGTTTCCAGTTGCAGGAAGACAAAGCCCGCCCCGGGCTAAATCGGAACAGGAGAAATTTATGAAAACAAATGAAGTGGATGTTGCAGCGGCGGTTTCATATTTTTATGAGGCATTAAATGTACTATTTAGCGGTGATACACAGGCGATGAAAAATGCCTGGTCGCATGCTGATGACAGCAGTTATATGGGCCCGGATGGCCTCTACCTGTTGGGCTGGCAGAAGATCGAAGAGATGTGGAATCATGTCGGTGCTTTGAAGCTGGGTGGCCACGTCACTCCAGCAGCGTTAAATATTGTCGTGGGAAACGATATGGCTCTGATTACCTGCATAGAGAAAGGAGAAAATGAGCCGGATGGTCAAGCTGAATCGGTAGGCATTCGCTCTTCAACTGTTTTTCGCAAAGAGGCAGATGGCTGGAAGGTCATCGCGCATCAAACAGATGTATTGTCCTATTTGCTGCGTGAATGAAAAAGAAGCTCTACATGTTATGACCCGGTAATTCCTTCATGTTTACTTGCCTTCAGGCCTGACGTGAGACAGCACCATCTTGAATGGAACATCCACCATTGAGCCGAACAGTGGATGGTAGGCCAGTTTGCTTTGGCTCAGTTTCGGAGAGCTGATGCCGCAAAGGAAACGAACCAGGGCAACAGGATCGTGCAACTGCGGCGTTTCCCGGCGTAGTGCGATGGCCTGGTTCCAGATATCCGAATCAATCTCCCGGCTGTGACGCTCTGCAAGGGTGGCGCTTTGCTGGTGGAGGCACCAGGTGCAGTGGCCGCAGGGTTCGCTTCGCTGATCATCAAAATGGGCCGCCAATCCATTCACCTGGCAACGTTGCATGCTGGCAAAATCGAGCACCTGTTGCAGGCGTGCGATTTCAGCCGCCTCACGCTTGCAGGCGCGTTGAAAGAGTGCCTCCGCCAGCGCAGCATTAGAATCGGGCCGCTTCAGGCGACGGTAACGGTTGCGGATGCCGGAGACCTTCACCTCCAGCAGATTCTGCTCCGCCAGATAATCGAGCGCCCGAATGATGCGCTCACGCTGCGTAGAGAGCTGCACTGCCGCCTGCTGCACATCAATCGTGAACCATGTCCGCGCTTTTTGCGCCAGTCGAAAAAGATTACCCAGGAACGTTCGCCGCTCCTCATCAAAGCGGGCGAGGATTTCAGCCGAGCTTTGCAGCGGCTTGAATTGATAGTTGGCATAAAAGGGGGTGCCGCCCGCCAGATAGCCATCCAGCTCCAGATAGGTCAGCAGCGTGCGCAGCACCAGCGGGCGGATATCGTGTTGATTGGAGAGCTCATACTGGCTGATATCAAAATCCTCCTCCTGCGAGAAGAGGTCATCCAGCAGACTCTGCAACGCTGCCTGCGTGGGCGTATCGCCATAAATAAAATTCTCCAGCACATTGAGATCATCCATACAGACCAGCATTTCACAGATCGAGGGTTCGCCATCGCGCCCTGCACGGCCAATCTCCTGCGCATAGTTCTCCAGCGATTTGGCCAGATTGTAGTGGTAGACGTAGCGGATATTCGATTTATCCACCCCCATGCCGAAGGCGATGGTGGCGACCACAATCGCATCATCAGCCTGCATGAACCACTCCTGCGTCTCGGCACGCAGCTCATTTTTCATGCCTGCATGGTAGGGACGAGCCGAAAAGCCCGCTTCCGCCAGGCGCGCTGCTACCTCTTCAGCCGTGCGTTGCAGCGTCACGTAGACAATCACCGGCCCCGATGCACGAGATCGAATTCGTGCCAACAACGTAGCATCACGTTCGCCTGCACTGACCGCACTACTCAGTAGTGTCAAATTGGGCCGGTAGAAACCGGTACGAATGGCGCAATCAGACTGAATAGAAAAAGCACGGCAGATATCATCCTCCACCGCTCTGGTGGCCGTCGCCGTCAGCGCCAGCACCCGTTCAGCAGCAAAACTCTGCGCATACTCCGGCAGCTTGAGATAGTCGGGGCGAAAATTGTGCCCCCACTCCGAGATGCAGTGTGCCTCATCAATGGCCAGCAGGGCGATGGGCAACCCGGCAATGGTGGCGCGAAACCGTTCATTATTGAATCGCTCCGGTGCCACATAGAGCATCTTCAATGCACCCGACCGCGCCTGATTAAACACCTCCCGGTACTCATCCGCACTCAGGCTCGAATCCAGCCGCGCCGCTGCAATGCCCCGCTGCTGTAACGCATCGATCTGATCCTTCATCAAAGCAATCAACGGCGATACCACCAGCGTCAACCCCGGTAACAGCAGTGCTGGCAGCTGATAACAGAGTGACTTACCGCCCCCTGTAGGAAAAATCGCCAACGCCGAATGCCCCGCCAACAACTGCTCAATCACCGCCCGCTGCCCCGGATTAAACGCACGAAAGCCGAAATAACGCTGTAAGGTTTCATCAATGTTGTTCTGTTGCATGGGGTGCTCCTTTGTGTGCGCTTAGAAACGGGTCAGCTTGACATTTACACGTGCAAATTCAAATAAACTTCATGGAACGTGGAAATAATACTTTTCCTGAACTTCCTGAACTTCCTGAACTTCCTGAACTCCGACTGGCTCCTGCTTCCAAGGCAGATGATTGATTTTTTGAGCTGATCGACAGAAACTGTCACCAGCTTTTTTATTGGTCCGAAAGTGGAAGGAAAAGGTCACAGGACCACAGGGAAGCATTGATGATTTCAGGAGGCAGGTATGAGTGAGGGCTGGTCGGAAAATGAGTTGAACCGTACGGTGAGAATGTTTAAAGAGAAGAAGTATCATGCACGCAACGGTAAGGTCCATTTTAAGAATCTGGATAAGAGTACAGGCTTCATTTTTGAGGCTGAGATGGAAAAAGTGCAGTACCGGATGCATCCCTTCAAAGACAGTCATACTTTTGTCGAGTATGAATCCCTTGAAGCGATGATGGCAGCTGGCTGGGTCTCGAGTTAAGAATACAGCCTGAAATCATCCTGATGAGAATATTGTGGCAGACCGTTGCTTCTTAGAAAGGGATGGGTTCACGAGAAGGTTGCTGATGTGTTGGGCCTGAAAGCAGGCCTATCCGGATGTGGAATGCCCCACTCACAGGCGTTAAAGGACTCTGAGCCGAATGGTATTTTCAAGACTGACTCAATCCCGCTTCCTCAAGCGACGGTTCCTGTTCCCGGACAGCCTTCTGGTTGACCTTTTGGTCACTTTTAAGGGCTTTGTCGCCATGTACTGCCAATTCAACAATCAATGGCAGATGATCCGAAGCAATGTTGCCAGCACTATGGATACTTAAAGCGCTAAGCTGTGGCGATAATAAAAGATGATCCAAAGGAATCATCAGCATGGGCAAAGTGGCAGGCCATGTCGGAACAATACCAAAACCCTCTCTGGCATTATGTAAACCCGAGTCTTGCATGAGCCGCTGATAATCGTCTGACCACATGCTTGTATTTAAATCACCAACAACAAGCAATGGTTTTTGGCGTTGATGTTGCGCCAGGAGGATGATGGCTTGAAGTTGTTTATTTCGTTCTTGGTGAAATTCATTGTTAATCGGTGGAACAGGATGCGTGGCGAGTATGGTGATGGTTCTATCGTTTAAACGCATATCTGCTTTGATGCTGGCTATCGGCATCCTGCCAAGCTCCAGATTTTGAATGTTTTCCAATGGCCATCGGCTGAATAAAGCGATGCCAAAATTGTCACTTTGAGGGAATACATATTGGTACGGATAAGCCGTATCTAATGTTTTAAGTGCCTTTGCCCACTGTTGATCAATCTCTAAAAGTACCACGACATCTGGTTTTTCTTGTTTGATCAATGCAAGAAGCTTGTTGCAGGCTTGATTTCCTCGTTGAACATTGCTTTCTAAAACTCGTATTTTACCAACAATATTATCATGTTGGTTTGCTCCTCCAATATACCATGGCAATATAAAAACGGTATTTAAAATGATGGGTAGCAGCATGGAAACGCTCCAGTTGTACTGTTTAAAAAATAGAAAAAAGATGGCTGAAAACAATGCCATAAAGAGATATTGCACGTGAAAGTGAGAAAATAATTCAAATATCCACAGATCATGGGGGAGTAGTGACAATCCACTGGTGATAAAGCTGGCGACAGCGATGAGTTTCATCCATTTCAACCATGTTGATTTTGTTTTTTGTTGGCTCAATCCGTGCCTCTCTTAAGCTGCTATGATTGGTTAAAGTGAAGATAAGCTTCGATCATTTGCGATTAATGTTTTTACTCCTGACATGGTTTTGTCGGTATGGAGTCTTTATTCAGCTTTATCCGATTAATTTTGTCTGCGTGTTTGATGTAGCCAAGCTGATAGAGCTCCATGGTTATAGTCTTTAGCTGCCGATTGTCCTTTTCCGATCTGTTCGGATTTGCGTTCAGAAGCTCATATTCAAGTTGCATAGAGCGAATTTTCTGGTCATTTTTTCTGCAATCGGTGCAGCGATTACAGGATGCATCGACATAGAATCCCAGTTCTTCGTACCAATATTGCTGTTCTTTGGCAAAAAAGATAAACAGGCGATTGCATACCTCACAGCTTGCCTCAATATCCACATACAATGAGCGAGGGTAGGTTGAATAATTTTGCTTTTCTATATTGGCAGGAATAGCGGTATACGGAAAATAATTAAGCCACTGATATCCCCAGAACGAATGATCGATCTCCTCTTTGGTGAAATTAAAACCGGATTTTATCGGTTCATTCCCATATCTTGGATGATCTACATAACATCGTTGCTTAAGTTTCCTGCGCTTACCCATCTTTATATGCCTGCTGAATCAGATGAAAGCGATGAACGACTGAACAGGTACACCAATAGCAACATTAATTTAATCATCTTCATAGGGTTAACGTCCGGGCTGACCCGGTTTACTGTTTTTCTGTTTGAAATGGAGGGTGTTGATAATGGCATTGGTGATCTCAACATCCCCCAGGGCTTCATCGGAGAGGCGGTAAAACATTCTGGCCCGAATGCGGCTTAATGTTTGGATTAACTCTGATGCCGGTATCGTAGAATTCAGAACTGCTTCAGGATTGGTATTGCTGTCTTTGCCATAGTGTTCATACATGGCGGCCAGGCGTTTTTTCAGTATTGCGTCGCTCAGGCTTTTAGCACCCGGAAACCCGGACAACTGTGCTTTCAGCGATGAATACGAAACCAGTTCAATATCAGGTCGAATGCGCTGATAATAATGTTGCGATTCGGCATCCAGGTCGCTCGAATTGATCTCCAGCATGGTGGCACGACCAGCCGGCCCGCCAGCGGTCATCATATAAGCGGTTGCGCGACTGAATGTTTCATCGTTACGTTGAGCCAACATCACCGATTTAATATCCTGCTGGCTATCGCTTGAGCCGATCCAGATGAGAATTTCGATCACTTTGTTGGTGAGAGCCGGATCAGTCAGTAGCGAGCGAAGATGGGTCTCGGCTTCCTCTCCATAGACACCATAAAGAAACACGCAGACCATTGTTTCGCTAAGCTTGAGTGCATGCTGTGGAATATAGATCGTCACACTTTTTTTGAGAAAAGCTTCATCAAGAAGTTGCAGCATTCCAGGGTCCCTGTCGGGAGCAACCGCATGCGCCAGCATAAACAATAGTTGATGATTTTCTGCAACGATGTCGGATGTCAGATCAAGTTTGAACAGCGCACGGGTGGCCAAAGCTTTATCTTCAGCACTATCCTGCAGGCGGAGGTAATAACCGATATCAAGCAGAAACAGATTGCTCGGCTCACGCTTGTCCAACTCCTCCGTTAATTCCTGACGCAAAATCGGTAGTACGGCCTTTTTGTGTGCCTTGAAATATTTCCAGGCCTGATCCATCTGCTTGTTGTAGCCGTTGACGACCTTACTCTCCTGACCGGGTAAAATGGAACGAATGGCATCCAGATGGGTCATGGTTGTCTGCTCCACCGTGGCGGCAGCCGCACTCACTGTGTTAAGCGTAAAAATCACTGTCAGTATCAGGAATCCACCCGTTAAACCAGCCGATAAACTGTTCATATTCATCATCCGCCCCCTTGCAAATCAAGCATGGCGGAAAAGATGAACCTCACGAAGCTACCTGTCATCATCAACATGAATGATATTTGAAAAAAGTAAGGTAAGGAAACGGGTCAGTAGTTTTATCATCACAGCTCCTGATAAATGAGGGTTTCATGACAAGCACAACATTGTTGCAATGAACAAGGTCACGGCAGGCAGAAATACCCACATAGCAATCTCATACATTTTGTAGAGCATGCTTCGAGAGTTCCATTCACGCCTCTTTTTCTCTCTGAATGTTGGCGAACTCAGATACACCAGGCCGCCAAATAGGAAATAGGCAAAATCAAAAAAGGCCATGATCATCCATTCCTAATCGCACGGCTCGATGCGGCGGTCATTTTTGCTGGCTATATAGATCACGAGGGTTGTTGGCGAGCACAGGAATATTTTTTATCGACTGCTGCTGATTAAATTGGTGCAATAATAGCTCTGCCTGTTGGTAATGTTTCTGTTCCAGAAGTGACTCCACCTCACGGGTAAAAGTGAAAACCCTGTAGTCCTTGCCTTCAAGCGTCTTACATTTGATCATATTGTAGACGCTCATCAAAAACAGGGCTAACAGCACAACAGCGGCGGCCTTACCTATTTTGGCTATGACCCGATCCGAATAACGCGGCAGTGAACAGACAAACCAGAGCAATGCAGCGGCAATAATCGGAATGGGTGAAGCGCAGAGCATCTTCAAGCTATCTGCTACTTCCATCTCATAACTAAAATACATATTTCACCTCATCCGCTACGTTTTTCAGTATGAACTGATTCTGGCTGGCGAACTTTTTTCCGGTAAAAATAACCGCAGAGAAATAGAACGACTCCGGGTAACCAGACCCATTTTAGTTCACTGATGATGACTGCCAGACCCTGCCCCTCGAAGAAGCGTCGAATATTCAGCGTTGAAACCTCAATGGGCTGAACAGGGAAAAAATATCGTTCATTGCTGAAAGGGGAAAGAAACGCAATGCCGTGACCGCCATTGGTGAGCGCATCGAACAGTCCATGCGAGACGATACAGAGAAAAAGAAACAGCCATATCGGCGAAACGGTGAGTGAACAGCGCCTGCTCATTAGCCAGGCAATGCAGCCACTGCTAAACAGTGCAAAGAAGATGGAGTGGGTAAAACCACGATGGCCAAACAGGTGCGTATAGGGGATGCCGAGTCGAAATCCGATGATGTCGATATCCGGCAGGATGGTAAAGAGAACACCGACAAACAGGACGGTTTTTGAACCTCTGATCGAATCAAACCATGGCTTTAAGGCGATAGCGACGACCGGGTGGCTAAAGAGGGTGGGCATTACCCTCTGTTCCTGCCAAGCAGATACTTGATCGCATCAAACACCCCTGCAAAGCGTATGGATGGATCGATATACTTTTGGATCACATAGAACAAATAGTAGTAAAAACGGGCCGATGTCCAGATCACAAGCAGCAACAACGCAGCATTCAGCCACGATGGAATCTGTATCAAAATCAGCCAGGCGCTCATCAACAATAGCAACAGAAAGAGTCCACCATTCAGGTGCATCTGCCAAGGCTGTTTAAGATCGGCCATCAAACCCGTACGCGTTTTTTGTATCATTGCTGACTCATTTAGGGGCACTTTATTTCCACTGACGTAGAACGGAACATAGTTCAATATAATTTATACTACTTGAAATAATGCTATGCACCTCCTTGATTGAAAAAACACCATCCATTGTTAAACATAAGTTATCCAGCTTTTCAGCATATTGGTTCCAATCTAATGGATCTTCAAAGAAGCGTAATAGCACTCCTTTTTCGTAGTCAGTGCTTTCTTCAGCAATTTGACACGCTTTCGCAAGATCGAAGGAATGTTCTTTCGCTAAATCTACTGAAATATACGTTTGCCAATAGAGTCCAGGAATATATTTTGATAAATCTCGCCCTACCCATGATTCAATATGCATTGTGCCTGCCCTTATCATTTCTTAGGCCCCAAGTCGTCTAAAAATGTAGGTCGCTAAAGCGAAGCGTCATACGACACAATTCCGAGGGTATCATACCTGATTCAATCTTTGCCTCGCTCATCACGTTCCCCCTTACTGATTATGCATGGCGGAAAAGATGAACCTCCTGAAGCTAACTGTCATCATCAATGTGAATGATAAACGAAAAAAATCCATATCTTACACCCTGCACACACCTCCAACTGAGATTTCCATGTTTCATCCGAAGGGCTCTGCTGTGTAAAAAAAATACATCAACAGAACCATCCGACCCCGTTTGCTTCCGTACCTATGTTTCCTTGCGCACAGACGGGATTTATTTCTGCTCTAAGCTGTTGTGTTGAAAGTGCTCTTGACCAGAGCGAAAAACTGCGCGCTTTTGCCTTGCGGGGTGCCTTGCGGGATAAATGTCGGGAGAGCAGATGAACGGATACCATTGTTTTAGTTGGCGGTTATGCATTTTATGAGTCTTTGTTGTTCAAATAACAGTAACCCGGTGGCGAGTGATAAGCGCGCGAAATTCAACTTCCGCACATATCTGCTCGGCTTGTGCATTGGCTTGTTGCTGCTCGCCCCACAATCCGGCCGGGCAGCCGGGACGGCTGCCGGGACGGCTGCCGGAAGCAGCATTTCCAATGTGGTGACCTTAACCTATGTCATCGGCGCTGGCCCGCCGTCGACGGTGAACAGCAGTATTGTTTCGTTTCTGGTGGATGAGATTATCCAGCCTGTTCTCAGCTGGCAGGATGCTGCGCCCGTTGCGGTAAGTACACCGGGAAACAATGACGTGCTGACATTTTTGCTGACCAATAGCGGCAACGGCACTGAGTCATTCGGCCTGACCCGCACCAACGATCCGGCTCCGCCGCCCGGAAACTACACCCCGCTGGATGGCAGCATCGGCTCGATCTATGTTGAGAGTGGCCTGCTGGCAGGTTTTCAGGCCACCGGCGCGAATGCCGATACGGTGTATATAGCGGGCGGCAACGACCCCACGCTCTCGCCAGATGCAAGCCTGACCATTTATCTGATCAGCAATACCCCATCCAATCTCCCCGTTAATGCAGGCGGCAATGTGTTGCTGACTGTTTCATCGCTAACACCCGGTACAGCAGGTTCACCACCCGGCACCAGTCTGGCGGGGTTGGGGCAGGGTGGCGGTTTCGCCGTGGTGGGCAGCTCAAGCGCACAAGCGGGCACGACGGGCAGCTACATCGCCAGCGGCGTGGGTTTTGTGATGAATAAATCCGTGCTCAGCGTGCTCGATCTGCAAGGCGGCGTGCTTGTCATGCCGGGAGCTGTACTGACTTATCAGATCGTAGCTTCGCTTTCAGGCGCCGGTACTGCGACCAATCTGGTGATCGTCGATCCGCTGCCTGCCGATACCACCTATGTGCCGGGTAGCATCGTGGTGGATGGTATCGTCAAAACCGATGCGGCCGATGCCGATAACGCGCAGCTCATCAGCGCCACCCGAACTGTTTCTGTTTCGCTGGGGAATGTTGCTGCCCCGGCCAATGTAGTGATTACTTTTCGTGCAACGATTAACTGATTGAAGGAGGACTCTATGTCTATTTCCCGTTTATGGATCATCGCCATCCTGCTCACCCTGCTGGGTGGATATGCGCAGGCTGTTCAGGCAGCGGATGGCGCTATCAAAGTAAAAAGTGTGGCAGAAGTCGAAGTCACCGTAGTTGGCAAGGATGGCAAAAAACAAATCAAACGCGTCTCCCCCGACAATGCCATTCCGGGCACCGAGGTGATTTTCACCAACACGTTCGAAAACATCAGCGACAAAACGGCGAGCGATATCGTCATCAACAATCCGATTCCATCCGGCACCGAATATAAGAGCGGCAGTACATTCGGCAAGGAGACCGACATCGAATTCTCGGCAGATGGCGGCAAGAAATTCGCCCATGCCGAAGCCTTGAAGCGCAGGGATGCGCAAGGTCAGGAACGCACCGCATTAGCCAGTGAATATACCAATATCCGCTGGACCTACAAAGGTCAACTGAGCGCCGGGAAATCCGGCGAGGTCGGTTTCCGCGCAGTAATCAAATAGCGAGGCTGACCATGAACCTTTCATTATCAAATAATCAAGGGCGTTTTCTGATGCCCGAATCGATGACCAATCCGCTCTGGATTCCTTTGCCGCTTTCCGGCCATGGCCCGCCGATCAGGGAAAGGCCCGGATGAACATATCAAGCAGACCGATATTTTTTTACAACAGGTCGTCATTTGTATCAGCACTTTATTAAAAAGGAGAATCAAAATGAAAAATTATCATGCGAATAAGGGAAGCCCCCACAAGCTCATTGCACTGTTGTCCTGCGCGGCGTTGCTGGGCCTTGTCTCACAAAGCGCGCAAGCGGTTGGCACGGCTTCAGGCACCCTGATCTCCAACAGTGCCACGTTAGCTTACTCAGTCGGTGGTGTGGCACAAACCGACATTGGCTCTTCACTGGCTGGCAATACCGCTGGCCCCGGCACAGCCACAACGTTTTTAGTCGATAACAAAGTGAATCTGTCCGTGGTGGGCGGCGGTGTTACCTCGATGACACCCGGCCAGGTTGGCGGAGTCAGCACGTTTGTTGTAACCAATCTGGGTAATACGGTGCAGGATTTCTCACTGGCGCTGGCGAACAATATTACCGGCACCGTATTGGGTGCCAACACCGACAACTTTAACGGAACCGGTCTGGTCGCGTTCGTTGATACCAATGCCAACGGCATCCTCGATGTGGGTGAATTACAATACATCGATGAGTTGGCGCCCGGTGCCTCAGTCACCGTGACCGTACTCTCGACGGTTCCCGTGACACAGGTCAACACCGATATCTCTATCGTCAACCTGCTGGCAACAGCACTGGCAGGTGGTGGCGTGGGTGCGCAGGGTGCGGCACTGGTCAACACCGTTGCCAACACGGCAGGTGTCGATGTGGTGTTTGCCGATACTGTCGCGGGAACGGATGATCTGGTGTTAAGTGCCAATCATTCGGATCGAACAACCTATCAGGTGGTCTCGGGAACATTGATGGTCGCCAAGACCGTCACGCCTATTTGCGACCCGGCCAATGGCAACGTTAATCCGAAGCAGATCCCCGGAGCAGCGGTGCGTTATGCTATTACGGTGGCGAACATCGGAGCGGGACCTGCTACGCTGACATCATTGAGCGATACCCTGAATGCTGCACTGCTGATTGATCCAACGCTCAATAGCGGTGCCTTGCCAGCCGCTAACTGCGTTTCGGGTAATGTGGCGAATTCACTTTCCGCCTCAGGATTCGGTGCAGTCAGGGGTGTCGGAGTTGGCCCCGGTGTGCTCGGCGTGGCAGCTGATGCAACCACAGCCGGTGCAACGTCCGCCGGACAGGTGGTGACCATACTTTACAATACCCTGGCCAGCACATCGTACGGTGTTGTCAACCCATCGCTGGCTGCGGGCGACTACGTCACGGTTTATTTCAACGTGTTCGTACAGTAAGGATCGGGAAAAACCGTGCTCGATTGCCTGACAATCAGCCCATCCCTGAGCTCGGGGATGTTTAGACAGGCTGGCCGCAAGGTCAGCCCGTCTTTTCCTGCGCATTCCATGTGCGCAGCAAAAGGCGTATCCGGGGACAGATATAACACATCTTCGCTCTCTGCACTCAGCCAGTGGCTGCTAGCATCTGCCTTCTGCCTGCTCTCGTCTGCCGTCTGGGCGGCAACCCCGGCAAATACAACGATCACCAACATCGCCAACGCCAGCTGCAGTGTCGGCCCAAACAATTTAACCGCAAACGCCTCGGCGGCGGTGAACACCGCCGCGTGTATCGACGTCAACCTCAAAATTGAACTGTTGCAATACATCCCGCCTGCAAATGTAGCTCTGGCACCCACCGGCAGCCAAATCGAGATGGTGCAGCCCGGCGGTTATGCACCGGGCGGTGCGCTCGCCGGACCTTTTATTCTGCTGGCTCAGCCAACCCTGCCCGGTAACCCGGCAGCTACGCCGCTGCCATCCAATCTGCTGCTCGCGCCGATGAACGATGCGGCGAATAAGCCGATTGCCGCCTACGCGCGCAATGAGCCGATATTTGTCCGCGTGCTGAGCTTAGACGCGAATACCACCGCCGCTGTCGACCGGGTGTCGGTGACCCTGTCCACGAGCAAAGGCGGCGACATCGAAGTGCTGCAACTAAGCGAAACCGGTCCTTCCACGGGGGTGTTCGTGGGCGTACTACCATCACAATTTACTGCGCTCGGCACCGTACCAACACCCCATGATGGTATTCTCACCACCTCGGCCTACAACGAGAACATCACCGGCAGCTACAGTCACCCCAGTTGTACCCCCGGCGGTGCAGCGATCATCAGCTACAGCAGTGCGCTGATCGATCCGCTCGGAATCGTCTTCGACTCTATGTCCGGCGCTCCGGTCAACGGCGCAGCAGTGAGCCTGATTGATGCGGTAACCAATCAGCCAACTTTGGTATTCTGCGACGATGGTGTGACTGTGTTACCACAGCCTGTAAGCAGCGGCTCAGCGACGATTTGTGATGCTGCGATGACGGCGGGCGGTTTCCGCTTTCCGCAAGCGGCGGCAGGCAACTACAAACTCAGCGTGTTACCACCGCAGGGATACGCCTTCCCCTCGGCCGTTCTGCCAGCGAACCTGCCTGCTTCTGTCGGCACGCCAGCGGTTGTGCCGAGCATCATCGGCAGTCCGGGGCTGCCACCGGGCGCTTCGTATGGCGGTGTGTTCGCATTGTTGGGGACGATATTGCGATTGGATATTCCGGCAGACCCCGGCTCGCTTGCGATCACCATCCGGAAAACCGCCGGTAAAGCCGTGGTTGGCACCGGCGAGTTTGTGCCCTATAGCCTGAGCATCACCAATAACAGCGCCGCTGTGGCGTTGACCGGCGCATCGATTGCCGATCATCTGCCGCCCGGCTTCCGCTATCAGAAAGGTTCGGCACGGCTCAATGGCGCGGTCACGGCCGATCCTCTGGTTGCGCCGGATGCGAGCATGATCACCTTCACGCTGAACATCGCACCTGCCGCGCTGGTCACCCTGCGCTATGTGCTGGAAGTCACCCCCGGCGCACGCCCCGGCATGGCGGAAAACAGCGCCGCTGCCACCGGTCTCTTTATCTCCAACACCGCCCGCGCCAGCGTGCTGGTGCGCGAAGATCTATATCGCAACAAGGCCATTCTGATCGGCCGCGTCATCGACGGTTCGTGCGATGACAAGGTGGATAACGATGCCAAAGGGGTGGCCAATGCGCGCGTGGTGTTGCAGGACGGCAGCTATGTGTTAACAGACAGCAATGGCCGCTGGCACATCGACAATCTGCGTCCCGGAACCCATGTGGTGCAGCTCGATCCGGATGCCCTGCCCGAGGATTACGAAGTGCTCGCCTGCGAGCAGAACAGCCGTTTTGCCGGACGCAGCTATTCACAATTCGTCAACCTGCGCGGCGGCAGTTTGTGGCGCGCCGATTTCCACGTGCAAAAGAGAAGTGCCAGCGAGAGAACATCCACCAAAGTACCCGTTAAAGCTGCTGCCACCCCGCCTGCTACCACATCACCAAATAACGATCCGGCCCGTTTGCTGGAAAAACTGCCTTACGACGAAGCGTGGCTGGCATCAGCGCTGCCCGGCAACGAATGGCTGCATCCACAGGAGAGTTTCCATCCCAACCTGCCGGTGATGAAGGTGGCGGTGAAGCACAATCCGCAACAGAAACTGGTGTTGAGTGTCAACGGTGTAACGGTGAACCCCTTGCTCTTCGATGGCGCGAAAATGAATGCGGCACGCAGTATCGCGCTCAGCAGCTGGAACGCCGTGCCGTTAAAAGAGGGGGCCAATAGCGTCCAACTGGTGGTTATCGATGCGGCAGGCCAGGAGATCAGCCGCACGATGCGTAGCATCTATTACGCCGCGACACCGGATCATGTCGAATTTATGCCGCAACAATCACATTTGATTGCCGATGGCAAGACTCGCCCGATGATTGCCGTGCGCTTCCTCGATAAAAACGGCGTGCCGGTACGGCGCGGCATCAGCGGCGAATTCCAGTTGAATGAACCCTATCGTGCCTATGATCGCCGCGAGGCCATCGATGGTGAACCGCTGACTGGACGAATTAATGGCAAGCCGCGCTTTGAGATCAACAGCGATGGGCTGGCGATGATCGAACTGGAGCCGACCACGCAATCGGGTGAAGCGATTCTGAATTTCCCATTCAACGACCAACGCACGCAGGAGGTACGCGCCTGGCTGCAAGCGGGGCAACGCGACTGGATTCTGGTCGGTTTTGCCGAAGGGACTGCAGGCCATAAAACCCTGTCCGGCAACTTGCAGGCACTTCAGGCCGCCGACACTGAAAGGCAACTGTTCGACGACAACAAACTGGCGCTCTACGCCAAGGGCAGCATCCGGGGCGACTACCTGTTAACTGCCGCCTACGACACCACCAAACAAACCGGCAACCCGTTGCTTAAACAGGCCGTTGACCCCACCCAATACTACACGCTCTACGCCGATGCCACCCAGGCTCGTTTCGATGCCGCTTCCGCCAGCCGTTTGTACGTCAAGCTGGAGCGCAAGCAGTTCTATGCCATGTTCGGCGACTACGACACCGGACTGAGCGTCACCGAACTATCCCGCTACAGCCGCACCGTGAACGGCGTGAAGAGCGAATACCGAGGCGAGAAGGTCGGCTACAATGCGTTTGCCAGCGTCACCGCTCAGGCCTACGTCAAGGATGAGATTCCCGGCAACGGCACTTCCGGCATCTACAAACTCTCACGCGGTAATCTGGTGATCAACTCCGACAAAATCCGCGTGGAAAGCCGCGACCGCTTCCAGTCGCAAACCATCGTCAGCACTCAAAATCTGACCCGTTATCTGGATTACGACATCGACTACGCGCTGGGCACGCTGACCTTCCACCAACCGATGATGAGCCGCGATGGCAACTTCAACCCGACCTATATCGTCGTCGAATATGAATCGGCCGATCCCGCCGACAAAAAAGCCACCTTCGGCGGCCGCAGCAGCTTTAAGCCGGACAAGGCAACGGAGATCGGCGCAACCCTGATACACGAGGGCACCGTGGGCGCGACCGGCAACCTGCGAGGCGTGGATGCCAGCTATCAAGCCGACGATAAGACCAAATTGCGTGCTGAAGCGGCCAGAAGCAACGGCAATCGCGCCGGTATCGCCTCCGGCGGTAGTGCCTGGCTGGGCGAAATTACCCATCGTGAAGATCAGTGGGATACCAGGGCCTATGTGCGCCAGCAGGGTGACGGCTTTGGCATGGGGCAGCAGGCGGCCTCGGAAGGATCGACGCGCAAAATGGGGGTGGATGGCCGCCGGAAACTTACCGACAGTCTGCAACTGCAAGGGCAGGCGTTTAAACAGGAGAATCTGACCACCAACGCCAGCAACAACCTGATCGAAGGCCGTGTAGATCAAAAATTAAGCGATGATCTCAACGCCTATTACGGCGCCCGCACGGCGCAAGATCAGAACGCTGCTGGCAACACACAGAGCAACCAGCTTCTCGCCGGAGCGGCCTACACCATGCCGGACAAAAAACTCGGCCTGCATGGCGCAGCCGAAGTCGGCTATGGCAGGGCGGGCAGCGCCACCATGCCGGATCGCCTGATTTTTGGTGCCGACTATAAAGTGACCGAACTGACCAAACTGTTCGCCGAACAGGAATTTGCACGCGGCCAGCAGCTCACCGCCAACACCACCCGCGCCGGGCTACGAACCCAACCCTGGAGCGGCGGCGAAATGTCGGCTTCAGTCGGCAACAGCATCAACAACGATGCCGAACGTTTATATAGCAATCTCGGCCTGGTGCAACGCTGGCAGGTCAACGCACAATGGCAGGCCGATTTCAGCATCGACCGCAGCCAGACCCTGCGCAACAACGCCGCGCCGCTCAACCTCAACACCCCGTTGCCCTCCGGTTCCGGCGGTCTCTCGGGCCTGCCCTCAACCTCCGGCGATTATACCGCCACCGCACTCGGCGTGGCCTACCACGACAAGCTGTGGAGCGGCAACGGACGCGTTGAATTTCGTAATGCCAGTATCGATCAGCAAAGGAATTTGCAACTGGGCATGCAGCGCAACCTCGATGAAGGGCGCGCCATGGCCGCCGGTGTCACCCTGCGCCATGCCAGCGGTGCGGGCACCACCAGCAACAGCAGCGATCTGCGCCTCTCCTATGCCCACCGCCCGAACGACAGCCAGTGGGTATGGTTCGACCGTGCCGATTACATCACCCAATTCAGTCAGGCTGCCGGCCTGTCGATCAACGGGGCAAAGCTGGTGAATAATCTTAACGCCAACTACATGCCGAACCGCCACACCCAGATCGCGCTGCAATACGGCGCGAAATATGTGCGCGATAGCATCGACGGCACCGACTACAAAGGTTATACTGACCTGATCGGCACCGAAATTCGCTACGATGTAACGCAGGATTGGGACGTGGGCACATTCGGCTCGTTGATGCGCTCACTCAATTCCGGCGTGCGTAGCTACAGCCTGGGCGCATCGATCGGCTACAACGTGCTGGAAAACAGCTGGCTGTCGGTGGGCTACAACCTGCGCGGCCTGAATGATCGCGACTTCACCGCCGCCGCCTACCGTGCCCGTGGCCCGTTTGTCACCCTGCGCATGAAGGTGGATCAGGATACCTTCGGCTTGAACAAGGGCAGTGCAATGAATCGCCTGATGGATAATGAACAATGAACAGGATCAGCATGGAAACAACAGCAGGTGCTGCCAATCGTCATTTCACGGAGGGTGAAGCCATGCGAAAAATCATCAGACTATGGCTGCTGCCGATATTGCTGACCGGACTAACCAACTGGGGCGGCAGTGCCATGGCCGTGGGAAGCGTGCCGCCACTGGGCGTTGCGGGCAGCTTCGCCGTGCTCGGTGCGACGACAGTGACCAATACCGGTGCCAGCGTCATTACCGGAGATGTGGGTAACTCGCCGGGTGCAGCGATCACCGGATTTCCTCCGGGCAGTGTCAGCGGCACGATACACGCAGCAACGGCCACTGCGGCAACGGCGCAGACGGACGCCACCACCGCATACAATGCGCTCGTAGCACAGGCATGCGATTTCGGCCCCCTTGGTGTGACAGATCTGGCAGCGCAAACGCTCACACCGGCTGTCTATTGCTATTCATCGTCACTGGCCAATACCGGGTTACTCACGCTTGATGCCGGAGGCAACCCCAATGCCGTCTGGGTCTTCAAAATCGGCAGCACACTGATCACCGGGGCCGGAGCCTCTGTCGTTTTGATTAATGGCGCTCAGTATAGCAATGTGTTCTGGCAGGTCGGCAGCTCGGCGACACTCGGTACCACCACGAGCTTTGCCGGAAATATCCTCGCATTCACCAGCATTACCCTGACGACCGGTGCAAATGTATCTGGAAGGGTTCAGGCACTTAATGGTGCAGTGACGCTGGATACCAACGCCGTGACACTCTCGCCGATCCTCACCATTGCCAAATCGGTGGCTGCCTTTTCCGATCCGGTCAACGCCACCATCAATCCCAAGGCCATACCCGAATCAGAGATGTTGTACACCATGACCGCAACCAACAGCGGCTATGGCGTTGCCGACAACAATACAACCGTGATTACAGATCAGATTCCTGCCAATATGAGTCTGTGCGTCTCAACCCTATGCAGCAATCCACCGGTAACATTCTCCTGCAGCGCCATTCCCGTCTGCGGGCTGACCTACACCTATGGCACCGCCGTAACCTACTCCAGCACAGCAGGCGGGGTCGCACCCTTCACCTATCTGCCGATTCCGGATGTAGCCGGATATGATGCCAACGTAACAGGGGTTCGCATCAACCCCAACGGCGTATTTAACGGCGCAAGTGCCGGAGGCAATCCATCGTTCAGCCTGCTATTAAAGATGAAAATAAAATAGGCCTTCGAAAATTGGGGATAGTATATTCTTTTCGGGTTGTGCAAGGATGGTTGGCTTGAAATGAGTATACTAATGGGATGGTCCGTTCCGCTCCCATACGGCATCACAATGTGCCATAATAGTTGAGTCCGGTGAGGACAACTATTAACCAAGGAGCGAAACGAACCATGAAAAACATTAGCAGAAATAAAATGATTACGACAGTTGGTATTGATTTAGCGAAGGGTGTTTTTCACCTTCATGGAGTAGATGCTCAGGGTGAATTTGTTGTTCGAAAACGATTAAACCGAAGTAAACTCATAGAATTTATGGCACAATTGACTACATGTCTGGTTGCCATGGAAGCATGTGGCGGCTCTCATTATTGGGCACGCAAGTTTGAAGATATGGGCCATGATGTTCGTTTAATAAGCCCTCAGTTTGTGAAACCATATGTGAAAGGTAATAAGAATGATGAGGCAGATGCCGAAGCAATATGCGAGGCAGTGCAGCGACCTAACATGCGTTTTGTACCCATTAAAAATATTGAACAACAGGATATTCAAAGCATTCACCGGGCAAGAGAACAAGTGGTATGCAGACGCACAGCTCAAGGCAATCAGATACGCGGGTTATTGATGGAATACGGGCTGGTTATTCCTCAAGGTCGAAAAGTTTTATGTGGCCAACTTCCTGACATACTTGCCGATGCAGACAACGGCCTCTCACTGATGTTCCGAGACCTTTTATCAGGTCTCTGGGAAGAGATGATTCATTTAGAACAACGTGTTGCTGAATATGACCTACAAATTGAAACGTTGAGCGTTGAGTAAGCAGAGCGAAGTTTGCCAAAGGTTGATGACAGTTCCAGGTGTTGGGCCGATGGTGGCAACAGCGCTGGTTGCATCTGTTGCTGATGGTAAAGTATTTAAAAGTGGTCGTGAAATGGCGGCTTGGTTGGGGCTTGTGCCACGACAACATTCAACGGGCGGTAAACCAAAGTTATTGGGCATCAGTAAACGTGGTGACACCTACCTTCGTAAGCTGATTATTCATGGGGCAAGAGCAGCACTACGCTGGACAGATAAAAAAAATGATAAACGAAGTGTCTGGGCAACAAGTTTGAAAGAACGAAGAGGTCAGAATGTTGCCGCTGTTGCTTTAGCTAATAAAATTGTTCGGACAGCTTGGGTGTTGATCACCAGAAATGAAGATTACCAAATGAGTACTGCAAAAATTTAAGGAGAACATAAACTTTTCAACAAATTGCGTGGATTGAGTAAGATGATGGCGACAAAGGCGGACAGCCACATTTCTTAAAACCTGACGGGGACTTAGGCCATAAAAGGCCGTTATACTGATAAGGTCAGAAATGTGCAGCGAATTCCATCAGGGCCAGAAGCAACCTAAGCTTCAACTAAAGGCCGGATATATGTATGCAACTTTCCTTAACTTGCCAATCAAACTTTTCCTTGCAACGCGGGACGGACCATATATGTCCCCAATTTCCATAACGTAAAAGTGAGGGGCTGCGCGCTTTTGCGCAGTCCCTCTCGACTGCCGGGTTGGGCGTCTTACTCACCCGAAGACTCCAGTAGTCGGCGCAATGTTTGAAGGTCGCTCAAGACAAGCGCCGCATCTTCTTGGAACTGCTGATCGGACATGCCTTCGTGTTGAAAGAGCGTAAAAAGTATTTCACCTCCATCACCGTTGGGAATAACGCGCATTGGATTCGTGAGCCTCACTCCAGAGGGCAGTGTAACCGTATGGTCTAGCACGCCGAGATCGTTGGGATGAACAAAAGTGAACACCACACGACCCGCAGGCGACTGAACCACCCACTCACCGTCAACGAGTTCTATGGTTTTACAAAAGGACGGCACCCAGAGCGGCAGGTTTCTCGGGTTTGAAGCGAACTCATAGATTTGTGTCGGCGTAGCCGCGATGAATGCTGAAATAGTTTGTGCCTTCATACAACCTCCACAACCACTACTTGAGACGCCCAACGTTTGAGTTCACCCGTGGACGGAAGCGGGCGAAGCCCGCTGTAGGCCGTCGGGTGCAACGAAGGGTTAAACCGCACCTGTGATGCCATTGCCTACGGCCCTTTGACGAAGATGGCTCTGCCCTGAACCGTCTTCGCGGTGACAGGTACGGCATATACGTAACCAGTGCCGTACCCGCCAACAACAGTTGTCGTCTTCTCGCCAGAAGACACTAGGAGCACTCCATTCGCGCCTAGCTTCGCGGCCTGCTTCTTTAGCTCTTCAATCGCATAGTCCACTGAGCCCTGTTCCGTCCATCCAGCATCGCTTGATGCACTTACGAGGCCAATGACCTCGAACGCGGCTGGCGGTTCGAGGTAAATCTTTACTTGCTCCAGCGCGACTGGAGGCCTCGTGTTGCCTGTGACGATGGCTGAGCCGGAAGCACATGCGCCGAGCGCCAGCACGGTGAGCGCAAGAAGAAAGTGCGGGAAACGATGAAGGTTCATTTGCTACTCCAAGGCAAACACAAGACTCGGCTTGAGTGCGGTCTAACGACAAGCTCACCGGCGGCAATGGAGCACAGCGGAATTGCCGCCGGTGCAGCGCCTTGTTGGCGCGAATTGATTATTACATATTCCATGTAGCCTCAAAAAAATGCATTTGACCATAAAAACCGTCCTCATGAGGCTCTATTTCTCGCCAAACCTCTCTCAATTCCAAACAATCATCAGCAATCCATAATCTCGGCTTGTTTAACTTGCTTGTACGAATGGAATTAAATAACTTTCCGTAACTATTCAGCCCTCTGAGCAATCAAAGAGATTGCAGCGTTTGCATCGCCAGTAAAGATGGCGGTAAGCGCATCCGAGGCGGAGATTTTTCTTCTCTGGCATGTAAGCAGGTAACTGCGAATTCT
>Ga0210033_1000254_pt1 | contig 49746 bp, 53 predicted proteins | sample CryGeymeta201501_FD_185465 | JGI IMG/M metagenome (GOLD analysis project Ga0210033, IMG submission 185465) | Groundwater microbial communities from Crystal Geyser aquifers in Utah, USA - Crystal Geyser metaG 2015-01 (SPAdes) (version 2) | ecosystem: Environmental > Aquatic > Deep subsurface >... | reverse complement strand
CCCCCTTCAGCACGGCCTTGGATTCCTCGTCGTAGCCGTAGCCCTGCCAGGGTTCCGGCGTAAACACGCCGATGTACTTGAGGATACGCATGGACGGGATGCCATAGACGATGACCTGGCCGCTGTGACCACCGGAACTGAAGGCGAGGAAATCGTCTCGTTTGCCGGTGGGCACATAGGTCTTGGCCGCGGCGAGCAGGTCTTGCTGGGAAAGCCCGCGTTTCTTCATGACGTCTTGCAGGGAATCGGCCGACCAACTGATGCCGGCCGACATTCCCAGCGCAGACGCCACTAGTAGCGACAGGGCGTGGAGGGTAGCGCGCTTCATGATGCCTCCTGAAATAAAGGGATAGGTGTGCGACAAAATGCCGCAGCCGACTGTGTAGTCCTTTGTGGACATCTTGATATTGATGATTATCAAGAATCGGGGAAAAAGTGGCGACGACGGCCACAGGCCGGAAGGCGGTACGGATGTCTACTGATCGGGAGTGGGAAATTGTAGGGGGGACGGATTACGGCGTCTGTGCCAACCCATTCGGCGGCGCTACAACTTCACCTACCCTCAGCGCAGCAATGCGAGACTGGCGACGAGCAACGCGAGCAGGGTGATGGCTGCGATGGCAACTTCGCGGCGGCGGGCGCCGGTGAGCCGCCGTTCTAATTCATCAGCGCGGTTTTGCAATGCCGCGGCCACGCCTTCCATCCGGGTACGCTGGGTTTGCGCCAGGCTGGCGGTGCTTTCGCAACGCGTGAGGGCTTCTTGCAGGGAGGCGAATCTCCGCGCCAGGTCGGCCTCGCCCGCGTCGAGGGCGGTGATGGTCTGCTCGACCTGCGCCGCGAGCCCCTTCACCGCTTCGGCGTTGCAGGTGACCGCTTCCTGAAGTTCGGCAATCTGCCGCGAGACCAGTTCGGCGGAGGCATCCGCTTGGCGCGCGGTGAATACGGGAAGTGCCGCCGCCACGATGTTGCCAAGGTAGGGCAGCGCAGCCTTCAGGATGGGAAGCCAGGCGGCCATGGGTTATTCCTGCGAATGCGGCGGTCCCCCGACAGGGGTTCCGCCGAATCGCGCATTTATTGCCGCTGTTTTTCCTCTTTCTTGATTTTCTTCGCCGCCTTCTTTTCCTTCATGGTCTTGGCGGGCTCTTTCTTCGCGGTTTTCTTGCCTTCTTGGCCTTTCATCATCTGCTCCTGAAATTTCGGCCTGGTGGCCGTTGAAAAGAGGCCGGCTGCGGCGCAGCGGCGGCCAGGGTGGTTTGGAAGAGGCCAGTTCGTGTCCACTCAGTCGCGGTGAAACAGGGGTTCTGTCCCAACTTGTTTCCCATGATAAGCGTGGATATTCATCCAGGCACGCTCATTTCCAGGCCGCTTACCGCAATAACGCGATCCACCCCGGTAGCGTCAGCAGGAACAGCAGGCTGCTCCAGCTTGCGGTGAGCGCCGCCGCGCGCACGTCGAGGTGGAAACGGTCGGCGAAGGAGGCAGCCATGAGCATGGTGGGCATGGCGGTTTCCAGGATGGCGCCGACTTGGGCGGGGCGCAGTTCGCTGAAACTGGCGCGCGCCAGGGCGTAGACCAGGAGCGGGGCGATCAGCAGCTTCACGGCGACGGCGGCGAGCACCGGACGGGTGGGTTTGAGGTTGCCCCAGGGGATCGACAGGCCGAGGGTGAACAGCATGATCGGGATGGTGGCCTGGCCCATGAACTTGGCGGCCTTGATCAGAGGAGCGACTTCGAGGCCGGAAAGGTTGACCGCGAAGCCGAGCACGAAACCCCAGATCGGCGGCAGCGACAGCACGGTGCGGAACAGACTGTGGCCGTGGCCGCCCTCATGCCCCAGGCGGGTGGCGACCCAGACCCCGAAGGTCCACACCAAGGGGGTGGAGGCGAGGACGTCGGCGAAGGCGGCGTAGCTGCCGCCGAGGTCGCCGTAGAGGAAAGTGAGGGTGGGGTAGCCCATGAACAGCACGTTGCCAAAGCTGCCGGCAAGCAGGATGGCGGCGCGTGTCTCGCGCTTGAGATTGCGTCCCAGACGGGTATGCCAGAGCAGCGGGTAGAGTAGGGCGAAGCTGAAGCCGATGCCGGCGAGGGTGAGCAGTGGGATGGTGAGCAGTTCGCGGCTGATCGTCGCCTGCGCCGACAGCGCGAACAGCAAGGGCGGCGCGAACACGTCGATCACCAGGCGGTTGAGGTTGACGCGCAGCGCGGTGGCCGGGAATTCCGGGCGAAAGCGCACCCAGGCGCCACCGGCCGCGACCAGCAGGGCGATGGGCAGCCAGACTTGCAGGAGGAGCTGGAGCAGGAAGTCGGGGGTCACGGAAGGGTCAGGAAAGGGTTGAGGACATACACGCCTCCGTAATCCTGGCCGTGGTTGAGGCCTTCGGAATACACCACGCTCGTGCCAAGCGCCTGGGCGGCGGCGATGATGGCCGCTTTCCAGAAAGACAACGGATAGCGCTGCCTGATGCCGAGGGCATTCAGCATGAGCGCGACGTCATTGATGGCTAGCGGATGCAGCAGGAATTGCCGGATGGCCGCCTCGGCCAGTTCATGGCTCATGGCCGGCGTGGCGCCGCGTGTGGCGTTGACGTAGAACTCCTGCAAGACCTGGATGGACAACCTCCAGTCGGAGCCACTCAACAGTGACCGCGCGGTAAGCCGCTTGTCGGCCTCGTCTGGGGCAGACGAAATGGCGTAAAGCAGGATATTGGTATCAAGCAGGGCGGCGGGCATGGGCTTCGTTCCGATTCAGTCGATCCGCTGCACGGAACGTTCCTGCCTGGTCCAGGGCGGTGAACAGGGCGACCCTGTGATCGGGAGCGGCACCCGAAGCGCGGGTAAAGGTTTGCAGATAGTCGCGTACCAGGGCGCTGACTGAAGTGCCACGCTCCGCCGCCGCGATACGGGCTTGGCGATAGGTTTCATCGTCCAGGGAGAGGGTCGGGTTTTTCATTCGCATACTCAAAGTTACACAGTCACACGTGAATGAAAGTCTAACGGGCATTGATGCCAACCCGGATGATGAAACCGGCGCACTTGTAGCGCCGGCGTTTCGCCAGCTCGTCCGTAGCAAGCGAAAGACGCTGGCGCCTCGCCGGTGCTACTCCTCGCCCGCTTCCATCCCCAGTTCCTGAATCTTGCGGGTGAGGGTGTTGCGGCCCCAGCCGAGCAGGTTGGCGGCTTCGATCTTGCGACCGCCGGTGTGGGCCAGGGCGACGCGGATCAGGGTGCGTTCGAATTCGCCGGTGAGGTCGCCGAGAATGCCGGATTCGCCGCGCGTGAGGCGGGCCTGGGCGCTGTGGGCGAGGGCTTCGGCCCAGTCCAGGGCGGCCATGGTCGTTTCCGGATGCTCTTCCGCCGGCAGGTCCTTGGCCTCGACCACCTGGCTAGGCGCCATGACGGTGAGCCAGTGGCACAGGTTTTCCAGTTGCCGCACGTTGCCGGGGTAGGGCAGGGCGGCCATCGCCTGCATCGCCTCGTCGGAGACCTGTTTTATTTCCACGCCAAGTTCCTGCGCGCTCTTCTGCAGGAAGTGGCGCGCCAAAAGTGGGATGTCTTCGCGCCGCTCGCGCAGGGAGGGCAGCTTGATGCGGATCACGTTGAGGCGGTGGAACAGGTCTTCGCGAAACTGGCCGCTGCGCACCCGCTCTTCCAGATTCTGGTGGGTGGCGGCGATCACCCGCACGTCGACGCGCACCGGCGCATGGCCGCCAACGCGGTAGAAGTCACCATCGGCGAGTACACGCAACAGCCGCGTTTGTAGGTCGGAGGGCATGTCGCCGATTTCGTCCAGGAACAGGGTGCCGCCGTCGGCTTGCTCGAAGCGGCCGCGGCGTGAGGCGGTGGCGCCGGTGAAGGCGCCGCGTTCGTGGCCGAACAGTTCCGATTCCAGCAGGTCTTTCGGGATGGCGGCGGTGTTCAGCGCGATGAACGGTTTGTCGCGGCGCGGGCTGTGCCGATGCAGGGCATGGGCGACCAGTTCTTTGCCGGTGCCGGTCTCGCCGGTGATCAGCACGGTGGTATGGCTTTGCGCGAGGCGGCCGATGGCGCGGAACACCTCCTGCATGGCGGGTGCCTGGCCGAGCATGGCTTCGCCTGCCGGGCCGGCTTCCAGGCCGCTGCATGACTCGACCCGGTTGCCTTCCTCTAGCGCGCGATGGATCAGCTCCAGGGCATGATTCACGTCGAATGGCTTCGGCAGGTATTCGAAGGCGCCGCCCTGGAAGGCGGAAACCGCCGAATCGAGGTCGGAATAGGCGGTCATGATGATGATGGGCAGGCGCGGCTGCTCGGCTTTGAGACGTTCCATGAACTCCAGGCCGCTCATGCCGGGCATGCGGATGTCGGACAACACCGCGCCCGGCGTTTCCTTGTCCAGCGCGCGCAGGGCGGCGGCGGCCGAGTCGAAGATGCGGTGCGGCAGGTTCTCGCGCGCCAGGGCTTTTTCGAACACCCAGCGGATGGAACGGTCGTCGTCGATGATCCAGACAGGTTTCATGTGGCCGGCCTACTTAATTGGAAGAAAAATGGAAAAACAAGTGCGCCCCGGTTGGCTGTCCAGGTAAATGGCGCCTTCGTGGCGCTGCACCAGGGTCTGCGCCAGGGTGAGGCCGAGGCCGCTACCGCCCTCGCGCCCGGAAATCAGGGGGAAGAACACCTGGTCGCGCATTTCTTCGGGGATGCCAGGGCCGTTGTCGATGACATCCACACGCAACGCCAGCTTCCAGCGCTTCATCGCCAGGGTCACCTGGCGCGCAATGCGTGTTTTCAGCACGATGCGACCTGAGCCTTCGAGCGCCTGGGCGCCGTTGCGGGCGATGTTGAGCACGGCCTGAATCAGTTGTTCGGGGTCGCCTTCCAGCTCCGGCAGGCTAATGTCGTAATCACGGCGGATTTCCAGGTGCGGGTATTCGGCCATGAGCAGGCTGCGCACCCGCTCCAGGACCTCGTGCAGGTTCACCGCCTGCACCACCGGCCGCTTAGCGGGGGCCAGCAGGCGGTCGAGCAGGCTTTGCAGGCGGTTCGTCTCCTGGATGATGACCTGGGTGTATTCCTTCAGTTCGCTCTCTTCCAGTTCCTCTTCGAGCAATTGCGCCGCGCCGCGGATGCCGCCCAGGGGGTTGCGAATCTCGTGGGCCAACTGGCGCAGCAGGGTCTGGCTGGCCTGGGTCTGCGACATGACCTGTTCGTCACGGGCAATGCGTCCGCTACCACCGGCCGCGCACAGTTCCAGCACGATGGAACCGGGCGCGGTATCCAGGGGGGTGACGGTGGCGCTCAGGGTCAGCGTTTGGCCGAGGAGATGCAGGGCCAGGTCATGCTCGGTGAAGCTGACGCCCTCATGCAGGGCGGATTCCAGTACGCGCACCAGATCGGTGCATTCTCCCAGTGTGGCCGACAGCGGCCGCTCCAGCGCATGGTGAGCCGATACCCCCAGCAGATTTTCCGCCGCCGGGTTGAGGTAGCGGACGATCTGCCGCTCATCGAGGATGAGTACGGCGGTGGCGAGCAGATCGAGACTCGGGGCGGCGTAGTTCATGGGCGTAGTGGAGTGGGAGGTGCTTCCTGTTTAGCAAGAAGCGGGCCACTTACTCGACCTCCGCCTCACCGAATATGCGCCAACTCCTTGTTAAGCATTTCGATGTTCTTTTCGTGCAGGCGCACGGCGTCCATCAGATGATTGAGTTCGGCACTGGGTTGTCGGCGGCCGCTGGCGTAGGCGGATTGGGCCGCGTTGAGGTTGTGTTGCTCGCTGCCCAGTTCTTCCAACAGGAGTTGCCGGCGCATGTCATCGCGCTTTCTCTGGGTTCCAGGATCGACGCGCGGGAAGGTGTCAGGGGTGCGATTGCTCGCCGCGCTACGTCTTTTTTTACTTCTCATCTCTGCCGTGGCGGATTTGCCGGTGGGGGTTCGCGGTGCCGGGCCGAGATCGAGTTTCTTGGCACCGGGTCGGGGCATGTTGGTGTAGGTGACATGCCCATTTTCGTCGACGAATTTGTAGATTTCGGCGCAAACCCAACCGCTCCAGGCCAGTGTTAGACAGGCCAGTAGCAGGACGGCGGGGGTGCGAGGGATTGGGCACGAATGTTTGAGCATGGGGAACCCTCTGGAATTGGCCGCCATTATAAGGAAGCCTTCACCCGAACATCGGCGGCGGCACTATCATCGGGCACATCGCCATTGTCATTTCGGGAGGTAATCATGTTCAGATTTTCCATTCTGCTGCTGCCGTTGGCGCTGTTCGGTTGTGGCGTGGAAACAGTGGGAACGGCCGCCGTCGTGGCGACGGCAAAAAAGCAGGAGATCGAGCAGGGAAGGCAGCTCAAGGAATCGATCAAGCAGCAGATGGACGCGGCCGCGCGGTTGGAACAGCAAAGGCTGCAAGCACTGGAGGCGGGCGCGGACGGAAAGTGAGGCAGCCGCCATCCGCCAACGCTTGGCCGGGGTAGAGTCGGAGGCAAAGAAAAAGGGCGGGTTTTTCCAAACCCGCCCTTTTCGCTGCCGGCGCGAACGCTTACAGGCTGTAGTACATCTCGAACTCGACCGGGTGGGTGGTCATGCGGAAGCGGGTGACTTCTTCCATCTTCAGTTCGATGTAGGCATCGATCATCTCGTTGGAGAAGACGCCGCCGCGGGTCAGGAACTCGCGGTCAAGGTCAAGGTGTTCCAGGGCCATTTCCAGGCTGTGGCAAACCTTCGGGATAGCCTTTTCTTCCTCGGGCGGCAGGTCATACAGGTTCTTGTCGGCGGGGTCGCCGGGGTGAATCTTGTTCTGCACGCCGTCCAGGCCGGCCATCATCAGGGCGGTGAAGCACAGATAAGGGTTGGCGGACGGGTCCGGGAAGCGGGTCTCGATGCGGCGGGCCTTGTCGGATGCGACGTGCGGGATGCGGATGGAGGCGGAACGGTTGCGCGCCGAGTAAGCCAGCATCACCGGGGCTTCGAAGCCGGGCACCAGACGCTTGTAGGAGTTGGTGCCAGGGTTGGTGATGGCGTTGAGCGCGCGGGCGTGCTTGATGATGCCGCCGATGTAGTACAGCGCGAACTCGGACAGGCCGGCGTAGCCGTTGCCCGCGAACAGGTTCTTGCCGTCTTTCCAGATGGATTGGTGCACGTGCATCCCGGAACCGTTGTCACCGACGATGGGCTTGGGCATGAAGGTGGCGGTCTTGCCATAGCTGTGGGCGACGTTCTGCACCACGTACTTGAGCACCTGGGTCCAGTCGGCGCGCTTCACCAGGGTCGAGAACAGGGTGCCGATTTCGCACTGGCCGGCGGTGGCGACTTCATGGTGATGCACTTCGACCGGCACCCCCATGTCTTCCAGGGCCAGCACCATGGCGCCACGGATGTCATGCAGCGAATCGACCGGGGGCACCGGGAAGTAGCCGCCTTTGACGCCGGGACGGTGGCCCATGTTGCCGCCTTCATATTTTTTGCCGGAGGACCAGGCGGCCTCTTCGGACTCGATGGCGACGTGGGTGCCCGACATGTCGGAATGCCAGGTGACGGAATCGAAGATGAAGAATTCGGGTTCCGGGCCGAAGTAGGCGGCATCCCCCAGGCCGGTGGACTTCAGATAGGCCTCGCCCCGTTTGGCGATGGAACGTGGGCAACGGTCATAACCACGGCCGGTGTCGGGTTCGATGACATCGCAGGTCAGGATGAGGGTGGGTTCATCCATGAACGGGTCGATGTTGGCGGTGTCCGGGTCCGGCATCAAAAGCATGTCGGAAGCCTGGATGCCTTTCCAGCCGGCGATCGAGGAGCCGTCGAAGGCGTGGCCCTCGGTGAATTTGTCTTCGCTGAAGCCGCTCTTGGTAACTGGCACGGTCACGTGCTGTTCCTTGCCACGGGTATCGGTAAAACGGAAATCGACGAACTTGACGTCGTTATCCTGGATCATCTTCATTACATCGGCGACCGCCATTTTGAGCTCCTTGTGTGACTGGTTTGCGTGAGTGGTTTATCCACGGGGCATAAAGCCGAACCCATTAAGCAGGTTCCATGCCATACCCCGAAAAGGTGACAGAGCATTGTGCCACAAGGGGTTGAGTCGGGGCCGGGAAAAAACGGGCAAAACACTTGCGCTAGATTGGTGCGCAATGCCTCAAATTGGTGCATTTGCATGTTTTTAATGTGAAACAACCGCCATGCCGTGGGGGCGGACCGTGTCCGTTATGCACGGGTTTGTGTAACCGCGAAGGTCAGGTAGCCTTCGCCAACCTGATTGATGCCTGTACCGACCATGACCGACCGTTATGCCGTTTTCGGCAATCCCATCACCCATTCAAAATCGCCGCGCATCCATGCCGCGTTTGCCGAACAGACCGGGCAAAACCTGGCTTATGAAGCTCGCCTCGCGCCGCTGGATGGTTTCGCCGCCGCCGTCGCTGGGTTTCGCGATGAAGGCGGGCGGGGCGCCAATGTCACGGTGCCGTTCAAGGAACAAGCCTATGCGCTGTCCACTTCTCTGAGCGCGCGCGCGCGCGCGGCCGGCGCGGTGAATACCCTGACGTTCGCGGCCGATGATGTGCTGGGCGACAACACCGATGGCGTCGGCCTGGTCAATGACCTGACCGGCAATCTCGGCCTCGACCTCGCTGGCAAGCGAATCCTGTTGATGGGGGCGGGCGGCGCCGCGCGCGGGGTGATGCCGCCGCTGCTGGAACAGGGGCCGGCGGAGCTGTTCATCGTCAACCGGACGGCGGCGAAGGCTGAGGAACTGGTAGCGCTGGCATACTCACAAGGGGTAGGCGCTACATTGGCGGCGGGGGGTTATGCGGATGTCAGCGGCCGTTTCGATCTGGTCATCAACGCCACCGCCGCCAGCCTTTCCGGCGATCTGCCGCCGCTGCCCGCGGGCCTGTTTGCCGACGGCGCGCTGGCCTACGACATGATGTACGGCAAGGACACCCCGTTCCTGGCCTTCGCCCGCCGCGAGGGCGCGCGCTGTGCCGATGGCCTGGGGATGCTGGTCGAGCAGGCGGCGGAGGCGTTCTTCCTCTGGCGCGGAGTGCGGCCGGCGACGGCACCGGTCATCGCCCTGCTGCGAGCCAACTGATGTTTCGCCTGCTCGGGAAAGGCCTGCTGCTGTTGGCGGCGCTGTTTTTATTCGTGCAATTCTGGTACCTCGGCCATGTGTTGTGGTGGAAAGCCTTCGACCCGGCTTCCACCGCGTTCATGGAATCCGGCTTGGCGCGCTTGCAGGAGAAGCGCCCGGAGGCAGAGCTGCGGCATCGATGGGTGGCTTACGCTCGAATTTCCATTCACCTCAAACGCGCCGTGATCGCCGCCGAGGACAGCAAGTTTCTGGCACATGAGGGCTTCGATTGGGATGGCATGGAAACGGCTTTGGAGAAGAACCTTCAGCGCGGCCGCATCGTCGCCGGCGGCTCTACCATCAGCCAGCAACTGGCGAAGAACCTGTTCCTGTCGGCCTCGAAGAATCCCTTCCGCAAGCTTCAGGAAGCGGTCATCACGGTGATGATCGAACAGCTATGGAGCAAGCGCCGCATCCTGGAGGTGTATCTCAACGTCATCGAATGGGGCAATGGCATCTACGGCGCCGAAGCCGCCGCGCGGCGCTATTTCAAAGGCTCCGCCGCTTCGCTGGGCCCGGGCGAGGCGGCACATCTGGCGGCGATGATTCCCAATCCGCGTTACTACGAACGCCACCGCTCCGCGCGGGGGCTGCAGAAGCGCCAGGGCACCATCGCCGCGCGCATGGGGCAGGTGGCGGTGCCGCGTTAGAATCCGCGCGCATTTCACCGGGAACCGCCATGTCCGACCAACACGAAACCCCCGCCCAAGCGTCTGTCGAGGACAACCTGAAGCAGGTCATGGATCTGCTGGGGCGGCATCGTCTGGTGGAAAGCCTGGTGCACAAGCAGGAGTTGTCACGCCCCGACATGCCGCGCCACGAACTGGTCGAGTCGCTGGTGCATAAGCAGAACCTGGCGGAACTCCGCAAGCACCTGGATCAGCTTCACCCGGCCGACGTCGCCTATATCCTGGAAGCCCTGCCGCTGGAAGATCGTCTCCTGGTCTGGGATCTGGTCAAGGCGGAGCGCGACGGCGACATCCTGCTAGAAGTCTCGGATGCGGTGCGGGAATCCCTCATCGCGGCGATGGACAACCGCGAACTGGTGGCCGCCGCCGCCAGCCTGGATACCGACGAAATCGCCGACCTGGCGCCGGATCTGCCCAAGGACGTCGTCCAGGAACTGATGAAATCCCTGGGCTCCGCCCGCCGCGCCCAGGTCGAGTCGTCCCTGTCCTACGACGAGGACTCGGTCGGCGGCCTGATGGACTACGACTTCGTCACCATCCGCGCCGATGTCACCCTGGAAGTCGCGCTACGTTATTTGCGTTTTCTCGGTGAACTGCCGTTGCACACCGACAAGCTGTTCGTGGTCGAGCGCGACGGCCGCCTGATCGGCGCCCTGCCGCTGAAGCGCATGCTGGTGCACGACCCGGAAGCGCACGTGGCGGCGGTGATGACCGACGACCCGGTGGTGTTCCACCCGTCCGACCCGGCCGAGGATGCCGCGCAGGCGTTCGAGCGTTACGACCTGGTGACCGCGCCGGTGGTGGACCCCAACAACCGCCTGGTCGGCCGACTCACCGTGGACGTGGTGGTCGACTTCATTCGCGAGCAGGGTGAGCAGGACATGCTGCAACTGGTGGGCTTGCGCGAAGAGGAAGACCTGTTCACCACGGTCTGGAAGGCGGCCAAGAACCGCTGGCTGTGGCTGGCCATCAATCTGTGCACCGCCCTGGTCGCCTCGCGGGTAGTGGGCGCCTTCGAGGGCAGCATCGAGAAACTCGCCGCGTTGGCCGCCCTCATGCCCATCGTCGCCGGCATGGGCGGCAACTCCGGCAACCAGACTTCCACCCTGGTGGTGCGCGGCTTCGCCCTGGGGCTGATCAACAAGGACAACGCGCGGCGCATTCTGACCAAGGAACTTGGCATTGCCCTGCTCAACGGGACGGTGTGGGGCAGCGTGATGGGCGTGGTGACTTACCTTCTCTACCATAACGCCGCGCTGGGCGGGGTGATGGCCGCCGCCATGCTGCTCAACCTGCTGGTGGCCGCGGTGGCCGGCTACCTGGCCCCGGCGATGATCGACCGCTTGGGCCGCGACCCCGCTTACGGCTCGGCGGTGCTTACGACCTTCATTACCGACAGCATGGGGTTCTTCATCTTCCTGGGGCTGGCGACGGTGGTGCTGCTGTAGGGCGGAACGCCGCCAGGCGGTTCCGCCCTACGCCAACCCTTTCGGCAACGGAAAATTCACATTTTCTTCGACCCCGTGCAGGGCCACCACGTGGCTCGCACCCAGTTCGCGCAATCGGCTGATGACGCCCTCCACCAGCACTTCCGGGGCGGAGGCGCCGGCGGTGACGCCGATCTGGGTTTTCCCGGCCAGCCATTCCGCTTGCAACTGCCCGGCGTTGTCCACCCTATAAGCCGGGGTACCGGCCTTGGCGGCGACTTCACGTAGGCGGTTGGAGTTGGAGCTGTTGGGCGAGCCCACCACGATCACCACATCGCATTGCGTGGTCAGGGTCTTCACCGCGTCCTGGCGGTTCTGGGTGGCGTAGCAGATGTCATCCTTTTTCGGGCCGGATATCTCCGGGAAGCGCGCCCGCAGGGCTTCCACCACGCGGCTGGCATCGTCCACCGACAGGGTGGTCTGGGTGACATAGGCCAGTTTCGAGGGATCAGCCACGTCAAGGCCAGCCACCTCTTCCGGGGTTTCCACCAGAAACATGCCGTCGCTCGACTGCCCCATGGTGCCTTCCACTTCCGGGTGGCCCTTGTGGCCGATCATGACGATTTCCAGTCCGGCCTCACGCATCTTCTTTACTTCCACATGCACCTTGGTCACCAACGGGCAGGTGGCGTCGAAGATGTTGAGGCCACGCGCTTCCGCCGCGCGGCGTATCGAAAGCGGCACGCCGTGGGCGCTGTAGATCAAGGTGGCGCCGGGTGGCACCTCGGCCAGATCTTCGATGAAGACCGCGCCTTTCGCTTTGAGGTCATCCACCACGAATCGGTTGTGGACGACTTCATGGCGGACATAGATGGGCGCGCCGTATTTTTCCAGGGCGCGTTCGACAATGGTGATGGCGCGGTCGACGCCGGCGCAGAAGCCGCGTGGATTGGCCAGGAGGATGGTTTGCGGCATGGCTTAGTCGATGGCGAGGATCTTGACTTCGAAAATCACCGGTAGTCCGGCCAGGGGGTGGTTGAAATCGACGCGCACATGGTCGGCGTCGATCTCCAGCACCGTGCCGGCCAGGGTCTGGCCGTTGGGCAAGGTGAACTCGACGCCACCCTCAACCATGAGTTCCGTCCCGGCGGTGAGGTTGGCGCCGAGGTTGGCACCAAAGTCGCTGCGCGGCAGGCTATGGATCAGGGTCGGGTCGTGGGCGCCGAAGGCTTCGCCGGGGCCGAGTTCGTAAGTCAGGTGATCGCCGGCGTTGCGTCCCAACAGCAACGCTTCCAGACGCGCTTCCAGTTCGCCGACGCCCAGAGTGAAGGTCTCCGGGCCACCGTCGAAGGTGTTGACAATTTCCTGGCCGCCACATTCCAGGCGGTAATGCAGGGTGACCACACTGCCGGGGTGCGCGCTCATGGCCGTCCCTCCTTTTTGAAACTGTCCCAGATCAGCAGCGCGGCGCCGACCGTGATGGCGCTGTCCGCCACGTTGAATGCCGGCCAGTGCCAGGCAGCCAGATAAAAATCGAGGAAGTCGATGACGTGGCCATAGAGGACGCGGTCAATCACATTGCCCAACGCTCCGCCCAGGATCAGCGCCAGCGCGATGGAATACAGCGGGCGGCCGGCGGTCTTCCGCAGCAGATAGAAAATGACGGCCGCGGCGATGGCGGCGATGCCAAGGAAGAAAAACCGCTGCCAGCCGGGCTGGTCGGCGAACAGGCTGAAAGCGGCGCCGGTGTTGTGGACGTGGACCAGGTTGAAGAAGCCGGTGAGCGGGACGACGTCGATATAAGCCGCCAGCCTGGCCGTGATCGCCAGCTTGCTCAACTGGTCAAGCAGGATCACCAGAGCGGAGAACCAGAGCCAGGAAAGGCTGGAGCGGGGGGCGGTCATGGCGCCCTCCCGTAGCGCAGGCATCCCCGCCTGCGAGCCTCACCGGGCAGGCTGGAAGCCTGCGCTACAGGGGGCGTTACATCAGGCATGTTCACGCGCTTCCCCTTCCCCATACAGGTTGCTCACACAGCGCCCGCACAGGCCGGGATGCTCAGCGGCCGCGCCGACATCAGCGCGGTAATGCCAGCAGCGTTCGCATTTTTCATGGCGGGAGGCGCGGGCCTCGACTCGTGTTTCGCCGTCGCCCCGCTCGACTCGCGCGGCGGAGGTGATGAGCACGAATTTCAGGTCGTCGCCCAGGCTGGACAGCAAGGCGTAATCGTCGCCCGCCGCGAACAGCGTGACTTCGGCTTGCAGTGAGGAGCCGACCTTGCCCGCCACGCGCAAGTCCTCGATGTGCCGGGTGCACAGGGCGCGCAGTTCGCGGATGCGGTTCCAGCGCGTGAGCAGTGCGTCGCTGCCGGGTTGTTGCGGCAACTCGTGCCAGAGGCTCAAAAACACGCTCTCCGCCTGGCAATGCGCTTGCAACGCCCAGATTTCCTCAGCGGTGGCGGACAAGATCGGCGCCAGCAAACGGTTGAGTGTGTGCTGGATGTGCCACAGCGCGGTCTGCGCGGCGCGCCGGGCCGGTGAATTGGCGGCGCAGGTGTAGAGGCGGTCCTTCAGTACATCGAGATAGAAGGCGCCGAGGTCTTCCGAACAGAACCCATGCAGGCGCTGGACGGCGGTGTGGAAGCTGTAATTGCGATAGTCGGCCAGCACCTCTTCCTGCATCGACCGGGTGAGCGCCAGGGCATAGCGGTCGATTTCCAGCATCTCGCCCACGCCCACCGCGTCGCGTGCCATATCGAAATCGGCGCTATTGGCGAGCAGGAAGCGCAGCGTGTTGCGGATGCGCCGGTAGCCATCCACCGCGCGCTTGAGGATTTCATCGGAGATGGTCAGTTCGCCCGAGTAATCGGTGCTCGCCACCCACAGGCGCAGGATGTCGGCGCCGTAGGTGTCCATCACCTTCTGCGGTGCGATGACATTGCCCGTGGACTTGGACATCTTCTTGCCCTTGGCATCGACCACGAAGCCGTGGGTGAGCAGCGCCTTGTAGGGCGCATGGCCATCGCTGGCGCAGCCGGTGAGCAGGCTCGACTGGAACCAGCCGCGATGCTGGTCGGAACCTTCCAGATAGAGGTCGGCCGGGTGCGCCAGGCCTTCGCGCTCCTTCAACAGGCAGGCGTGGGTGACGCCGGAATCGAACCAGACATCCAGGGTGTCTTTGACCTTGGCGTAGTCCTCGGCTTCGGCGCCCAGCAGTTCGGCCGGCAGTTCCGTCAACTCGAGGCTGAACCAGGCCTCGATGCCGCGCTGTTCCACCCGCTTGGCCACGATCTCCAGGAGTTCCGCCGAGCGCGGGTGCAGTTCGCCCGTGGTCTTGTGCATGAAGAAGGCGATTGGCACGCCCCAGTTGCGCTGCCGCGAAACGCACCAGTCCGGGCGGTTCTTCATCATCGCTTCCAGGCGGGCGCGGCCCCAGGCGGGGAAGAACTCGGTTTCTTCGACGGCGTGCATGGCCTTTTCCCGCAGGCCTGCCTTGTCCATCCCGATGAACCACTGCCGGGTCGCCCGGAAAATGATCGGCGTCTTGTGCCGCCAGCAGTGCGGGTAGCTGTGCTTGAGGTTGCCCTTTGCCAGCAGGTGGCCGTTCTCCGTGAGTACCTCCAGCAGCTTCTTGTTGCCGTCCCACACCGACAGCCCGCCGACGAGGGGGGTGTCGGCGTAGAACTTGCCGTCGTCGCCGACCGGGTTGGCGACTTCCAGGCCGTATTTCAGGCCGGCGATGTAGTCGTCGTGGCCGTGGCCGGGGGCGATGTGGACCAGGCCGACGCCGGCCTCCGTGGTCACGAAATCGGCCAGGATCACCGGCACCTGGTAGTCGTAGAACGGATGGCGCAGTTGCAGGCCAGCCAACGCCGCGCCCTTGACCTGGGCCACGGTTTCCACCGTCTCGAAGCCGTAACGCTGGATTGCCGCTTCGGCCAGGTCGCGCGCCAGGATCAACAAGCCCTTCGGGGTGCGAACCAGGTCATAGGTGAAGTCAGGGTGTACAGCGACCGCGCGGTTGGCTGGCAGGGTCCACGGCGTGGTGGTCCAGATCACGGCATAGGCCGGACAGTCGGCGGCAGCCGCCCCCGTACTCAAGCCCAGGCGCCGCGCCAGGTCAGCGCAGTCGGCCACCGGAAAGGCCACGTCGATGGTCGGCGACACTTTGTCTTCATATTCCACTTCCGCTTCCGCCAGCGCCGAGCCGCAATCGACGCACCAGTGCACCGGCTTGGCGCCGAGATACAAATGGCCATTGGCCTGGATGATGCCGAGCTGGCGAATGATGTCTGCCTCGAACTGGAAATCCATGGTGCGATAGGGGTGTTCCCAATCGCCCAGCACGCCCAGGCGGATGAAGTCGGCCTTCTGCCGTTCCACCTGGGTGGCGGCGTATTCGCGGCAGAGTTCGCGGAACTTCGCCGGCTCCATGTGCTTGCCGTGCGCCTTTTCCACCACCAGTTCGATCGGCAGGCCGTGGCAGTCCCAGCCCGGCACATAGGGCGCGTCGAAGCCGTCCAGGGTCTTCAATTTGACGATGATGTCCTTGAGGATCTTGTTCACCGCGTGGCCGATGTGGATGTCCCCGTTGGCGTAAGGCGGGCCGTCGTGCAGGATGAACTTCGGCCGCCCTTTGCTCGCCGCGCGAATTTTTTCGTAGAGCTTGTTCTCCTGCCATTGCTTGATCCAGCCCGGTTCGCGCTTCGCGAGGTCGCCGCGCATGGGGAAGGGGGTGTCGGGCAGGTTCAGGGTGGTTTTGTAGTCAGGCATTTTCTTCGCGGTCGGTGATGAAGCCGATGGGACGTTTCTTGGGGTTGGCGGGCGCCATCAACTGGCGGATGGCGTCGATGACGCCGGCCAGCGCTTGGTCGTGGGAGGAAACCTTGCGTTCCAGATGTTCGAGCTTATCCGCCAGTTCGCGATGGGTAGAAAGCCATTCGCGCAACTCGATGAAGGCGCGCACCACGAACACGCTCTCAAGAAACACGCCGGGCCGCCCCAAGTGTTTCTTGGCCCCCTGGGGGAGAAACGAGCGAAGCGAGTTTTTCGGGGGGGCATCTCTACTGCCTTGGGTGAGTTGAGGATGGTGGCGGCCATGATGGCGCCGTGTTCGGTGAAAGCATAGGGCGCATGGCGGCGACCGCCACGGCCGGGCGAGGTGGTCGCATCTTGCGACCACCTGCCCCCAATCTTTGAGGTCGCAATTTGCGACCTCAAAGATTGGAACTCTTCCGCTGTCAGTTGAAACATGAAGTCGACGGGAAAACGGCCCAAATTGCGTTTGACCTGCTCGTTGAAGCGTTTGGTTGCAACGCCGTACAACTCCGCCAGGTCGGCATCCAGCATCACCCGTTGATCGCGAATGACCAGGATGCGGTCCGCGATTCCGTGCAGTGGCACCAGCTCAGACATTCAACAACTCCCGCGCCTGTTGCGCGTCGAGGCCGATCTGGGCGATCAGTGCGTCGAGGTTGGGGAACCTGGCTTCGTCGCGCAGTTTGTGCAGGAATTCCACACGCAGGTGCTGGCGATAGAGGGAGCGGTCGAAATTGAACAGGTGGACTTCCAGGGTCTGGCGGCCGTTGGCGTGCACGGTGGGACGGGTGCCCAGGCTGGCAACGCCGGGCCAGTCGGGTCGCTCCAGGCCTTGTACATGCACCGCGAAGATGCCCCGCAACGGCGGTTTGTTGTGTTTCAACTGGATGTTGGCGGTGGGGTAGCCGATCTTGCGGCCCAATTGGTCGCCGCCCACCACGCGGCCAGAAATCGAATACGGCCGGCCTAGCAGTTGCGCGGCCATGGCCATGTCGCCCGCGGCCAGCGCGCAGCGCACGGCGGTGCTGGAGGCGCGCTGGCCGGCGGCTTCGATGGTGTGCAGCGCCTCGGCCTGGAAGCCGAATTCGCGGCCCATGCGTTGCAGCAGGGCGAAATCCCCGGCGCGCTTGGCGCCGAAACGAAAATCGTCGCCCACCAGCACATAACGCGCCTTCAGCCCTTCCACCAGAATGCGGCGCACGAAATCCTCGGCGGAAAGCGCGGCGAAGCGTTTGCTGAAGCGGCAGACATGGACATGGGCCACGCCCAGATTGCGCAGGATTTCCAGCTTCTCGCGCAGGGAAGTCAGGCGGGTGGGGGCGGATTGCGGCGTGAAGATTTCGCGCGGATGCGGTTCGAAGGTCAGTACGGTGGGCGCCGCGCCCACCGAAGTGGCGCGCGCGGTCAGCCGCGCCAGCATGGCTTGGTGGCCAAGATGAATGCCGTCGAAATTGCCGATGGTGACGGCATTCGGGCGATCACTGGCGGGCCAGCCATGGGTCATCAGCATGGAGCGTGTATCTCTTTGAAAAGTCGCGAATTTTAGCGGTTCGCGGGATTCGCAGTCCATGCGTATGCCAAGGCGCTGGCAAAATCGTCGGGGTGCGGGGCCTTGTGTAACGAATGGTTTATTCGGTCTGCCAGGCTGCGCCGTTGTTCTGCTCGCGTGGTTCCAGCGCCGGGCTGAACAGTTGATAACGGTTCTTGCCGGCTTCCTTGGCCAGATACATGGCGTGGTCGGCGTGGCGCAGCAGGGTGTCGGCGTCGCCAGCATCGTTCGGGTACAGGGTGATGCCGATGCTGGCCGAGAGGATGATGGGCGGCTCGGCCAGGTCATGAGGCGAGGCGATGCTCAGGAGCAGGCGTGCCAGCGTTTCATCCACTTCCTTGAGGCTGTCGAGGCCGCCGAGCAGCAGGACGAACTCGTCACCGCCCAGTCGCGCCACGGTATCGTCGCCGCGCACGCTGTCCTGGAGCCGCCGCGCCACGCTGATCAGCAATTGGTCGCCCATCTTGTGTCCATGACGGTCGTTGACCGGTTTGAAACCATCCAGATCGAGTACGCAGATGGCCAGCCACTGGCCGCCGCGGTGGGCATGCGCCAGCGCTTGTTGCATGCGGTCGGCGAGCAGCCGGCGATTGGGTAGATGGGTCAGCGGGTCGTAGTGGGCCAGGTCTTCCAGGTGCGCCTGATAGGCATGCCGCTCGCTAATGTCCTCGGCGATGCCAGCCACGCGGACGATCCGGCCCCGCTCGTCATGAATCGAATAGGACCGCGCCGCAATCCAGCGGATACCGCCGTCAGGACGGCGGATGCGATAGGGCGGAAATTCGATGGTCTGCCAATCACCGCTGGTTTTGTTGGGGAGCTTTTCCAGCAGGGCGGGGCGGTCCTCCGGCAGCACCGCGTCGAACCAGTCCATGCCTTGCGCATAGAGGCTCGCGGCGCTACGCCCCCAGATGCGCTCATAGGCCGGGCTGATGTAGAGCACCCGCTGCCAGCCCGGCGTATTGATCCAGAACACCGCTTCGATGTTCTCCGCCAACTGGCGGAAGCGCGCCTCGCTTTCCGCCAGGCTTTCGGCGAGTTCCGCCTGGCGCCGGTTCTGTCGAGCCAGCAGGGTGAGGAAAAGGGTGACCAGGGCGGTGAGCAGAAGGGCCGTGGCGAGCACCACCGGCGATTCGTTGCCGCCGGCTTGCTGGTGGAAGCCTTCGGTCGCGCTCACCCGCACGCTCCAGACGCCCCCGGGTATGACCAGCGCATCGTCGCGCCGGAGGGGTTCCGCGGAACGAATGCTCGGCGGCGACAGGCGACTGAAATGGTGGTGGATCAGGTGGCCACGGCCGTCCAGCAATTGCTTGTCGAGGCCAATCGGCGCCAGCTTGTGCAGGGTGTTCTCTATCAGCGCGCCGGGGCGCAATACCAGAATCACGAAACCGCGTAGCGCCGCCTCGCGCTCGGCCGCCGTGGTGAGCGGCCATCCAGGCTGGAACACCGGTTGGTAAACCGCGACCGCCAAATATCCTTTGGGGTCCTGGACCAGGGCGAATGGTGGTGTGCTCCACGGCTTGCCGGAGCGCATGGCGGCCTCCATCGCCGCGCGATTTTCCGGGCGGGCATAAGGATCAAGGCCGATCGCCCGACGGTTGCGCGTCTCCGGCTCGCTGTAGATCACCGGGAAATAGAGCGGGCGCTCGGCGGCGGGGTGGGGATTCAGCGCATCGGCGGAGACATCGAAGAGCCCCTGCGCCGCATAGCCTTCGCCGCGCAGGCGTTGCTCAATCCGTTGCCGCTCGCTATGCATCACTTTGGGCGCCCAGTTGAGCGCCATGATGTCCGGAGTCCGCTCCAGCATCGGTGCCGTCATCACCTTGAACTCGTCGCGGGTGACCTCCTGGGAGGCATCGAACAGGCCGCGCAGGCTGGTCAATACCGTCAGGGTCTGATCCAGCGCGCCCTGCAAGCGCAGTACGCGGTCGTGCGCCAGGTGCTCGAAATGCGCCCGTAGCCCCGCCTCCTCGCGGCTCTGGCTGTAGTGATAGGCCAAAGCGGAGATCAATACCCCCAACAACGCGATTGCGCCGATCCAGCGATAGGCTGTGATCGGCGGCGAGCTCACGGCGTCCTCGACCGGCCGCTAAGCCGCGCGGCGCTTGAATTGACGCAGCCGAAAACCCAGCAGCCAGAGGGTGCCGAAGTAAGCGGCCACGCCCCCCACAACCAGGCTGGCAAGGTGAAGCAGGCGTTGAGAAAATTCATACTTGATCCAGAGCGACTCTTTATCCATGCCCAACCAGAGCGATAGTCCCATAACGACCAGCGCGGCAAAAAGCTTTAAGAGAAAGCCGGCCCAGCCCGGTTGTGGCTGGAAAATCCCTTGGCTGCGCAGCTTGTGGAACAGGATGGTGGCGTTCAGGCAGGCGCCCAGGCCGATGGAAAGCGCCAGGCCGGCATGTTTCAGCGGCCAGATGAACATCAGGTTCATGGCCTGGGTGGCGAGCAGGGTGAAAATCGCGATCTTTACCGGCGTCTTGATGTTCTGCCGCGCATAGAAGCCCGGCGCGAGCACCTTCACCAGAATCAGCCCGAGCAGGCCCACCGAATAGGCGACCAGAGCCATGCGGGTCATCTCCACGTCGTGCGCGGTGAAGGCGCCATAATGGAACAGGGTGGTGATCAGCGGCACCGCCAGGACGCCCAGCGCCACGGCGGCGGGGGCGGCCAGCATCAGGGTCATGCGCAGGCCCCAGTCGAGCAGCTTCGAATATTCGCCGGTGTCGTTGTCGGCGTAATGCTTCGCCAGCGAAGGCAACAAGATGGTGCCCAGCGCCACCCCCAGCATCCCGGTCGGGAATTCCATCAGGCGGTCGGCGTAATACAGCCAGGAGACACTGCCGCTCTCCAGAAAGGAGGCGAACAGGGTGTTGATGAGCAGGGAAATCTGCGCGATGGAAACCCCAAACGCCGCCGGCCCCATGAGATAAAGAATGCGCCGCACTCCTTCGTCCTTCGGCGCCCAATCCCAGCGCGGCAGCATATCCAGCCTCTTCAACGCGGGAATTTGCAGCGAAAGCTGCAGGATGCCGCCGAGGAAGGCGCCCCAGCCCAGCGCCAGTACCGGTGGATCGAAATACGGCGCCGCGAATGCCGCCGCCAGGATCATCGCCACGTTCAACAACACCGGCGTGAAGGCCGGCACCATGAAGCGGCTCCAGGTATTGAGAATGCCGCCCGCGAACGACACCAGCGACATGAACAGAATGTAGGGAAAGACGATGCGGGTCAGGTCCACGGTCAACTGGAACTTGTCCGGGCTGGCCGTGAAGCCGGGTGCGGAAACCAGCACGATCAGCGGCGCGGCGATCACCCCCAGCGCGCTGACCGCGGCCACCGCGACGAACAGCACCGTCGCCACGCGGGCGACCAGCAATCGGGTGGCCTCCTCGCCGCGCCGGTTCCTGTATTCCGCCAGGATGGGCACGAAGGCCTGGGAAAAGGCGCCCTCCGCGAACAAGCGGCGCAACAGATTGGGCAGCTTGAAAGCGACGAAGAACGCATCAGTCGCCGCGCCCGCGCCGAACGCCCGGGCGATGATGGCATCGCGCACAAAACCCAGAATGCGGGACAACAGGGTCATGGAACTGACCGAGGCGAGGGCTTTGAGCAAATTCATCGGCAGGCGGGTTCGAGGGAAGGGGGACGGGACGCGGGATGGTAGCCAATGGCGCACCTCGGAGATAGCCATGCTTGCGAGCGAAACGGATTTCTATATAATTCGCGCCTCTTAGCGCCCGTAGCTCAGCTGGATAGAGTACTTGGCTACGAACCAAGGGGTCGGGGATTCGAATTCCTCCGGGCGCACCAGTAAGAAGAACAACAGCCTGCGTTAACGCAGGCTGTTTTCATTTTTGCAACCGCTAAATGGTGGCGTTCTGGTAGTCGGTTGCGAAATGCTTTCAAATCGCTGGACAAGCATCCCGATTCCGGCCGCGCCGACTACGCTGTTTTTTCGATCGCTCCTCCCCACTTACAAAACTTGGCGCCTTACGTGGTAAGCGGAGATAGTCTGAGTCTCTTGCCATTTCCTTTCTGGCCCGATGTCCAAAATTCCCATTTCTGTACTGGTCGTCATCCACACTGCGGACCTGCAAGTGCTGCTGCTGGAGCGCTCCGATGCGCCCGGTTTCTGGCAATCGGTCACCGGCAGCCAGGAGGCCGGCGAAACCTTGCGAGAGACCGCTATTCGCGAAGTTCGCGAAGAGACTGGCCTGGATGCGGGCCAATACACGCTGGCCGACTGGAATCTGGAAAACCAGTTCGAAATCTATGAGCGCTGGCGCCATCGTTATGCGCCCGGGATTACGCACAACACCGAGCATGTGTTCGGTTTGTTGTTGCCGGAACCGCTGCCGGCCACCCTTTCCCCGCGTGAGCATTTGAATCAGTGCTGGCGGCCTTGGCGGGAAGCGGCGGAGAAATGCTTTTCCTGGAGCAATGCGGAGGCGATTCGCAAGCTGGATGGGGGCATAGCATGAAACATGCGGCATTTGCAGCGCTGGCGTCTCGCCGGCGAGGCGCCGGCGCTACAGGGGCGCCCGGTTTCCTGCTCCGGGGTGTTCCAGCGTACGCGCTACCACCCAGGCACTGATTTCCATGGCGCCGGCGCGGCGCGCGGCTTTCGCCAGTTCGTTCAGGCTGCTGCCGCTGGTCATGACGTCGTCGAGCAGGGCGATGCGCTTACCCGTCAGATCCACGTCGCAGGCAAAGGCGCCGCGCAGGTTGTGTCTTCTCGCCTTGAGGTCGAGGCCGGCTTGCGGTGGGGTGTCGCGTACCCTTTGGCAGGCCTGGCAACAGGGAAGGTTGAGGTGGTCGCCCAGGCGACGGCCGATTTCCAGCGCTTGATTGAAACCGCGTTCGCGTAGCCGGGCCGGGTGTAGTGGCATGGGGACGATGAGGTCGGGATACGACGCCCCCCCCGAAAACCTCGCTGCGCTCGGCTCTCCCCCCGGGGGGCCAAGCAATGCTGGGGACGGCCCGGCGAGTTTCTTGATCTCCAGCCGTTCGGCCAGGGCTTCGGCGAACAGATCGGACAATTCCTGGGCGCCGCCGTATTTGCAATGCTGGATCAGTACATCAAGCGGGAAGCCGTAGCGGTAAACCGCTTCGCAGTGCTCGAACTCGGGCGGCTTCTTCAGGCAGGCGCCACAGAGCAGACCGCCGCGGGAGGGGAGGGCGCATTGCGGGCAGCGTTCCGCTGGCAAGTAAGGAAGGTCGGCGGCGCAAGCGGGACAAATGAGCCTGCCTCGCGCCCGCGCGCCACAGAGCACGCAGGCTTGCGGCAGGCTGATTCGCATAAACTTGATGCAGTTGTTCAGCGTGGCTTTGAATGCGTTTGACAACTACGTCCCCTTACCGGAACATGCCGCGACTTTTTCCCCGATTCCCCGCTGATTCTGCACGCTTTTTCCCACTTCTTGATGTCTGAAAAACACCTTATTACGGCCGACTCCTGCAAGCGCTCCGCGCGCCTGTTCAATTACGGCACGATTGCCGGCGCCTTGTTGCCGATTCCCCTGGGCATGCTCTGGATCGCCGGTTCCATGTTCGTCTATGCCGCCAACGCCCACCACCCGGACCCACGGGTGGCGCATTACATCCGCTGGGGCGGTTATCGCTTCTACGCGGTGGCGGGCACGTTGACGGTGTTTTCCAACGACCTGGCGGCGTTTCTGGGCGGTGGCTCCAAAGGTTGGCTGGCGGTCTGGGCGCTGGCGCTCGTGGCCCTGGTGCCATGGTCGCTGTATGACCTCTGGAAAGCGGGCCGCGAGGACTGGAAAGACCTCATCGTCGAGACGCATAAATGACTGACTTATCCCTTCCCCTCACCGCCAAAGCCTGGTCCCTGGACGAGGTGGAGGCGCTCTACGCGCTGCCGTTCAACGACCTGCTGTTCCAGGCGCAAACCGTGCATCGCCAGCATTTCGACCCCAACTCGGTGCAGCTTTCCACGCTGTTGTCGATCAAGACCGGCGGCTGCTCCGAGGATTGCGGCTATTGCTCCCAATCCGCCCGCCACGATACCGGCCTGGAGCGGGGGAAATTACTCGACGTGCCGGCCGTGGTGGAAGCCGCGCAAGCCGCCAAGGAGGCGGGCGCCACTCGTTTTTGCATGGGCGCGGCCTGGCGCGGCCCGAAGGACAAGGATATCGGCGCCGTCGCCGAGATGGTGCGCGAGGTCAAGGCGCTGGGCATGGAAACCTGCGTCACCTTAGGGTTGCTGAAACCCGGCCAGGCGGAGCAACTCAAGGACGCCGGTCTGGATTACTACAACCACAACCTGGATACGGCCGCCGAGTTCTACGGCCAGGTCATCACCACCCACAGCCACAACGACCGCCTGGATACCTTGGCGCAAGTGCGCGATGCCGGCATCCACGTTTGTTGCGGCGGCATCATCGGCATGGGTGAGAGCCGCCGGATACGTGCCGGGCTGGTCATGGAACTGGCCAACCTGAACCCTCAGCCGGAATCGGTGCCGATCAACAGGCTGGTCAAGGTACTGGGCACACCGCTGGCACAAGGCGAAGACCTCGACCCGTTCGAGTTCGTGCGCACCGTTGCCGTGGCGCGCATCACCCTGCCGGCTTCGCATGTCCGCCTCTCCGCCGGCCGCCAGGAACTGGGCGAAGCGGTGCAGGCGCTATGCTTTCTGGCCGGCGCAAACTCGATTTTCTGCGGCGATCGCCTGCTCACCACCCGCAACCCGGAAGCCGACGCTGACCGCGCCCTGTTCAGCAAGCTCGGCCTGCATGGCGAGCCAGTGCAGGGCCGGCGCTGCGCAGGCTGACCTTTTCCCCCGGCCCCTACTCCGGTGGGCGAGGGGTGCGAATCCCATGCTCCCCGAACAACTCCAATCCGCTCTCGTCGATCTCGACGCCCAGGGCTTGCTTCGCCGCCGTCGTGTGCTCGACGGTGTCCAGGGCGCGCGAGTGAGGGTGGACGGGCGTGAATACCTGTCTTTCTCCAGCAACGATTATCTCGGGCTGGCCGGACATCCGGCCCTTGCCGAGGCGGCGTGCAAGGCCGCCAGTGAGGTTGGCGTGGGGGCCGGTGCGGCGCATCTGCTCACCGGCCATCACCGTCTGCATCACGATCTGGAACGGGAACTCGCGGCTTTTGTTGGGATGCCGGCGGCGTTGCTGTTTGCCACCGGCTACATGGCCAATCTGGGCGTGATCCAGGCCTTGCTCGACCGCCACGGTGAAGTGTTCGAAGACCGGCTCAACCACGCTTCCCTGGTCGATGCCGCCCTGCTTTCACGCGCCAGACTGACCCGTTATCCGCACCTGGATCTGGTCGTGCTGGAACAGCAACTCGCCGGCAGCCGCGCGCAGGTGAAGCTCATCGCCAGCGATACGGTGTTCAGCATGGACGGCGATCTCGCCCCGGTGGCGGAACTGCTGGCATTGGCGGAACGCTACGATGCCTGGCTCTATCTGGACGACGCGCATGGCTTTGGGGTGGTCGGGAGCGAGAGGCATGGCGGCCTCGCCGCCCTGAATGATGAAACCGGGCGCCCCCGTAGCGCCGGCCAGGCCAACTCTGTAGCGCAGGCGTCCCGCCTGCATTCAGCGCCAGATGCAGGCGAGGACGCCTGCGCTACAGGGGCGAGCTTGTTTCACGCTAACCCCTCACTGATTTACATGGCTACCCTCGGCAAGGCCGCCGGCGTTTCCGCTGCCTTCGTGGCCGGTAGCGGCGAGCTGATCGAGTGGTTGGTGAACAAGGCGCGCACTTATATCTACACCACCGCGCAGCCGCCTCTGCTGGCGGCGGCGGTGAGCGCCAGCCTGAAACTGATCGCCCAGGAGGCCTGGCGGCGCGAGCGCTTGCGCGAACTCATCGCCCGCCTGAAAGCCGGGGTGGCGGGGCTGCCCTGGACGTTGATGCGCTCCGATACACCGATTCAGCCCTTGCTGGTGGGCGATCAACACGCCGCCCTGGCCCTGGCCTCCGGCCTAAAACAACGTGGCATCCTGATTCCCGCCATCCGCCCGCCCACCGTGCCGCAGGGCTCGGCGCGTCTGCGTATTTCGCTGTCCGCCGCGCATACGGTCGCGGACGTGGATGAATTGCTGGCCGCCCTGCATGAGATGGCAGAGGGCAAAACACGTGGCTGATACGGTTTTTCTGCACGGCTGGGGGCTCTCCGGCGCGATCTGGTCGGAGACCGTCACACATGTTCCTGGCGCTACGCCCGATCTGCCCGGCTATGGCGATGCGCCGACGGTCTCGCCCTATACCGCCGAATCCCTGGCCGATGCCCTGGCGGAAGGTATTACCGCCCCGCTCAACCTGATCGGCTGGTCCATGGGCGGCATGGTTGCGCTGGCGCTGGCGGCGCGGCATCCGGACAAGGTGGCGCGCCTGGTCCTGGTGGGCACTTCGCCCGCCTTTGCCGCCCGCGCCGATTGGCCGCACGGCATGGCGCCGGACGTGCTGGGCGAGTTCGCGAATGCCTTGATCCTGGACACCCGCGCCACCTTGCTGCGTTTTCTTTCCTTGCAGGCGCGTGGTGGCGATGCGGCGCGGGCGGTGATCGTCCAGTTGCGCGCGCGCATGCAGGCCCAGGCCGAGCCGAATCCGGAAGTGTTGGCCACCGGCCTGGAATTGCTGCGCACGGTCGATCTGCGCGATCAAGTCGAGCGGGTGCGCTGCCCGACCCTGGTGGTGCACGGCGCCTATGACACGCTATGCGCGCCCGAGGCCGGCACCTGGCTGGCGGAACACCTGCCGAGTGCCGAATTGGCGCTGCACGAGCGCGCCTCCCATGCGCCGTTTTTGTCGCACCCGGACTGGTTCGTCGCCACCCTCAAGGAATTCCTGCATGGATGAGCGCTTGAAACGCGCGATCCGTCGCTCTTTCGAACGCGCCGCTGCCACCTATGACGAGGCCGCCTTCCTGCAACAGGAAGTGGCGCGCCGCCTGGACGACCATCTTGACGGCGTGGTGGTCGATCCCGCGCTGATCCTGGATGCCGGCTGCGGCACCGGCTTTGCCTTCGATCTGCTGAAAGCCCGCTTTCCCAAGGCCCGCGTCATCGGCCTGGATATCGCCCACGCCATGCTGCGCCAGGCCAATGCTCGCCACGGCCGTTCGCGCGGCTGGCGTGGCCTGCTCTCGCGCCTTGCGCCTACCGCCGCCCGCCTCGCCCCCCTCTGCGCCGACCTGGAACGCCTGCCGCTGAAGCGCAACAGCATCGACCTGGCCTGGTCCAGCCTCGCTTTGCAGTGGGTGGACGATCTGGAAGCGACCTTTCGGGGTGTGCATCGAGTCATGAAGCCGGGCGGCCTGTTCCTGTTCGCCAGCTTCGGGCCGGATACCCTGAAGGAATTGCGCGCGGCCGCCAGCGGCGTCGATGGCTTCACCCACGTCAACCAGTTTGTCGATATGCACGATGTCGGCGACGCTCTGGTCCATGCCGGGTTCAGCCATCCAGTGATGGAAATGGAGCACGTCACCCTGACCTACAGCGAGTTGGCCGGCCTCATGCGCGACCTCAAGGCCATCGGCGCCCACACCGTCAAACAGGGCGCGCGCGCTGGTCTGATGGGCAAAACGGCGTGGCTGCGGCTGCTGGAGAACTACGAACACTTTCGCCAGGATGGTCGCCTGCCCGCCACCTACGAAGTGGTCTACGGCCACGCCTGGGCCGGCGCGAAAGATCGCCTGGAAGACGGCCGCCAGATCATCCAGATGAAGATGACGAGCCGGAAAGGGGGGCTGCGGTGAACCGCGTTCACGGTTTCTTCATCGCTGGTACCGATACCCACATCGGCAAGACCCTGGTGGCCGCCGCGTTGTTGCACGCTTATGCCGATCTCGGCTACCGCGTGCTGGGCATGAAGCCGGTGGCGGCGGGGGCGGAACTGATCGACGGGGTCTGGGTGAACGAGGACGTGGCCCTGCTGCGCGCAGCCGGCAATGTGCAGGTCGCGCCGGAGTTGCTCAACCCTTACCTGTTCCGCGAAGCGATCGCGCCGCACATCGCCGCCGAGCACAAGGGCGTGCGCATCGAGATTCCCCGCATCCGCGCGGCCTATGACGCGCTGGCCGCGCAGGCCGATGTGGTGCTGGTGGAAGGCGTGGGTGGCCTGCTGGTGCCGCTGTCGGAACATAAGGATGCGGCCGATCTCGCGGTGGCGCTGGGCTTGCCGATGATTCTGGTGGTGGGGATGCGCTTGGGTTGCATCAACCATGCCCTGTTGACCGTGGCGGCCATCGCCGCGCGCGGCTTGAAATTGGCCGGCTGGGTGGCCAATCGTGTGGACCCCGCGATGGCGGCTTACGACGAGAACCTGGCCGCGCTGCGCAAGCGCCTGCCGGCGCCGCTGCTGGCGGAATTGCCGTACATGGCGAGTGCTGACCCGCAACGGGCGGCGCGTTTGCTGTCTCCGCAGAAGTTGGCTGCGATACTCAGTAATATAAGCAAGTCAGAATAGACTCATATATAAATCAGTGAGTTATCTGCACTGACGGCTTGCTTGTTGGCGGTTGCCTGACTACCTTCAGCAGTGCGCGGCCAATTCCGAGTGAATTACTCGGTTATGGCCGCGTCCGTGGAGAAAAGGACATGCGGCTGGGGCGACAAGTGCCGTTGATGGCGGGCTGGGTTCAACCGGTGGCGGCCGACTGGGCGCTGAATCTGCCGGCGCCGAAGTCCGACATCGCGGCGCGCATCTATGACATCCACACCCTGATTCTGCTGATCTGCCTGGGCATTTTCGTGGTGGTGTTCGGCGTGATGTTCTATGCGCTGTTCAAGCACCGGAAAAGCGTCGGCCATCAGGCCCAGCATTTCCATGAGCACACCAGCGTCGAGGTGATCTGGACCGTGATCCCCTTGCTGATTCTGGTCGCCATGGCCTGGCCGGCGACCCGCGCGGTGCTGGATCAGAAAGACACCGCCAATCCCGATCTCAGCATCAAGGTCACCGGCTATCAGTGGAAGTGGGAATACGACTACTTGCAGGGTGGCGTGAAGTTCATCAGCGCTTCCTCGACCCCCGCCGATCAGATCGCCAACCAGGCGGCGAAGGGCGCGCACTACCTGCTGGAGGTGGATGAGCCGATGGTGGTGCCGGTCGGCAAGAAGGTGCGAATCCTGCTGACTTCGCATGACGTGATCCATGCCTGGTGGGTGCCTGAACTGGGCGTGAAGCAGGATGCCATTCCCGGTTTCATCCGCGATACCTGGTTCCGCGCCAACGAGATCGGCACTTACCGGGGCCAGTGCGCCGAGTTGTGCGGGCGCGGCCATGCCTTCATGCCCATCGTCGTCGTGGTCAAGAGCGAGGCCGATTACCAGGCCTGGCTGGCGGCCAAGCAGGCCGGAAAACAGGCCAAAGCCGTTGCGGCGGTGGCGGCTGCCGCCAAGTCGTTCGGCCCGGCGGAACTCAAGGCGCGCGGCGAGAAGGTCTATGCCGCTCATTGCGTGGCCTGCCATCAAGCCGATGGCAAAGGCGTGCCTGGCGCGTTCCCGGCCCTGGCCGGCTCCAGAATGGTGAATGGCCCCGCCGCCGCGCATATCGACCGCGTGCTGCATGGCAAGGACGGCAGCGCGATGACGGCGTTCCAGGAGCAGTTGGACGATGCCGATCTCGCCGCCGTGATTACCTGGGAGCGCATGGCCTGGGGTAATACGGGGTCGCCGGTACAGCCGGCGGATGTGAAGGTACTGCGCAAGTAACCGGACAAAAACATGGAAGCCAATCTTGCCCACCCTCTGCCGCATGAGCAGCACGCCGCCCCCGCTGGTCTGTGGCGCTGGCTGGCCAGCACCAATCACAAGGACATCGGCACGCTGTATTTCTGGTTCGCCGCGACCATGTTCCTGATCGGCGGGCTGATGGCGATGCTGATCCGCGCCGAACTGTTCCAGCCCGGCCTGCAACTGGTGCAGCCGGAAGTGTTCAACCAGCTCACCACGCTGCACGGGTTGATCATGATCTTCGGCGTGATCATGCCGGCCTTCACCGGCTTCGCGAACTGGCAGGTGCCGCTGATGATCGGGGCGCCGGACATGGCTTTCCCGCGCATGAACAACTGGAGCTTCTGGCTGCTGCCGGTGGCCGGGGTGTTCCTGGTCGGCTCCCTGTTTCTGCCCGGCGGCGCGGTGGCGGGCGGCTGGACTATGTACCCGCCGTTGTTCATGCAAGGCGGCATCAGCTACGACCTGACCATCTTCGCGATTCACCTCATGGGCGCGAGTTCGATCATGGGTTCGATCAACATCGCGACCACCATCCTCAACATGCGGGCGCCGGGCATGGCGCTGATGAAGATGCCGCTGTTCGTGTGGACCTGGCTGATTACCGCTTTTCTCCTGATCGCGGTGATGCCGGTACTGGCCGGGGCGGTGACCATGCTGCTGACCGACCGCAATTTCGGCACCCATTTCTTCGATGCGGCCGGTGGCGGCGATCCGGTGATGTTCCAGCATGTGTTCTGGTTCTTCGGCCATCCTGAGGTGTACATCCTGATCCTGCCGGCCTTCGGCATCATCTCGTCGGTGATTACCACCTTCTCGCGCAAGCCCTTGTTCGGCTATGCCTCGATGGTCTACGCCACCGCTTCCATCGCCATCCTGTCGTTCCTGGTCTGGGGGCATCACATGTTCACCGTCGGCATGCCGGCGGCGGCACAGCTTTTCTTCATGTACGCCACCTTGCTGGTCGCGGTGCCCACCGGGGTCAAGGTATTCAACTGGGTGGCGACCATGTGGCGCGGCTCGCTGACCTTCGAGACGCCGATGTTGTTCGCGGTGGCCTTCGTCTGCCTGTTCACCATCGGCGGTTTTTCCGGGCTGGTGCTGGCGATGGTGCCGGTGGATATCCAGTTGCAGGACACCTATTACGTGGTGGCCCATTTCCATTACGTTCTGGTCACCGGCGCGCTGTTCTCCATCTATGCCGGGCTCTATTACTGGCTGCCCAAGTGGACCGGCCATAGGGTCAACGAGACCTGGGGGCGCTGGCATTTCTGGTTGTCGGCGGTGTCGGTCAACGTGCTGTTTTTCCCGATGCACTTCCTCGGCCTGGCCGGCATGCCCCGGCGCATCCCGGATTACGCGCTGCAATTCGCCGACTTCAACCGCGTCGCCTCGCTCGGCGGCTTCGTCTTCGGCGCCAGCCAGATCCTGTTGCTGATTGTGATTCTGAAATGCATACGCGGCGGCGAGAAGGCCGAGGCGCGCGCCTGGGAGGGCGCCGAGGGGCTGGAGTGGACGGTGCCCTCGCCGGCGCCGTACCACACCTTTACCGAGCCGCCGGAGGTGAAATGAACACCACCGGCAACCGGCGCACTTCCCTGCGGCTGACGCTCCTGTCGGCGGCGATGTTCGCCTTCGGTTTCGCGCTGGTGCCGCTGTATGACGTGTTCTGCGATCTCACCGGCCTGAATCGCGATGCGGCCCAGGCACTGGCCAACAACACTCAGGTCGATGCCAGCCGGAGGGTGCGCATCGAACTGGTGGCCAATGTGCAGGATGGCGCGCTCTGGCGCTTCGCCGCGCCGAGTCTGCCGGTGGATGTGCATCCCGGCGAACTGGTGCAGGTGGAGTACGAACTGGAGAATCTCAGCGACCGGCCCCTGATCGGCCGCGCCGTGCCCAGCTACGCGCCACTGGCTGCCGCCGCCCATTTCAAGAAGATCGACTGCTTCTGCTTCCGCGAACAACGTCTGGCACCGCACGAAACCGTGCGTCTGCCGGTGTTGTTCGTGCTGGATCGGGGCGTGGCGAGGGACATGAAGGTGGTGACCCTGTCCTACACCTTCTTCGCGCTGGGGAAACGCACATGAGTGCCTGGCGGGCGGTGTTCTGGAGTTTCTTCGGCGTGCGCCGGGGCCGCGATCTGGAGCGCGACGCGGGCGAATTCAACCTGGTTCAGATCGTTGTCGCCGGGTTGCTTGGCGCGCTGGTGCTGGTCCTCGTTCTGCTTGGCCTGGTCCATCTGGTGACGCGATGAAGGAGCGGCCATGACTCCCGGCGGTTATTACCTGCCCGCGCCGTCGCACTGGCCTCTGGTGGGGTCGCTGGCCCTGATGAGCGCGGCCCTCGGCGCGACGCTGCTGATCCACAATCTGGCCGGCGGTGGCTGGTTGCTGGCGGCGGGGGCGGCCGGGCTGGCGGCGATGCTGGTCGGCTGGTTCGGCAAGGTGATTCAGGAAAGCGAGAGCGGCCTGCATGGCGCTCAGGTGGACTTGTCTTTCCGCTGGGGCATGGGCTGGTTCATCTTCTCCGAGGTGATGTTCTTCGCCGCCTTCTTCGGCGCCTTGTTCTACGGCCGCATGATCTCGGTGCCGGATCTGGCCGGCGGCGAGCAGGTGCGGTTGCTGTGGCCGGGTTACAGCGGTGGCTGGCCGACCACCGGGCCGGGCATCGAAGCGGCCTTCACGCCGATGTCGCCCTGGGGCATCCCGGCCCTGAATACCTTGCTGCTGCTGAGTTCCGGCGCCACGGTGACCTGGGCGCACTGGGGTCTGAAGCGCGGTCGGCGCGGCCAACTGAACCTGGGGCTGGCACTGACCGTGGCCCTGGGCCTGACCTTCCTGGGCTTCCAGGCCTACGAATACCACCACGCCTATACGGCCCTGGGCCTGACCCTGGGGGCCGGCATCTACGGCGCCACCTTCTTCATGCTGACCGGCTTCCACGGCCTGCACGTCAGCATCGGTTCTTTGATGTTGCTGGTGATTCTGGGGCGTTCCCTGGCTGGGCATTTCCGGCCGGACCACCACTTTGCTTTCGAGGCGGTGTCCTGGTATTGGCACTTCGTCGACGTGGTGTGGCTGCTGCTGTTTATCTTTGTGTACTGGTTGTAACCGGGCACGCTTCGCTTTGCCCAACCTACGACAACGACTACTGCAACAGACCCAGGTAATGCCCCGCCAGCAGCACCAGGAACAGCGCGATGGACAGGCCGATGCGCCAGGTCAGGGCCTTCACCGCCCGCTCGCCGTGACCACGGTCGCGGATCAGGTAGACCAGGCCGCTGAGCAGGCTGAACAGGATCAGGACCAGAAGGAGAGCAACGAAGATGCGCATGGATGGAGAACCAGGAATGTTGGCCTTGAGTGTAGCGCCGCCCCGCGCCGCGCGGGCGCGGCGGCGGCCAGCCTGGCTGCCGGCGGTTGCGGCCCTGTTCTTTGCCGGGCTGACCTTCTGGCTGGGGCAGTGGCAACTCGGCCGGGCGGAGGAGAAGCGCACCAAACAAGCCGCTTTCGATGTGGCTGCGGCCTTGCCGGCGGTGGAACTCGCCGCTCTGCCCACTTCAGCGGCCCCCTTCAGCCGGGTGCGGGTGACCGGGCAATTCGCCGCCGCTTATCAGATTTATCTCGATAACCGCCTGCTTCAGGGCCGCGCCGGTTATCACGTGATCGTCCCCCTGGCTTACCCGGGCGGTGTGGTGCTGGTGAACCGGGGCTGGCTGGCGGCCGCGAGCGACCGCGCCGTTCGCCCGGATGCGCCTTTGACCTCCGCGCCGGTGACCCTGGAAGGGCTGCTGGTGCCCGCGCAAAGCCGCTATCTCGAACTTTCCGAGCGGGGCGTCGCGGGGCCGGTCTGGCAGAACCTGAGCCTGGCGCGTTTTCGGCAGTGGTATCACGGCGAGCTGCCGGATTGGATGCTGTTGCAGACCTCGCCCGCCGCCGACGGCCTGGTGCGCGACTGGCCACGGCCGGACACGGGCGTCGAGCGGCATCTTGGCTACGCCGTGCAATGGTTCGCGCTGACGGCGGCGATCTTCGTGCTGTATGCCTATTACGGGTTGTGGCGGCGTTTCCATGCACCGCGCTGACCGAATCAAGCTGCTCCTGCTGATGAGCCTGTTTGCGGCGCCGGCGCTGGCGGCCTGGGTCGCTCACCAGGTCTGGCAGCCGGCGGTGGCCGCCAGTTATGGCGAACTGCTGCAACCTTTCGTTCCACGGTTTGTGGGCATGGCCGATGCGGCCGGCCAGCCAGCCGACCTGGCCGCGCTGCATGGGCGTTGGGTTTTGCTCACCGTGGCCAAGGGTGAATGTGGCCCCGCCTGTCGCCAACAGCTCTATCTCGGCCACCAGGTGCGCTTCGCCCAGGGACGTGAGCGGGAGCGGGTGGCGCGGGTGCTGATCCAGGCCCTGATTCACGCCGATAGCGCCGTGCCTGACGGGCACTTGCTCACTTATCGCGTGCCCCGCGCGGCGCTGGCCGACTGGCCGGACCCGGTTCGCACCTACATCGTCGATCCCCTGGGTCGGGTAATGCTGCGCTTCCCGGTCGCGGCGGAGGGCAAAGGCATGTTGCGCGACCTGCGCCAATTACTGAAAGCTTCAAAGATCGGATGACCCTGCCGCGCCCGCTGCTCCTGTTCACGACCGGCCTCGCTTTCGCGGTGGTGCTGCTAGGCGCCTACGTGCGGCTTTCCGATGCGGGCCTGGGCTGCCCCGACTGGCCTGGCTGCTACGGCCGGATTTCACCCTGGCATGCCGGCGCGCAGATTGCGGATGCCCACAGCGCCGATCCTTCGGGGCCGGTATCCCATGCCAAGGCCTGGAAGGAGATGCTGCATCGTTATCTGGCCGGCAGCCTGGGCTTGCTGATCCTGGCTATCGCCATTCTGGCTTGGCGCCGCCTGCCACCAGCCCGCCGCGTCTTGCCCGGTTTGTTGCTGGCACTGGTGCTGTTCCAGGCGCTGCTGGGCATGTGGACCGTCACTCAGCAACTCAAGCCGATGATCGTCGCGGCCCATCTGCTGGGCGGTATGGCCACGTTGGCTGTCCTGGTCTGGCTGCTGTTGCGTGAACACGTTGCCGCCTTCCCCGTGGGCGCGCCGCTTCTGCTGGCGCGCGGACTCTTGCTATTGGTGTTGTTGCAGATCGCGCTGGGCGGCTGGGTGAGCGCCAACTATGCGGCCCTGGCCTGTCCCGACCTGCCAACCTGCCAGGGCGCCTGGTGGCCGCAGGCGGATTTCGCCGCCGGCTTCAGCTTGCAGCATCCTTTGGGCGGTCTGAGCGCCGAGGCGCTGACCGCCATTCACCTGCTGCATCGCCTGGGTGCGCTGCTGGTGCTGGCGGGGGTGTTCCTGCTCGCCGCGCGGCTGGCATCGACATCGGCGCCAGCCGCTGCCGCCCTGCTGGCTATCGCCGGCAGCCAGTTTCTTTTGGGGGTGGGGAATGTGCTGCTGGGCCTGCCGCTGCCTGTCGCCGTAGCCCATAACGCCGGTGCGGCCGCCCTGCTGCTGTGTCTGGTCTGGGTCAATGTCCGCTTCTCAAGTCGTTTGCCGGGCCGCCCCAAGAACGACTTGGCCCCCTCGGGGGGCGGCTCGGGTGTTTTTCCCGAGCCAGGGCACAGCTAAACGGGAGGTCACCATGAGTAGCCTTGCGCTGAACAAATCCGACTGGCGTCTGCGCGAATTCCTCGAACTGACCAAGCCGCGCGTGGTCGCCATGATCGTGTTCACCGCGATGATCGGCATGTTCCTGGCCGCGCCGGGCTTGCCCGATCCGCTTCGGTTTCTTGTCGCCAGTCTCGGCATTGCGCTAGCCACCGCCGGTGCCGCCGCCTGCAATTGCCTAGCCGAGCGGCGCATCGATGCGGTCATGGCGCGCACCCGTGCACGGCCATTGCCCCGGGGCGGGGTGAGCCCGCGCGAGACTGCCTGGTTCGCCGCCACGCTGGCCGGCCTCGGCCTGGGCTTGCTCTACTGGTGGGTGAACCCGCTGACTGCGTGGCTGACGGCGTTCACCTTCTTCGGCTACGCCGTGGTCTATACCCGCTGGCTGAAGCCGGCGACGCCGCAGAACATCGTCATCGGCGGCGCTTCCGGCGCGATGCCGCCGGTGCTCGGCTGGGCGGCCATGACCGGTGGGGTAGGGCACGAGGCGCTGCTGCTGTTCCTGATTATCTACGCCTGGACGCCACCGCATTTCTGGGCGCTGGCACTGTACCGGCGCGAGGAATATGCCCGCGCCGGCCTGCCCATGCTGCCGGTCACCCACGGCGAGCACTACACCCTGCTGTCGATCCTGCTCTACACCGGCATTCTGACCGCCGTCAGTCTGCTGCCGCTGGCGGTGGGCATGTCCGGCTGGATCTATCTGGCGGCCGTTCTGGTACTCGACGCTTACTATCTCCAGCTGGCCTGGCGCCTGTTCCGCGGCTATTCCGACGCGCTGGCCCGGCGCGCCTTTGCCTGGTCCATCCGCTACCTGGGCCTGTTGTTCGCGGCTCTGCTACTGGACCATTTTCTGTCGCTCCCGATCTGAACTGAAAAAAGGCTTTGCGCGGGATTGTGTTTGGCTTTGATAATTCAGGACAAAGATGTCTCTGGAGAGATTTATATGGTCTTGTCACGCACCAGCCAGTACGCCGTGCAGGCGCTGATCTACATCGCCACCCAGCCGCCTGGCGAGCCAGTGCTGAATCGGGATATCGCGGAGCGTCTGAATGTGCCGGCCGCTTATCTGGCAAAAATTCTGCAAAACCTGTGCAAGCAGGGGGTGCTCGATTCCTTCCGTGGCCGCCTCGGCGGTTTTCGTTTGCGTGAGGGGATGCATCGCACCACGCTGATGCAGGTGCTGTTGCTCACCGAAGGCCCTGAGTTCACTCAGAGCTGCATCCTGGGCCTCAAGGTCTGCTCCGATGCGACCGCCTGCCCCATGCATTTCAAGTGGATCCCGGTGAAGAAGAAGATTATTTCGCTGCTCAACGAGATGAATCTGGAGGAGTTGGCGAAGGCCGTGCTCACGGGCAAATATCGTCTCTCCGATTTGCCGACCGGCGCCTTGCCACGGGCCTGAGCCATGTGTCTGCGTTGGTTGCTGCCCCTGTTGCTGGCCCTGGCCCTGGCGGCTTGTGGCAAGGATCCCGCGCCTCAGTCCGACTTTCGCGGCAGTGACATCACGGGTGCTGGTTTTGGCAAGAATCTGGCTTTGCACGACCACAATGGCCGCGCGGTGACCCTGGATACCTTCAAGGGCAAGCTGGTGGTGCTGTTTTTTGGCTATACCCACTGCCCGGATGTTTGTCCGACCACGCTCTCCGATATGGCCTCGGCACTCGCTTTGATGCCCGAAAACGTTGCGAAGAAAGTCCAGGTGTTGTTCGTCACGGTGGATCCGGAACGGGATAGTCCGGAGGTGATCAAGTCCTACGTCCCCTATTTTCACCCGGGTTTTCTCGGTCTGATCGGCACGCCAGAGCAGGTCGCCCAGGTGGCGAAAGAATTCCACATCGTTTATCGAAAACATGTGGAGCCGGGCGCTTCCGATTATCTGGTCGACCATTCCGCCGGCAGCTATGTGTTGGATACCCGCGGGCGCTTGCGCCTTTATCTCCCCTACGGCCATCCGCCGGCGGATATTGCCCATGATCTGATGGAGTTGTCGCGGGCGGAATGATTCGATCTTGTCGCTGGCTTTGCCCAGCGGCTATACTCTCGCGGCTTTTTTGCCAGCCTTTGCGGCAACCTGTTTTTGTTTCGTCACAGGGCGGCGGTGTTACCAGTAGTGAGTGAAACCTGGTTCCGGGATCAGTTCCGGATCATGCGGGAACCCTTGGAGGCATTATGTCCACGACTAACGCGGCTGCGAGCGAGCAGTACGATTACGACATCATCAAGAAGTTTTCCATCATGGCCGTCGTCTGGGCCGTGGTGGGCATGTTTGTGGGCGTGTACATCGCCTCGGAACTGGCTTGGCCGTTCCTGAACTTCGATAGCCCTTACTTCTCCTTTGGCCGTTTTCGTCCGGTACATACCGGTGCGGTGATTTTCGGCTTTGGTGGTTCAGCGCTATTCGCCACCTCCTATTACGTGGTACAGCGCACCTGCCAGGCACGCTTGTTCGCACCCGGTCTCGCCACCTTCACCTTCTGGGGTTGGCAGGCCATCATCGTGCTGGCCGCCGCCTCCTATGTGCTGGGTTATAGCCAGGGCCGTGAATACGCGGAAATGGAATGGCCGATCGACCTCCTGATCGAGATCGTCTGGGTGTCCTATCTGGCGATCTACGTCGGCACCCTGATGAAGCGCAAACAGGCGCATATCTACGTCGCCAACTGGTTCTATCTGGGCTTCATTCTGGCGACCGCGCTGCTGCATACCTTCAATAATCTCGCCGTGCCGGTCAATCTGTTTTCCATGAAGTCCTACAGCCTGTTCTCCGGCACGCAGGATGCGATGGTGCAGTGGTGGTACGGCCACAATGCGGTGGGCTTTTTCCTGACTGCCGCCTTCCTGGGCATGATGTACTACTTCGTGCCCAAGCACGCCGGCCGTCCGATCTACTCCTACCGCTTGTCCATCGTCCACTTCTGGGCGCTGTCGTTCATGTACATGTGGGTGGGCACCCACCACCTGCACTGGACCGCGCTCCCCGACTGGGCCTCCACCTTGGGCGCCACCTTCTCCATCATGCTGCTGCTGCCTTCCTGGGGCGGCATGATCAATGGCATCATGACCCTCTCGGGCGCCTGGGATAAGTTGCGCACCGATCCGATCATGCGCTTCATGATCGTGGCTCTGTCGTTCTACGGCATGTCCACCTTCGAAGGCCCGTTGATGTCCTTGAAGGATGTCAACGCCCTGTCCCACTACACCGACTGGACTGTGGGCCACGTTCACTCCGGGGCGCTCGGCTGGGTGGCGATGATTTCCTTCGGCTCGCTCTATCACATGATTCCACGCCTCTGGAAGACCGAGATGTACAGCGTCAAGTTGATCAACCTGCACTTCTGGCTGGCCACCATCGGCGTGTTGCTCTACATCACCGCGATGTGGATTTCCGGCATCTCGCAGGGGCTGATGTGGCGCGCCTTCGATGACTTCGGCAACCTGCAATATTCCTTTGTGGAGTCGGTCGCCGCCATGCATCCCTTCTATGCGATGCGCGCCTTCGGCGGCATGTTCTTCCTGACAGGGATGTTGTTGATGGCTTACAACGTCTACCAGACCATCCGCCAGGGTGTGCGTGCCGCTAATGTCGAAAGCGCACGTCTCGCCACCGCTGCCGCCTGACGCAAAACGAGGTTAGGAAATGAGCTTCAAACACGAAAATATCGAAACCAATGCCGGTGTCTTGCTGGTGTTGACCATGATGGCCATCAGCGTGGGTGGCCTGGTTGAAATCGCGCCCCTGTTCTTCAACAAGGACACGGTGGAGCAGGTCGAGGGTGTTCGCCCTTACGCGCCGCTGGAATCGCGCGGCCGCGATATCTACATCCGGGAAGGTTGTTATCTCTGCCATTCGCAGATGATTCGTCCGTTCCGTGATGAGCAACTGCGCTATGGCCACTACTCGCTGGCGGCAGAATCAAAGTATGACCATCCCTTCCAGTGGGGTTCCAAGCGCACGGGCCCCGATCTCGCGCGTGTGGGGGGCAAGTACTCCAACGAATGGCATGTGCAGCATCTGACCCAGCCCAAGTCGATGGTGCCCGAGTCGGTAATGCCAAACTACCCCTGGCTACAGACCACCAAGCTGGACGTTTCCGATATCGGCGACCGGATGCGCGCACAGCGGATCACCGGTGTGCCGTATTCCGCCAACGAAGCGGAATACCAGCGCAACGTCAAGCAATTCGGCGAGGCTGTCGCCAAAACCCTGCATATCCCGGATTCGGTGAAGAATCTGGTGGCGCAGGCGCAGGAAGGCAACTACGACGGGGACCGCACCAGCGTTTCCGAGATGGATGCGCTGGTGGCCTATCTCCAGGTTCTCGGCACCATGGTGGACTTCAGCAAGATCAAGCCTGAAGAACTGGTGAAATTCCGCTGATGGAATGGTTTGCTTATCCGGAAAACACCAAGCCGCTTGGCCTGCTGATTTTTTTCATTACCTTCTGCCTGATCGTGTTCTGGGTCTATGGCAGCAGGAAACGGGGCAAGAAGCTGGAAGAGTACAAGAACATTCCTTTTCTTGATGACGACGACGAAGTGAAGAAGGACAAGTCCAATGGCTGATCATCCGACAAACCCGACGACGAGCCAGGCGCAAACCACCGGCCACGTCTGGGACGGCGACCTTCAGGAGCTCAACAATCCCCTGCCGGTGTGGTGGACCTACACGTTCTACGTGACCATCTTGTTCGCCGTGGTGTACTGGGTGGCGTACCCGTCCTGGCCGGTCGGCAAGGGTTACCTGCCCGGCCTCAACACCATTACTTACAAGAACGCACAGGGCCAGGACGAATCCTGGCACTGGAACACCCGTTCCAAGCTGCTCCTGGAAACCCAGGAAGCCGCCACTGCGCAGAAACCCTACTTCGACAAGCTGGCTGCCCTGCCCTATGACAAGATTGCCAAGGATCCGGAACTCAACAGTTTTGTGGTATCTGCCGGGAAAACCCTGTTCTCGGACAACTGCGCGGCCTGTCACCAGTCCGGCGGGCAAGGCAAGATTGGCTTTTTCCCGAACCTGACCGATGACGACTGGATCTACGGTGGTTCCTACGACAAGATCAATGAGACCATCAGCAACGGACGTCATGGCTATATGCCGCCTTTCAGCGAAGCGCTGCAAGCCAATCAGATCGACGATCTGGCCAACTATGTCGCCACCTTGTCGGCTTTGCCGGCGGATGTTGCCAAGGCCGCTCGCGGCAAGGAGATGTTTCATTCGCACGTGGCAGCCTGTTTCTACTGCCACAACGATGATGCCAAGGGCCGCAAGGACATGGGTTCCGCCAATCTCACCGACCGGGTCTGGCTCTGGGCCGATGTTCCCGGCGCCAGTGATGCCGCCGGCAAAGTCGCGGCGATTCGCAAGGTTATCGGTACGGGGGTGAACAAGGGCGTCATGCCGGTCTGGAAAGGCCGTCTCTCCGAGCAGCAGATCAAGTTGCTGACCGTTTATGTCCACGAGTTGGGTGGCGGCAAGTAAGCAAGTAAGCATGCCCCGGTTTGAGCAAAATAACCCCGGCTCGCCGGGGTTTTTGGTTTTCAGCGGCGCCAACGGTCGCCGTCCGACGAAGGGCGCGGCTGGCGCCCAGTTACTGCCCCGCAGGCGATAGTTCGCTGACTGGGCCTAAAGGTACCAACGTGCACGAGCAACAATCTCCCAGCGGCGATCTCTACTTCAAACGGATCCCCATCGTCCCCCGCTCCATCAAGGGGCCATTCCGCCGTTTCAAGAGTCTGCTTCTGTGGTTGAGTTTCGCGGTCTATTTCCTGTTGCCGTGGCTTCCCTGGGCGCGTCCGGACGCGCCCTCACAAGCGGTCATGTTCGACATCCCCGGTCGCCGCTATCTGATCTTTAATCTGGTGGTGTACCCGCAGGACATCTTCTGGCTGTCCATGCTGTTGTTCATTGCCGCTGTCTTTCTGTTCTTCGTCACGGCCTTGTTTGGCCGCGCGTTCTGCGGCTATTTCTGCTTCCAGACCCTGTGGACCGATGCCTTCATCCTGCTGGAAAAGCTGTTTCAGGGAGAACGTCCCGCCCGCCTGCGCCTGTTGCGTGAGCCCTGGAGCAAGCGCGAGAAGCTGCTCAAGGTGGGGGGAACCCGCTTGGCTTGGGGGTTGCTGTCGTTCTGGACGGCGCTGACATTTGTCTTGTATTTCGGCTATGCCCCGGACTTGCTGGTTGCGATTTTTACCGGCCAGGCCGCAGCCGCCGCCTATATCGCCACCCTCGCGCTGAGCATCAGCACCTATGCCGCCGCCGGTTTGCTGCGCGAGCATGTCTGCACCTTCATTTGTCCTTATGGCCGTTTCCAGAGTGCCATGTACGAACCGGAAACTTTGACGGTGCATTACGACAAGAAGCGTGGCGAGTGCGAGGCCGGGCGGACGCTTGCCCGCGCCGGTTTGCGTGATCGCGGCGAACGGCAGGCCTTGGGCCACGGCGATTGCGTCGATTGTGGTCTTTGTGTACAGGTTTGCCCGGTCGGCATCGACATCCGTAATGGCCTGCAATACACCTGCATTTCCTGCGGCCTGTGTGTGGATGCCTGCAACAGCATCATGGACAAGATGGGTTATCCGCGTGGCCTGGTGCGCTACGACTCGGAAACCAACTTGTCCAAGCTGCGGCCGGGGCCGGTGCGCCCGCATTGGAAGAGTCTCAAGGTGTTGGGCTACGGTGTCTCTCTGATCCTCATGTGTGCCTATCTGGCTTATGACATCGGCCATCGCAAGAGCTTCGAGCACAGCACGCAGCAGATCCGCCAGCCATTATTTGTCACTTTGTCCGATGGCAGCATCCGCAACCGTTACCAGATCCGTCTTACCAATCTCTCTGGCGGTGAAGAGGTTTATTCGATCCGTGCCCGTGGCCTTCCGGCGGGCGCGCTGGACCTGGGCAATTTCCAGCAAGTTCATATTCGTAATGGCAAGAGTGTAATCATCCAGGCCAGTGTGCAGCTTGATCCCATGCGCGCGGCGGGTCTGCATGACTTTGAATTCCTTATCAGTAACCGCAAGGGCGAAACCGTGATCGACCCGGTACGCTTCTTCACCAGCAAATAACCCCAGGCCAGCATCAATGAATCTGCTCATTTCCATCTTCGGCGGCATGCTGCTAACTGCGTTGCTCTATGGCGCGGCCCGCTTCATCAAACTGTCGAACTTCTGGGCGGCGGTTGCGGCGGCGAGTTTGCCTAGTGTGGCATATCTGTTTTATGCCGTTGCCAACTGGCCAGGGCTGGACGTGGTGACGCTGCATGTGATTGCCTTCCCGACCGTCGCGGTGCTGTTGTTTCAGCTTTATGAAAACAAGCCTGGCAAAGGGTTGCATGTGCATTGGGTGCCCAAGTTGCTGATCACCTTTTTCATCGTCATTACGGTGGTCCTCGGTGGCTTCGTCTATGTGGCTGGCAACGGCTTGCCGCCGGCGCTCGCGGAAGTGCTGCTGCCCAACGCCCGTGGCAAGACCCTGCATACCGGTTTTGCCGGGGTCATCGAGCATGGCGAGGAAGCGGCCAAGAGTATCGCGCAGCAACGCAACCTCGAGGCGCGCCTGGCGAAGCTGGGCTGGAACATCGAGGTGACTGGACTGGAGTCGCTTAGCCATGAGCGCGGCAGCGAAGTAAAAGTGCTGTTGCGCCAGGCCGATGGCACCGGTGTCAGCGGCCAGCACTTGCGCTTCGCCCTGACTCGTCCCGGCCAGCCGGCGGCGGAGGGCCAGTTCATGCGGGAAGTTGGCAACGGCGATTACCGCAGCCATGTCGCACTGCGCGCCGCGGGTGCCTGGGTGGCGGTGATCAGCTTCAACGCCGCGGGCAAACACATCGTCCTGGAACATACCGTTGACCATGATTCAGCGGCGCACGCTCACTCCTGGTAGAGGCGTGCGTCCTGTCGGAAAACAGGGGTGGCGAGCGTCCCGTATGACCCTATGAGTCAAGCTGGAGTGAAACGACACTGGTAATAGAAGCACTAACCTGGTGTATACTCAGCAGGTTTTCTACGGGCTTCGCGCCCTTTTTTTATTTCTTAAACATGGATTTGCAGACACTGATCGAACCAACCCTGGCTGGTATGGGCTACGAACTGGTCACCCTGGATAAGGTTGGTCGGGGCTTGCTGCGTGTGTTCATCGACAGTCCGAATGGAATCAATCTGGATGATTGTGTGCGGGTGAGCAACCAGTTGACCCGCCTGCTCATGGTTGAGAACGTCGATTACGACCGCCTCGAGGTTTCTTCGCCGGGTACTGATCGGCCGTTGGTCAAGGAGGCCGACTTCGCCCGCTTCAATGGCGAGCGCGCGCTGGTCAAATTGCATGCCCCCCTCGACGGTCGCAAGCGCTTCACCGGCTTGATTCGTGGTCTCCAGGACGGCGTGTTGCAAATGGATGTGGAGGGTGTGCTGGTGGCGATTCCGCTTATCGAAGTGGATTCGGCTCACTTGGCGCCGCTGTTAGAGGGTTCAACCCGGAGGGTGCGATGAGTCGGGAAGTCTTGATGCTGGCCGATGTGCTGGCGCGCGAGAAAAATGTGGAACCCGAGGTGGTGTTTGGTGCCTTGGAGGCTGCTTTGGCCCATGCCACCAAAAAGCGTTACCTCGACGATGTAGATATTCGTGTCGAAATCGACCGCGCCACCGGCGAATACCAGGCTTTCCGTTGCTGGGAAGTGCTGCCCGACGAGGCGGGCCTGGAGTTTCCGGAGCGCCAGTATCTGCTCTTCGAAGCACGCGAAATAAAACCGGATATTCAGGTGGGCGAATTCATCGAGGAATCGGTCGAGGCCGTGGATTTTGGTCGTATCGGTGCCCAGGCCGCCAAGCAGGTCATCCTGCAAAGGATTCGCGATGCCGAGCGCGAGCAACTGCTGAATGACTTCCTGGCGCGCAACGATACCCTGGTATCCGGCACCATCAAGCGCATGGAGCGGGGCGCGGCCATTATCGAATCCGGCAGAATTGAAGGGCGTCTGGAAAAAGACCAGATGATTCCCAAGGAAAATCTGCGTATCGGCGACCGTGTGCGGGCTTACATGGTGCGTGCCGAGCGTGCCGCGCGCGGGCCGCAATTGGTGCTGTCGCGCACCGCGCCGGAATTCATCATGAAGTTGTTCGAGCTGGAAGTGCCAGAGGTCGAGGAAGGGGTCATCGAGATCATGGCGGCCGCGCGCGACCCAGGCATACGCGCCAAGATCGCGGTCAAGTCAAACGACCCACGGATGGACCCGCAAGGCGCTTGTATCGGCGTGCGTGGTACCCGTGTGACGGCGGTGACCAACGAACTCAATGGCGAGCGTGTCGACATCGTCTTGTGGGCCGACGATCCCGCTCAGTTCGTCATCAATGGCCTGTCTCCCGCGCAGGTCAGCAGCATTGTGGTGGATGAGGAAAAACACGCGATGGACGTGGTGGTGGAGCCCGACCAGGTCGATGTCGCCATCGGCCGTTATGGCCAGAATGTGCGCCTGGCGGCTGAAATGACCGGTTGGGCCATCAACATCCTGTCGGTGGACGAAGCCGAGCAGAAACACGAACAGGAAGCTTCTGGCATCCGCGAGATGTTCATGGAAAAGCTGGATGTCGACGAGGACGTGGCCGAGGTGCTGGTTCAGGAAGGCTTCTCCACGCTGGAAGAAGTGGCCTATGTGCCGCTGGCCGAAATGCTGGAAATCGAATCCTTCGACGAAGACACCGTCAACGAATTGCGTTCGCGGGCACGCGATGCGCTGCTCACCGATGCCATCGTGCATGAAGAAAAAATGGAATCCGCCGCCGCCGACCTGATGAGCGTCGCTGGCATGGACGAAGAAACCGCCGCGCAGCTCACCGCGCAAGGGGTGAACACGGCGGACGATCTGGCCGATTTGGCCGTGGACGAGTTGATGGAACTCGTCGGCATGGACGAAGAACGCGCCAAGGCGCTGATCATGACAGCGCGGGCGCCCATGCTGGCGGGCGCCTGAACGGGGGTAGCATGAACGTCGAACAATTCGCCACTGAACTCAAGGTAGCACCCGCACTGCTGGTGGAGCAGTTGCAAGCCGCGGGCGTGACCGTCAAGGAAACTGGCGATGTCCTTTCCGACCAGGATAAGTCCCGTTTGCTGGACTATCTGCGTGGCAAGCATGGCGCCAGGGAGGGCAAGTCCAAGATTACCCTGACCCGTAAGCAGACCAGTGAGATCAAGACCGCGGACAGTAGCGGCCGCACCCGCACCGTGCAGGTTGAGGTGCGCAAAAAGCGCACCCTGATCAAGCGTGAAGTCGGACATGGCGAAGCGCTTGTCCAGGAAAATGCCGAGGAGCCGACCGAAGTTGTCGGCGCGGTTGATCTGCTCGTTGGTGAACCGGTTGTCGTGGTGGAGTCCGTTGCTGTTAAGCCCGAGCTGGTTGTGGAAGCGATGCCGCAGCCAGAGGGGATTGCGGCGCCAGCCGTCGCGGCGGCCACGGCTGAGCTCATTCAGGAGCCGGAGGTGGCGGCGGAAGAAAGCGCTGACGCAAAGGTGTTGGCGGCGGCACGCCCCGTGTCCGTCATCGGCGAAACAGAACGCCATGCGCGTGAACAGGAATCCAGGCGGGCCGCGGCCTTGCGCGCCATTCAGGAAGCCGAACTGAAGACCAAGCAGGATCGCGAGGCCGCGCGCCGGCAGGCTGAAGCGGACGCTAAAGCTGCGCAGATGCGTGGTCCGGAAGTCGCCGCGCCGGTGGCCAAACCTGCGGAGGTCAAACCTGCGGTCAAGCCTGCGGTCAAGCCTGCTGTCAAGCCCAGGGTATCCAAGCCCACCGCCAAGAAGGGCAAGGAAGAGCCGGCCAGTGGCAAGCGACCCGGCCTCAAGACCCGTGGCGCCGTGGAAGGCGATGGCTGGCGCGCGCGCAAGGGCCGCCACAAGAACGAACACGAACCTGCGCAAGCCGCGCCGGTCGAGCCGGTGGTGCGTGAGGTGTTGGTACCGGAAACCATCAGCGTCGCCGATCTGGCGCACAAGATGTCGGTGAAGGCCGCTGAAGTGATCAAGGTGCTCATGAAGATGGGCTCGATGGTCACCATCAACCAGGTACTGGACCAGGACACCGCGATGATTGTGGTGGAAGAATTGGGCCACATCGCCAAGCCGGCGCCTATCGACACCCCCGAGTCCTATCTGGATGACGAGGCGGTCGACAAGACGGTGGAATACCGGCCGCGCGCACCGGTGGTCACGGTCATGGGCCATGTCGACCACGGCAAGACCTCTCTGCTCGACCGTATTCGCCAGGCCCGCGTGGCGGCCGGCGAGGCGGGCGGCATCACCCAGCACATCGGCGCCTATCACGTGGAAACCTCGAAGGGCATGATCACCTTCCTGGATACGCCCGGCCACGAGGCGTTTACCGCCATGCGTGCGCGTGGCGCCAAAGCCACCGACATCGTGGTTCTGGTGGTTGCCGCCGACGACGGCGTCATGCCGCAGACCCGTGAAGCCATCCACCATGCCAAGGCCGGCAAAGTGCCCGTGGTGGTGGCGGTGAACAAGATCGATAAACCGGGTGCCAACCCGGAAAAAATCCGCCAGGAAGTCTCCAACGAGGGGGTGGTGCCGGAAGAGTGGGGCGGCGATGCGATGTTCGTCGATGTCTCGGCGAAGACCGGTCAGGGCATCGACGCGCTGCTCGACGCCATTCTGTTGCAGGCTGAAGTGCTCGAACTCAAGGCTCCGATCGATAACCCCGCCAAGGGGGTGGTGGTGGAATCCCGCCTCGACAAGGGTCGCGGCCCGGTTGCCACGGTGCTGGTGCAGTCCGGCACGCTGAAGCGTGGCGATGTCATCCTGGCCGGCTCCGCCTTTGGTCGCGTGCGCGCCATGCTGGACGAGGACGGCAAGCAGATCAACCAGGCCGGCCCTTCCATTCCCGTGGAAATCCAGGGCCTTTCCGATGTGCCAGGTGCCGGCGTGGACGTACTGGTGCTGCCGGATGAGAAGAAGGCGCGGGAAATTGCCCTGTTCCGCCAGGGCATGTTCCGCGATGTCAAACTCGCCAAGCAGCATGCCGCCAAGCTGGAAAACATCTTCGAGCAAATGGGCGAGGGCGAGGTGAAAACCCTGCCGTTGATTCTAAAAGCCGATGTCCAGGGCTCCTACGAAGGCCTCGCGCATGCGCTGAACAAGCTATCCACCGACGAAGTGAAGGTCGTCCTGGTCCACTCCGCCGTCGGCTCCATTTCCGAATCCGATGTCAACCTGGCCATCGCTTCCAAGGCTGTGATCATCGGCTTCAATGTGCGTGCAGACGCCCAGTCGCGCAAGCTGGCCGAGTCGGCCGGGGTCGATATTCGCTACTACAACATCATCTACGATGCCGTGGATGATGTGAAAGCGGCGCTGGGCGGCCTGCTCCCCCCGGAAAAGAAGGAAAACGCCCTGGGCCTGGCCGAAATTCGCCAGGTATTCCGCATCACCAAGGTGGGCGCCGTGGCGGGCTGCTTCGTGCTCGACGGTCTGTTGAAACGTGCCGCCCGCGTGCGGGTGTTGCGCAACAACGTGGTGATGCACGATGGCGAACTGGATTCCCTGAAGCGCTTCAAGGATGACGTCAAGGAAGTGAAGGCCGGCTTCGAATGCGGCCTCTCACTCAAGAACTTCAACGACATCGAAGAAGGCGACCAGCTCGAATGCTATGAGGTGGTCGAAGTGGCGAGAACCTTGTAAGCCTTGACGTAGGAGCGGATCACGTCCGTGAGTTAACCCGGTCGCGGACGTGGTCCGCTCCTACCGACACTTTGCTATGGCCAATCAAAGAAACCTCCGTGTCGCCGAACAGATTCGCCAGGAACTGGCGGGCATTCTCATGCGCGAGATGAAAGACCCGCGCGTGGTCGGCGTCACCTTCACCGCCGTGGACGTCACCTCCGACCTGGAACACGCCAAGGTCTGGTTCACCGTATTCGGCGCCGATCATGAAGCCGCGCGGCAGGGGCTGACCCGCGCGTCCGGTTTTTTGCGCAGCGAACTCTCGCACCGCATGAGCCTGCGCACCGTGCCCAAGCTCAATTTTGTCCATGACGCTTCGGTGGAGCGCGGCGCCCATCTGTCCGAACTCATCGATCAGGCCGTGGCGGAAGACCGCAAACATCATCAGGACGAGGAATGAAAGCGTCGGTATCGTAGGCTGCGCCGCGCGTACCCTACAGCGTTTCTTCTCGTCTTCACGTCGCGCCCCGCTGAGGAATTCAGATGAATAAGATCGCCAGGCGCGCTATTTCCGGTGTGCTGTTGCTCGACAAGGCCGCCGGCTTCACCTCCAACGCCGCGCTGCAGAAAGCCAAATGGCTTTACCGCGCGGAAAAGGCTGGCCACACCGGCACCCTCGACCCCTTCGCCACTGGCCTGTTGCCGCTGTGCCTCGGCGAAGCCACCAAGTTCTCACAATTCCTGCTCGACGCCGACAAGGTTTATCGCGCCGAAATTCTGCTGGGTGTGCGCACCGCCAGCGGTGACCTGGACGGCGAGGTGATCGCCGAACGGCCGGTGAACATCGGCGCGGCGATGCTAAGCCAGGTGTTGGAGCGCTTCCGCGGCGAAATCGAGCAAGTGCCGCCGATGCACTCCGCTCTCAAACACGCCGGCCGGCCGCTCTACGAATACGCCCGCCAAGGCATTGAAGTCGAGCGCCCGGCACGCCGCGTTACCGTGTACGGCCTGGAACTGGAAAGCTTCGATGGCCGCCTTGCCAGCGTGCGCGTGCATAGCAGCAAAGGTTTCTATGTGCGGGCGCTGGCCGACGATCTAGGCGAGGCGCTGGGCTGCGGCGCCCATCTGACCGGTCTTGACCGCCTGAAAGTCGGTCCTTACCACCTCGACGACGCAATCAGCCTGGAAACCCTGGCGGAGCTCACGGAAGACGAACGCGACGCCCGCCTGCTGCCCCCCGACAACCTCACCCTCGATTTGCCGCGCCTCGACCTGGACCTGGAAGCCGCCTGGCAGATCAGCCACGGCCAGGCCATCTGGCGCGGCGGCCTGCGAGTCGGCGATTTGTTGCGCCTCTATGCCCCGGACGGCCGTTTCCTTGGCGTCGCCGAAGTCGATCAGGACGGCAAAGCCGCGCCCAGGCGCCTGTTGTCAAGCGGATAACGTTCGCGTCCCCGGCAACGATAGGTTGGGCGGCGGCGTCAGCATGGTAGACAATGCCTTGCTCAATATGTACAGCAATGCGTACATATAAGGGGCCCAGCATGGATGCCATTACCTACACAGCCACCCGCGCGAACCTTGCAAACACCATGGACCAGGTTTGCAACGACCACGAGGCCCTGATTATTACCCGCAACGGTGGACAGTCCGTTGTGATGCTTTCGCTCGAAGACATTAAAGCGCTTGAAAAAACTGCCTATCTTTTGCGCACACCGGCGAACGCCAAGCGCCTGTTGTCCGCGGTTGCGCAGTTGAACGCCGGCAAAGGCGTTCAGCAGAAACTTGCCAAGTGAAACTGATCTTCGCCGATGAGGCATGGGACGACTACCTATATTGGCAAAAGCAAAACAAGCGAATGGTGGAACGAATCAACCGTAACCGTGCTTATCCGGTTAACGCCCACGATCCACTACCTGTGGGTGAGAGCTTGGAGAGTCCTACGCCACCCATAGCATTTTTGGGCGTTAACCAGATAAGTAGTGCCTGACCGAAAACCCCACCCGCCCAGTAACGGCGGGCATTGCCGTCGACGAAGGCGATGCGAAGATGATGCCTGAATGTCAGTTTGAGGCCGGATTCTCACGAATTTACGGGGAAGCGGGGCCC
>Ga0210033_1000251_pt1 | contig 50159 bp, 51 predicted proteins | sample CryGeymeta201501_FD_185465 | JGI IMG/M metagenome (GOLD analysis project Ga0210033, IMG submission 185465) | Groundwater microbial communities from Crystal Geyser aquifers in Utah, USA - Crystal Geyser metaG 2015-01 (SPAdes) (version 2) | ecosystem: Environmental > Aquatic > Deep subsurface >... | reverse complement strand
TAGCCGGCCAGTGGAATGGCGGGCTCAAACTTTGGGATATTTCGACAGCAAAGGAAATACGATCATTTTCCGGAAAGACAATCACAGAGAGGGCATTTGGCTACTCTCCGGCAAATAATCTGGTGCTTTCAGGCACAAATCTCTGGGATACCTCAACCGGCAATATCGTAACTACAATTCAGGGTGTAGACAAATCATATCTGTTGCTTTCCCCTGACGGCAAAAATGCCTTGGCAAAGGAACACAAACTGCTCTTTGATATTAGAACAGGTAAAGGCAATGTAGTATTTCCAGCGGAGCAGGCAGATTTGAGTCTAAGCAAAACAATCTTTTCTCCCGAAGGCAGATATATCCTGAGTGATTTTGAAGGAACATTAAAATTATGGGACATCTTTAACGGTAACATTAAAATGACATTTAAAGCCCATGCCAATTTTCCTGGGACAGATGCGGTCGGTTTTTCTCCGGACGGCAGATATATAATTTCCAGCGGACGCGGGATGGGAAAAGAAGAAAAAGCTACCTTAATCCTTTGGGATATAAATAGCGGTGCCAGGATTTGGGTCGTTACGTTAGACAATATAGTAGCGGAATCGCTTAATTTTTCTCCCGATGGGAAACTTATCCTTTTAGGAGATTCGGTCAACAACAGCCCGGTTATTTATAGTGCAGCAGATGGCAGAAAAATAAAGGTATTCGAACATTCTGATTTTAGAACTCGTACAAGTTGCATAGCAATATTTTCTCCGGATGGAAAGTATATTTTGTCATCAGACCCCTCTGAAGACAATGTCATTACGCTTTGGGATATTGCCACAGGCAAAGAAATTAAACTGTTCGGAGGGCATAGAGGCGGGGTGAATTCTCTTGCCTTTACTCTGGACGCCAGACATTTTTTGTCAAACAGCTATGACGGCACCACCCGCCTCTGGGACATTTCCACGGGCAAAGAAATCGCTCAGTTCATCAGCTTCACAGACGGCGAGTGGGTCGTCATCACCCCGGAAGGCTATTTCAACGCCTCGCCGAATGGCGCGAAGCATCTCAATGTCCGTGTTGGCAACAATGTCTATTCCATAGATAATTTCTACGAGAAATTCTTCAATCCTGTTTATGTAGCATCTGTATTGCAGGGCAAAAAGGTTGAGGCGGTTGCAGATATAAGGAAAGGGGTCTTAACGCCTCCTGATGTAAAGATTACATCTCCCGAACCGAATAAGGAATTCAGCACAGACACCGTGACGATAACGGTTTCTGCGAAAGATACAGGCGGAGGCATTGACGAGATACGGCTTTATCATAATGGCAAGGCAATAGGAGAAGACCAGAGGGCTGTAAAGATTGTTCCAAAAGGTAACGAGGCCATAAAGACATATACCGTTACCCTTGTGGATGGCGCGAATACATTCAGGGCAACTGCATTCAGCAAGGACAGGACAGAATCAAACCCGTATGAACTCATCGTCAAACTAACAGCGCCTTCAAAAGATGTCTCCCTTTATATACTTGCAGTAGGCATAAACAAGTATAAAAACCCTGCCTTAAATTTAAACTACGCAGAGCCTGATGCAAAAGGTATAGTTGACTTCTTCAAGCAGAAAGGAGAAGGGTTATTCAAGAAAGTTGAAATTATTGATATGTATAATGAGCAGGCAACAAAGGAAGGCATAACCTCAAAACTCAAACAACTTGAGAACACAAATCCGCAGGATGCTGTATTAATATACCTTGCAGGACATGGCGAAAGCATTGGCGACAAATGGTATTTTATTCCCCATGAACTCACATATCCTGAAAGGGAAGAGGATGTTAAGACAAAAGGCATCTCATCTGATGAACTATCAGGACTCATAAAAAACATCAAGGCACAAAAGATACTCTTGCTTATTGACTCATGCAAATCAGGAGCGGTATTGGTGGCATTCAGGGGCTTTGAAGACAGGAAGGCGCTATCGCAATTATCAAGGTCAACAGGCGTGCATATAGTAGCCGCATCCACGAAAGACCAGTTTGCGGCAGAGGTAAAAGAACTCGGTCATGGGGTATTCACATATATCCTGCTTGAAGGACTGAAAGGTAAGGCGGCAACCGAAGGAAAGGCGGTTACAGTCAAAAAACTGATGGCATATGTAGAAGAACAATTGCCGGAGATAACGAAGAAATACAAACAGGAGGCACAGTATCCGGTGACGCATTCAAGCGGAGAGGGAATGGATTTTCCGTTGGTAATAGTAAAATAGAACTGAAGGAGGTCGCGTTATGCGAAAGATATTTATTCCACTTCTTTTTCTTGTTTTCATGACTTCTAATTTGTACGCGTCTCAGTCCACAATCATTGAATCAGAAGGCTATGCATGCATGGGAAAGGACAGAACCAGAAAGCAGACTGAGACTGCTGCAATGGCGGATGCAAAGAGAAAGGCAATAGAACAGGCGTTGACTTACATCCAGAGCGAGACACATGTCAAGGACCTTGAACTCCAGAAGGATTTGATTTCAGCCTATGCAAATGGGGCAGTGGATGTTATTCGGCAGATTCAAGGCGACTGGTATAACGATGCATCAGCAGGAGATTGCTACAGGGTAAAGATAAAGGCAGAGGTGATTCCTGATGAAAAAATGATGGAAAAGATATTGACAGCCAATAAAAAAACTGGTTTTCTTAGTGATGCAAAGGCGGCATTTCCATTTGTATGGGGTTCGTTTGACTACCTGCCGGGCGTTAATATAAACGAATCTTTTATAGAAGTAATCGGTGAAGGCCTGCAAAATAACCTGAACAGCGATAAAGAAAAAGAGAAATCAGCAGTTGTCAGCGCAATGGTCATGAGTTTAAGAAAGTTCGCGGAAAATACTCTGGATTTAAAGAATTTCATTGCTAACTATGAGGCGGCGGAGAAAAAAGGAGATAAGAAGTTTATTGAGGAAAATAAAGAATTTTATAGGAAAGCAAAGCTATATGCAGATCTATTCAAAAAGTTTAAAGGAGATAGTTCCTTTGAATCTGTTAAGGATTTTGGTTTGATCAAATCTTATCTCTATTACGATTTCGGAGAATTCACCTTAAAATCCAGGACTTTAATTAGAGAATACAGATGTGAATATGACATCGTAACATTGACTTTTAAAGATGGACGTAAGCAGATTACTGTCCGTACCGCAGAATTGGTAGAACCGGGAGATATTAAGTATTACGATAAACTATGGCGTATTCTTATAAAGATGGGGTTTCAAGGTAACTTTAGATACAGTCGCGATAAGGAAACAGTAGCATTCATCCTTAAATATACGCGAAGACCTTGAAATAATAAGCAAACTATAGAGTTCACGGAGAATACAGAGAAAACACGGAACCGATGAGAAAGCCTTCATTATGCTGCGGTTAATCGTATTCACGGCCTCTGCGCTCTACGCGTCTCAGTCCACAATCATTGAATCTGAAGGCTATGCGTGCATGGGCGAGGATAAATCAATGAAAGAGACAGAGTATGGTGCGCTGGAGGGATAATGCGGTTTATAATTTAAGGTGAGTTTGAGGTTAATTAGTCAAAGAGATATACTATATCGGCAGGTATTTAAACATAGAAGGAGGTGTGATTTATGAGCGCTGTTCTTAAAAAGCAGATAGACGATATGTCAGAGAGTGAACTCAAAGAAGTTCTCAGGAGAGACTATCTGAGAAAGCTTGCCCGTTACAGAATTACAGATGATTTTTACAGGGACAAATACGGTATGGATTTTGACAGATTTGAGAAAGAAAATATTGTCGAAAAACAGAATTACGGCTTTGAGGTTGAATCCGATGCTCAGGAATGGGAACTCGCAATTGACGGCATTAAGACGATTGAGAAAAAAATGAAGGAACTCATTGGTGGAAATTGACAGGCTCATTGAAGAGGCAGCCAGCGTTGCAAATATATACAGTCTTGAGCTTATTGAAATAGACAGAACTGACCACATTATAAGCTTGAAGCTGTTAATAGACAATGAACTTTTTATACAAATATACGGAAATACTGAAAAAGATAAACTTAACCTTGCCCTTGTCTTTAAAAAGAAGCGATTATATGGATATGATTCTGAAAGAGACAGGTCGCACCGCCACCCTTTTGAGAACCCTGACAGCCATTTTTTTGTCAGTGAGAAAAAATCAACAAAGGAATTTGTTCAGGAGTCAATGAGATTCCTGGAAGAAAAAGAGATATTGTAGGGAGGGTTTATGCGAAAGATATTTATTCCACTTCTTTTTCTTGTTTTCATGACTTCTAATTTGTATGCCGCTCAATCCACAATCATTGAATCTGAAGGCTATGCGTGCATGGGCGAGGACAAGTCAATTAAAGAGACAGAGCGTACTGCAATGGTAGATGCAAAGGATAAAGCGGCAAAAAATGCAGCTACTTATATCAAGGGAGAGACAAAGATAAAAGACTCGCAGTTGGTTAAAGACATCATAGAGGCTTATAACAACGCTACAGTTGCTGTTGATAAAGTAATTGAAAAGGGCTGGTACACAGACCCGTCATTGGGCAAGTGCTACAAGGTAAAGATAAAGGCAAATGTCATACCTGATGAAAAGGCGATGCAAAAGGTTTCTGAGGTTCTTGATGACCCCTCTGCGCCTTTAAGCGTCAAAGTTTGGACAGATAAAAAAGAATACAGGGAAGGCGATAAGATTAAGATTTATATAAAAGGCAATAAGCCGTTTTATGCAAAGGTTATCTATAAGGAGACAACCGGGAACCTAATCCAGATTTTACCAAACCCTTACAGGAAGGATAACTACTTTAACGGCGGTGTTATTTATGAAATCCCCTCAGGCAATGACAAATTTGAACTTGAGGTAAACCCTCCATTCGGAGAGGAGAGCGTTATGTTTCATACAAGCGTCTCTCAGCTTGGAGATTTAGACTTGAAAGAAGAAGGCGGTGTTTATCAGGTAAAAACTAAGTCAAAAGATATAGGCATAAAGACAAGAAGCGTCAAGATAAAGGAAGTCACAGAAGGAAAGGCTCAGCAGGCATCAGAATTTTTTGAGGGCAAAGCTGTGGTAAAAACAGGGAAGTAAAGAATGAAAATAAAGAGGATAACTGAGAGCCTTCTTGACACAATAATTTATCTTTCAGAACTCTTTAACCTGATACTTAACGCGTTTAAAAACCTTCCTGCCTTAAAAATAAATCCGGTGCGCACTGTTTTCTTCAGACAGATATACTTTGCCGGAATTGAGACTTTAGGCAAGATGGTAATCATAGGGCTGTTAATAGGAATTGTCATAATAAGCCAGATTACAAGCCTCGTAGGAGTCGGAAGGGGAGAGCTTATAGGGAAGATTCTTGTTTGGGTTGTAATCAGGGAGTTAGGCCCGTTATTTGCCGCAATAGTAATAATTGCAAGAAGTGTTACCGCAATATCCGCAGAACTCGGCTCCATGAATGTGCAGGGCGAGATTGCGAGCATTGAAATGCTGGGCATAGACCCTGAGCGATACCTTATAATGCCGAGAATTATTGCGATTACATTGTCAGCGGTCATACTGACTTTTTATTTTGAACTTGCCGCCATACTCGGAGGCATAATTGTCACATCGCTATTCTGGGGCGTCCCATTTGAGCAGCACACGGCAGGGATACTGACTTCTCTAACCATCCCGGAGTTATCCGCATCTCTTGTGAAAAGCCTTTTGTTCGGGCTGGTAATCTCAGCAGTGAGTTGTTCTCAGGGGCTTAAGGTCAGCGGCAGCATAACTAAAATACCGCAGGCAACAACAAAGGCGACAATGCAGAGCCTGTTTTTTGTGTTTATCTTTGATGGTATAATAACCCTTATATTTTTCCTATGATTACACTTGAATGTGCAAGCCTTAAGGGATTTTTAGATTGCGCTTCGCTGGCTGTCTCCGGAGGAAGGTCCTGTATTATTTTGACAGAAACCGAGTTTGAGAAAAACCTTCTTCTGAGAATATTCACAGGGCTGACAAGGCTGGATTCAGGCAAGATTTTTATTTTTGGAAAAGAGGTATCATCTTTTTCATGCGGCGAACTCAATGCCGTAAGGAAAAGAATGGGTATCGTTTTGAACAATGGAGGGCTTATAAGCAATCTCAAGGTCTGGGAAAACATAATGCTGCCCCTGTCTTATCATTCATCCTTATCACATCATGATATGGATGAGAAAATGCTCAGCATTTTGGGTAAAATAGGCTATGATGATGACATAGCCGCGCTTCCCGGCCCTTTGCCTGTTTACAAAAAGAGGCTTGCAGGGCTTGCAAGGGCCATGCTTATGGAACCGGATTTGATTATTTACGATTCAGTTTTTGATGGCTTAAGCCCTGAAATCAGGAATAAAGCTCTGGAAACCATTACTGTGTTCCAGCGTCAAAAAGAGGGCAGGGCGTCTCTGTTTTTTGACATGGATGAAGGCTTGTTGGATTATATTAGAGCAGACAGCATTTACACATTAAAGAAGGGAAAACTTTATGAAAGAAACTGATCCGAGATTTATGGGCATTAAGGGGAAAGTAGGATTATTTTTTATTATTGCAGCGGCAGGCATAATTGCTACCGTGGTTTTTATTGGAATTGAACGCGGCGTCTTTACGGCCAAATACAGGATTAATTTTACGGTTGATAAAGGCACGGGATTTTTTGAGGGTATGCCTGTCAAACTTTCAGGGTTTAAGATTGGTAAAATAGATTCCATGTCGCTTGACGAAAATGCAAAGGTCAAAGTCACTCTTTTAATCAATAAGAAATACAACAAATGGATAAGAGAGGATTCAAAGGCAATACTTATGAAAGAAGGAGGATTTATAGGTGAGGGCGTCATAGCTATTACAGCGGGCAGCGTGAACAAGCCTATTATAGGAGAAGGAGGCGTTATTCAGAATGAGAAGGCCAGGGGACTTGGTGAAATTATTGAAGAGATGCGTCCGGTAATAGTGGAAATAAGGGATATTATTAATTATATAAGCGACCCGAAGGGCGACATTAAGCAGACACTTGCAAACCTTAGAACATTGTCTTCCGGCCTTAACGCAACAAAGGAAAATGCCGACAAGCTCTTAAAGAACGCTGACAGTAATATTTCGGGTGTTTCGTCTGACGCTTCAAAAGCCCTTAAAAATATTGATAAAACTGTCTCGTCTATGAACGAAAAAATAAATCCTGTGATTGATAAACTTAACAGGACCATGGACCATGCAGAGAAAACAACGGCAAGCCTTAAGGATGCAGTAGAGAAAGCCGCTCCGAAAGTGCCGCTGCTTTTAAATAAAGGCGAGGACGCTCTGAGCGGCGCCAATGAAGTGGTAAAATCTCTAAAGCAGGTATGGCCTATACGCCTCTTTATTGAAAAGCCGAAGGACAGCCTTATTCATGGAGACAGCTATGAGTAAACAGTGTCAGGCGTCAGGCGTCAGGCGTCAGTCAAAAAAATCAAAACTCATAAATACTTACAGGTCACTGGTCACTTTCGTTTTGATGTTCACTGTTCACTGTTCACTGTTCACTGTTGTTGGCTGCGGCGGAGCTCAAACTCAAACATTGTCCGCAGTTCATATTAAGGCAATTGAATACAATCAAAACGCAGCGAAGGCTGTGGAAAAAGGCGATCATGAAAAGGCTTTGGCTTATTATATGGAAGCCCTAAAGGTAAACCGCTCAATTGAGAATGCAGAGGGAATAGCAGTTAACCTTATAAACATAGCTGTGCTCTATCAGAAAAAAGGCAATACCTCAAACTCACATGAATTCGTCAATATAGCTTTTTCCATGCCTGATATAAGCAGTGAAATCAGGTCGGATGCAGCATATGAAAAAGCAAGAATTTATTTCAAGGAGAAAAATACTGCAAAGGCAAAGGAGTGGGTTAACATGTCTTTGTCTCTGGATAAAGGGCTGCGCGAAGGAAGCAGATGGAATCTCATGGGAAGGATTGCCTTTGCGGAAGGCAAATACGACGAAGCCGCTGCCATGGCAAATACCGCGCTTAACCTCAACAGGGAAAACAAGCAAAGGGCTGAGGAGTCAAATTCCTTAAGGCTGCTGGCCGAGATAAATGCAAAGGAAGGTCTTTATTTAGAATCAAAAGAGTTTTATTTGAAAGCGCTTGAGATTGACAAGGAACTTGGAGACAGCAAGAAAATTGCCATGACACTCAGGGGTATTGGAATGCTTTCTTCAAATCAGGAGCATTTTCATGACGCCGCAATTTTTTATATGAGGGCTTATGATGTCAGCAGCAATGCCGGGGATACGGAAGGAGCTTTAGAGGCGCTGGATTCCCTGTCGGATGCATACCGGAAATCAGGTGATGAGAAAAAGGCTGAGGAAATGATGAAAAAGAAAGCTGATATAGAAAAAGAGAAAAAGAAATAGATGCCGGTCGGAGACTCTCAAGGATGAGATTTGATGTAATTACAATCTTTCCTGAAATCTTTAATGCCTACCTCAATGAGAGCATTCTTAAGAGAGCAGCGGAAAAAAATATTATTGAAGTAAAGGTGCATAACTTGAGGGATTTCACAACCGACAGGCACAGGACTGTGGATGATTATCCTTACGGAGGCGGGCCGGGCATGGTGATGAAGCCTGAGCCGTTCTTCAGCGCTGTGGAACATATTAAATCCGATGGAATTCCAAGGCGCATTGTTATGCTGACCCCCCGTGGAAAGACATTTAGTCAGGATATGGCGCTTTCTATGTCCGGACAAAATCAAAATATGATTCTTATATGCGGCAGATATGAGGCTATAGATGAAAGGGTAAAAAATCTTGTTGACGAGGAGATTTCCATAGGCGATTATGTATTGACTGGCGGAGAACTGCCTGCTTTGGTTATAATAGATAGCATTGCAAGGCTTATACCAGGCGTACTTGGCGATGAGCGCTCTGCTGAAGAAGAATCATTTACCTGCGGGATGCTTGAATATCCGCATTACACGAGGCCCCCTGAATTCAGAGGGCTTAAGGCGCCGGAGGTTTTGCTGTCAGGAAATCATAAGGCAATAGCGCAGTGGAGAAGAAAAGAGGCTCTGAGATTAACCATTCTTAGAAGGCCTGACCTTATACAGGGGATTCCGTTGAAAGACGAGGATTATAAATTGATTTCGGAAATAAAGGAGGAGGGGAAAAACCATGAATATGATTGAATCAATTGAAAGAGGATACATGAAAGAAGTTCCGGCATTCAATGTCGGCGACACAGTGAAGGTATCCGTAAAGGTTGTTGAGGGAGATAAGGAAAGGCTTCAGCCTTTTGAGGGCGTTGTTATCGCAAGATGCGGCGGCGGAATAAGAGAGTCTTTTATGGTCAGAAAGATATCTTTTGGCATTGGAGTTGAAAGGATATTTCCGCTGTATTCTCCAAGTATAGATAAGATTGAAGTGCTCAAACAGGGCTCTGTAAGAAGGGCTAAGCTTTACTATCTGAGAGGCAAAAAAGGGAAGGGCACACGTATAAAAGAGAAAGAAAGAGAATTTGTAAAACAAGAGGCTTAATGGATATCTACCGGTATGATGAATCTCTTAGGGAAAAGGGATTCAATAGGATTGCAGGGATAGATGAGGCTGGCAGGGGGCCGTTGGCAGGGCCTGTTGTGGCTTCTGCCGTGGTAATGCCGACTGGTAAAAAAATAAACGGACTGCGTGATTCCAAAAAAGTGCCCGAGGCGGAAAGAGAAAGCCTGTTTGATGATATATTGGGCTGCTGTATTGACGTCGGCGTAGGGATAGTAGATGCGGGGGAAATAGACAAGATTAACATTCTCAGGGCGACAAAACATGCGATGGAAAAGGCCATAAAAGCCCTTTCAGCGGAACCAGACCTTTTACTTATAGACGCCGTGAAACTGCCGCAGGTGCATATTAAGCAAATTTCTCAGATAAAAGGGGAATCCGTCAGCGCCTCTATAGCAGCGGCGTCAATAATCGCAAAAGTCACCAGGGACAGGCTGATGTGTCAATATCACGAAATCTACCCTGAATACGGCTTTAAGAAGCACAAGGGATACGGCACAAAAGAACATGTGGAAAAATTACTCAGCTATGGGCCTTGCCCTATTCACAGAAAAACCTTTGATAAGGTAATGGATTTAGCGCTGCCTTTTAAAGAGCAATAGAGCAACAGAACAGCAGGGCAGTAGAATTACTGCGCTATTGCTCTGCTGAGCTACTGCTCATGTTTTGAGGTGTTATGGAGCAGGAAAGAATAGATGAAGCGTTAGAGCTTGTATGGCTCCTTGAAGAAGAGGGGCGCACAGAGTTTAACAGGTTTAAATTAAACTCTGATGATGTTAATTTTGATGAGCTGGTTAATGAAATGATAAAAAATCACCTTATCCTTCTTACGGAAGATAAGGTCGGATTTACAGAAAAAGGCCGTATACTCGCAAAAGGACTTATACGCAGGCATCGTCTTGCAGAACAGCTTCTTACTGAGGTCCTTGAGCTTACTGAGAACTCCGTTGAAGCAGATGCATGCAAGATGGAACATATCCTTAGCGAAGAATTGACAGAAAGCGTCTGCACTTTTCTTGGACATCCTCCAAAATGCCCTCATGGAAAGCCGATACCAAGAGGCGAATGCTGCAAGAAATATAAAATAGAGATAGAACCGCTGGTTGTCAGGCTGATTGACTTTGAAGTCGGACTGAAAGGAAGGATTGTTTTTATAGTATCAACCGAAACATCAAGGCTTAACAGGCTCAGTTCTATGGGCATAACTGCCGGAAGCATAATAAGATTATTGCAAAAAAAACCATCTTTCGTTATTCAGGTTGAAGAGACGGCGATTGCAATTGACCCTGATATTGCAAAAGAGATATACATTAAAAAAGCCGCCTGAGATGCAGCGAAAAGTCTATATTCATACTTTCGGATGCCAGATGAATGTCCATGACTCTGAGAAAATGGCTGGCATTCTTAAGGCTGAAGGCTATACCGAGACTGCATATACTGAAGAGGCAGACCTCATAATCTTTAACACCTGCAGTATAAGGCAAAAGGCAGAACAAAAATTCAGAAGCGAACTCGGAAGGATAAAATTATTAAAAATCAAAAACCCGCTGCTTAAGATTGCTGTTGCAGGCTGCATTGCGCAGCAGAAGGGGAGGGATATACTTAAAAGGAACCCGCAGGTAGATTATGTGTTTGGCCCCCAGAATGTCCACAAATTAAGCAGCATGTTAACAGCAGATACAATGGTTTGCATTGAAGATAACCCTGAGATTCAACACACAGACATTCCCGCGGAGAGAAAGGATAATGTCAAGGCATGGGTATCCATAATGTACGGATGCAATAATTTTTGCAGTTATTGCATAGTGCCTTATACGCGGGGCAGAGAAAAAAGCAGGCCCAGTGAAAATATATATAAAGAAATACATGAACTGTCTGAAAATGGGTTTAAAGAAGTAACTCTGCTCGGCCAGAATGTTAACTCTTACGATAGCGATACGAATTTTGCCGGGCTCCTGAGGAAAATAAATGCCATAACGGGCATTGAGAGGATAAGGTTTGTCACATCACACCCGCGGGACCTTTCTGATGAACTGATTTTATGCATTAAAGAACTGCCGAAAATCTGCGGGCATATTCACCTGCCGCTTCAGTCTGGTTCAAGCAGGATACTCAAGCTGATGAACAGGGGATACACCTATGAGGACTATCTTGAAAAAGTCGGAAAACTCAAGGAATGCGTCCCTGACATTGCGATAACAACAGACATTATTGCAGGATTTCCATCCGAAACAGACAATGACCATTCTCTGACCATTGAAGCCCTCAAACGTATTGAATTTGACGGTATTTTTGCCTTTAAGTTTTCTCCACGCCCGGGGACAAAGGCAGCGGAGATGGATGACAAGATTTCTGAGAAGATAAAGTCGCTGCGGCTTTATGAGATACTCGGATATCAGGACGATATTACTTTAAGGAAAAATAAGGAACTTGAGGGGTCGCTTCAGGAGGTTCTCGTTGAGGGGGTAAGCAAAACAAACAATGGAAAGATAACAGGCAGGACAAGGACAAATAAAATCATCAATCTTGAGGGAGATGCGGCGCTTGTTGGAAGGTTAATCAATGTTGAGATTAGAAAGGCTCTGAGACACTCTCTTGAAGGCAGGCTCACGAATCAAGCCTAATAACACACAATAAACTTAGTATTATTAATAAGTTATATGGAATAAACATAGATTCTTCTTTATGTTTTTCAGCGCCGTCATTCATTTAGTCGCCTATGGTCTTGATTTAGAACCTAAAGTATAACTTTCAGAACTTATTGGAACTATTTTAAAACAAAGGACAATCATAAAAAGCATGGTTTTTGGAATACTTCACTGGATATAACAAATCAAGATATTTTAATGAAATCATAGAATTAAACAAATTTTTGAGCAATGTCTGCATCATTTGGGTGAAGGGTACATGAAATAAGTCCATCCTCGCGGAGCCCTTGTTTCCGTAAGGATTCAGGGCATTCAAGAGGGCAAGCATGTCGGCATCCCAATCTTTCGTCATAACTGATTGATTTTAAAGGTATTTCAGCCTGCCTAAAACTCATTCAAATCCGTAAAAACCTATACTGGCATTGGTCTGAGCAGGATTATATGCCGCATTAATAACAGCTTACTAACAACCTTTGTTTATAGCCTATGTCTGATAAGATATATTATGTTAAATTCCATATATACAAAATAAAAGTAATCTAAAGGAAGTATCCAAATTGCTTTAAATTTCAATAAGTTCATACTGTCTGCTTCCGAGGCCGAGCCTGCCAGCCTCTTCTATCTGTATCAAGTAGGGCTTTTTTGAAAGGTCATAAAGGATATTATCTGTTTTCTCTCCAAGCTCGCTTGCTGCTGACTGCGGCAAAGGTTTTGCCTTTAAAAGCATATCTATTGCTGCTTGCTCTATTGCCACAATGTCATCGGAGATAAGGATTCCCTGATCCTGTATGACTGGTACGTCAGCAGCAGGCATACAGTCGCATTCAGGCTGTATTTCTGTAAGGAAGTTTATATAAATCACCTTATTGGGTTTAAAAGTACTTAAAACAGCCTTTGCTGTCTCTGCAAGAGCCTTCATGAATCTTTCATCATCTCCCGGCAGCGTCAGAGCGCCTTCAGGACAAACCCTTGCGCACCTGCCGCACCTCCAGCAGTCAGCTTCCCTGTAGGTGAACTGCTCATTTTCAAATTTAATCACTTCAAGAGGGCAGATTTCTTCACATTGCAGGCAAAGTTCGCATTTTTCCTCATCCCATATTAATTTGCCCTCGCCAATTGTGTGCATTGCTCCCCTTCCACACTTCCACCCACAGTGTCTATGGCTGGAACTTATCCCTCCCATGGCAACATTTTTAATTGCCCCGGCATAGCCAGCCTGAATATGACCCTTTATATGCGAACAAACGACCATTGCAGGAACATCGTAGATAAGGCTTGCGACTGCTATTTCACCAATGATTTCACCTGCTTTCACCATTATATTGTCATTTCCATAGAGTCCGTCAGCAAGGACAACAGGCGCTCCAACTGAAAGATGATTTATCCCGTTTTGATTTGCAACTTCCAGGTAAGCCAATCCCTTTATACGTACAGTATCTGTCACGAAAGGCTTGGCGTCTATACCTTTTAAGGCATCTACGACCTTCCTCAAAAACACAGGCCGGACAATCCTGTGTGCGCCTTCTGAACCGAAATGAGTTTTTACTGCAACCCATTCGTCTTTTTCAAAATAGGTTGAGAGATTCACTTCCTTAAACAAGCGTTCAAGCTTGCCGGGCATACTGTCTGCATATTTCCATTTCTTTATCCTGGCTGATGCGAAATAGACCTTTGACATATAAGTTATTCTAATAACTCCTGTACTTATTTGTTATCGGGAACCGTCTGTCTCTGCCAAATGCCCGCGGCGTTATTTTTATTCCGGGAGGAGACTGCCTTCTTTTATATTCGCTTCTGTCTATCATCTGTATAATCTTCTTTGTGCATTCAATCTCACATCCTGAAGACAGTATATCATCAAAGTTCTTGTCATCTTCAATATATGCCTTGAGCACCGGGTCAAGAACAGGATAAGGAGGCAGAGAGTCTGTGTCCTTCTGGTCGGGTTTCAGCTCTGCTGAAGGCTCCTTCCAAAGAACTCTTTCAGGGATTACCGCCCTGCCCTCATTAGAGTTTTTCCATTTGCAAAGTTCATATACAAGGGTCTTGGGCACATCCTTTATAACAGCAAAACCTCCTGCCATATCTCCATAAAGTGTAGCATATCCGACGCTCATTTCAGACTTATTCCCTGTTGTCAGAACAAGCCATCCAAATTTATTGGAAAACGCCATAAGTATATTTCCTCTTATCCTGGCCTGAAGATTCTCTTCCGTTTTATCTTCAGGAAGCCCTTTAAATTCCATTTTAAGACTTTCGCGGTAAACTTCAAATATATTGCTGATAGGCGTCTCAATTATTTTAATGCCGAGATTTTTGGCGAGTTCGTAGGCGTCCTCCCTGCTTTCTTTTGATGTATAGGGAGATGGCATAAAGATACCTGAAACATTTTCCCTGCCTATGGCGTCAACTGCAACTGCAGCTACGAGTGCAGAGTCAATCCCGCCGCTCAAACCTATTACAGCTTGCTTAAAATCATTCTTAATCACATAATCTCTTGTCCCTAAAACAAGAGCTTTATAAACCTCTTCTTCAAATCCCCCCTCGCCCCTCTTTAATTCATAACTCCCCCTTCCCCCTCTTAACTTAAGAGGGGAATAAGAGGAGGCGTTGCAGCTGTCAAGGACTATCTCCGAGATAATCATCTCTTCTTCAAACTGCCTTCCTCTGACTATAATCTCACCTGCTTTATCAACTACAAAGCTTCCTCCGTCAAAAACAAGTTCGTCCTGGCCTCCGACTGTATTAAGATACGCAATTACTATTTTGTTGTCGGACGCCCTTTCAGAAACCATCTTTTCTCTCAGATGCGCCTTTCCCATGTGATACGGGGAAGCATTTATATTCAAAATGACCTCAGCGCCTGCAAGAGCCTGATACTTTGCCGGACCTTCGGGATACCATATATCTTCGCAGATATTTACGCCAATTTTTATATTATCTATCGTATAGACAGGGGTTTCGGTCCCTGCCCTGAAGTATCTGTATTCGTCAAAGACTCCATAGTTTGGAAGAAATACCTTGTGGTAAACGCCAATAATCTTACGGTTGCGGATTATTGCAGCAGCGTTGTAAAGAATATTATCTTTTCTGTCAACAAAGCCGACAACAGCCGCTATATCTTTCGTGTTTTCAATAACCCTGCTTAATGCCTCAAGGTTATCGTCTATGAAATGCTGTTTAAGGAGGAGGTCCTCGGGAGGATAGCCTGTTATCGCAAGCTCAGGAAATACAACCACACCTGAATTCTGCTCCCTTGCCTTCCGGATGTAATCGCAAATCTTCAGGACATTGCCTTCAATGCCGCCGACAGTAGGATTAATCTGGGCAAGGGCAATTCTAATTGTCTTCATAAGTAAATGATAATTTGAAGCGCTTCCATTTGTAAAGCTATTAAAGGCTACAGAAATTTGTCCCGCAGCAGTTCATCAAAATACTATTGAGAATAATCATTGTCTTCCTGCCCGTCAGATACATTTTGCAGTTTTTTTGTGTAACTCCGGCTTTATATCATGTAAAATATAACTAAGATGCCTTTAGTTAGAAAAAGTAAAATCTATAAAACATTTATGGCCTCCATAAACCTGACGATTTTGAGACAAGAGCATTGTCATTATCAGTTTAGGCATTGCGCGCATGACAGAGGAGGACAGTTCTATAGACGATATCATAAAGAGAGCGGATGATGGGCTATATAAAGCAAAAAACAGCGGAAGAGACAGGGTTGAGTGGATATAAAAGGAGGAGGTGTTTTTATGTTGAAACCTGTTGTTGATTGGGATACATGCGTTGGCTGCGGAGCATGCACAGAGGTTTGTCCTGAAGTCTTTCAGCTTAAAGATGATAAGGCATGGGTTGTAGGACTGGAAAAGTGCAATACCTGCAACTGTCAGGAAGCTGCCGACATCTGTCCCGTTCAGGCAATAACCGTTACTGAGGAGTAATTGGTAAAACTATGAAAGTTATTGCATTTTTAGGAAGTCCGAGAAAGGACGGCAATACAGAGCTTCTGCTGAAAGAGGCAATAAAAGGGATAGAGGCTTCCGGCTCTCCGAGCGGCTCGGAGGTCTTTAACCTCAATCTTATGAAGATTTCCCCGTGTCAGGATTGCGGGGGGTGCGACGAGACAGGCAAGTGCATTGTTGAAGACGAGATGTCTCAGATTTACAATGCAATAAGAACTGCGGACAGAATCATACTTGCATCGCCAATCTTTTTCTTCGGACTCAGCGCGCAGACAAAGATAATGATAGACAGATGTCAGGCATTCTGGTGTGAAAAATACCTGTTAAAAAAGCCAATCCCGGAAGGCAGATACGGGAGAAAAGGACTTTTATTGCTCGTAGGAGGCATGGAAAAGGATACAGGGATTAAGTGTCCCGAGGCAACTGCAAAGGCATTTTTCAGAACCATCAGCGTGCCTGAACATAAGACATTGAGTGTTCTCGGTGTTGACGCAAAAGGCTCAATACTCAAACATCCCACTGCGCTTAAAGATGCATATGAGGCAGGAAGAGAACTGGTTAGGATTTAACCCTCTTCCACCTTCTGTGAATCCACAACCATTCTGACGGATGCTCTTTGATATACCTTTCAATAAAACCTGAAAACTTTTTGGTATCTTCTATAACCGCTTTCTCTTTATCTGCAATAGCTGATAATTCTACCTCCGGATAAATCGTTATCTTATGTCCTTTATCCGTTCTGTGAATAAATGCAGGCAAAACCACTGCCCCTGTTTTTCTTGCTATGAGCGCGGGCATCTTTGTGGTCCATGCCCCTCTTCCGAGAAAGTCTATGACATACCCCTCATCTGAAAGCACAGCCTGATCCATAAGAATGCCGACAGATTCATTATTTTTTAATACTTTCATGACTGCCTTCAGCGCCCCTTTTTTGTAAATAACGCTGGTGCCGTATCTCTGCCGTACCCTTTCTATAAATTTGTTTATATAAGGGTTCTTTATCTTTCTCGCAATTCCGGAGGAAGGCAAAAGCTTCGCAGATGCAGCAACCATCAACTCCCAGTTTCCGCAGTGTCCTGTTATAAACAGAATCCCTTTGCCCTTTGCTCTGGCATTATCAAGGTTTTCTACTCCCTCAATCTTCACAGAATCTATAATCCCTGAACCAATGCCGTAATATATTTTAACTATCTCGGTGAACGACCTGCCGAGGTTTCTAAAAGTTTCTTTTGCAATATCCCTGACGCCTAACCCCTGACCCCTGACACCTGACTTTTCGATATTTTCTATTGCGATTTTTCTTCTGCTCCTCCAGAGATAAAAAAGCAGACTGCCAAGAAATTCTCCGAACCTAAGCGGGAATACTGCTAATGGTATGGACAGCGCAATATAAAGACAAGCCTCAAGAAACCATACTGCCCGTTTCATATGTTATTTTCTTTTTTGCCTTTCTCGTTTTCTTCATCATCTTTTTCCTTCTTTCCCTTCAAGGCCCCTCTTATTTCTTCAAAGCGTTTTGCAATGAGATAATTCATAGTGCCTTCCGGATATGTCCCGTCTTCTCTCAACTCGCCCGCAGACATGCCTGTGAGTATTTCAAGCCCGTCTTCAACTCTATTTATAGGGTATATTGTAAATTTGCCTGCCTTAACAGCATCCACCACATCCTTTTTTACCATCAAGTGTTTGACATTCCGTCTTGGTATTATGACGCCGTGGCTTCCGTCAAGCCCCCTCAATCTGCACAAATCAAAGAATCCCTCTATTTTTTCATTTACGCCGCCAATAGGCTGCACATCTCCGTTCTGGTCCATAGAGCCTGTGACGGCAATACTCTGTTTTAGCGGCACGTTCGCAATACTGCTTAAGAGAGCATACAGCTCTGCGCATGAAGCACTGTCTCCCTCCACCATATCGTAGAGCTGCTCAAATGTTATGGAGGCTGAGAGGCTTATGGGTTTTTTTGAGGCGTATTTGCTTCCAAGATAATTTGTTATTATGAGTATTGCTTTTTCGTGTATCTTGCCGCTCATCTTAGTTTCTCTTTCTATATTTACAACTCCTGCTTTTCCTGTATATGCGGCGGCAGTTATTCTTGAGGGCTTGCCGAAACTGTAATCTCCAATGTCAAGAACAGCAAGGCCGTTAACCTGTCCGGCTTTTTCTCCTGATGTGTCAACTATCAGCGTCCCCTCGGCAATCATTTCACGCATCCGCTCTTCTATCCTGTTATTTCTATAAATTTTCTCATCTATTGCCTTTTCAACGTGAGCGTTCGTGACTGCGCTGCTTTTTGCCTTTGACGCCCAGTAGTTTGATTCCATGATAATATCATTTATCTCGCTGAACTTTGACGACAGTTTTTCCTGATGTTCGGCAAGCCTTGAGCCGTATTCCACAACCTTTGCAATGCCTGTTCTGTCAAAGGGCAGTAAATTTTCATCCTTGCATTTCGCAGCTACAAAGGATGCGTATTTTTCTATGTTTTCATCTGTTCTGTCCATCCTGCTGTCAAAATCAGCCTTGACCTTAAACAGTTCCCTGTATTCTTCATCAAGGTTGTAAAGCAGATAATAGAGATAAGGATTCCCTACAAGTATGACCTTGACGTTAATAGGAATTGCCTCTGGTTTGAGGGTTGTTGTGGATACCAGCCTGTATTGTTCCCATACATCTTCTATCTTTACTTCCTTATTTCTCAAGGCGCGTTTCAGAGCGTCATAGGCAAATATATTTCTCAGGAGGTCCAGGACATTGATGACTATATAACCGCCGTTGGCCCTGTGAAGCGAGCCGGCTTTTATCATTGAGAAATCCGTTATTGCAATCCCGTACTGTATCTTATATTCTATTCTTCCAAAGAGATTGTAGTATGTCGGGTTGCTCTCAAATACGCACGGCGCGCCTTTAGTCTCTTTATTGTTTACCAGAACATTAACGGTGTATCTCGTGAATGTCGGCTCGGCTTTCGGGATTTTCATAAATGGCAGCGCGGGAGCCTGTTCCTCCGACGTCTTAAAATCATCAAGATGCGCAAGTATGTCTTCCTTAACATCTTCAAGGTAGGCCGTTATCCTTTCATATTTTTGGTATTTGTTTTTCATCTCATCTATCAGATGCCCAACAGCAGAAAGCGCAGCCTCTCTCTCAAGTCTGCCGAGGAGGTCTTTGACAAGTTTCTCTCCATCCCTCAAGGTCCTGACAACATCATCAAGTTCATTCTGAAGCGTCTTGCCAAGTTCTTCTATTTTTTTCCTGGTCTTTTCATCAAGAGTTTCAAATTCTTCTTCGTTGAGCGGTTCTCCCGTTTTTTTGATAGGAACTATCAGCAGTCCGCTGACTGTCTTTCTTATAGAAAATCCTTTTGTCCGAGCCTCATCTTCAAGATGCGAAAATAGGTCTTTTTGTTTTTTCTGAAATTCCTCCAGGATAAGGTTTTTCTGCTTTTCATACTCTTTTGACTCAAAAACTTTCGGTATCTCAACTCTGAGTATTTTAAGAAGTTCATCTATGTCTTTTTGAAAGATGACTGCGCTGCCGGGTTCAAGCGAGACGGCTATCGGAGCGTCAGCATCCTTAAAATTGTAGACATAGCACCAGTCAGAAGGAACGGGTTCTTTTACTGCCTGTTTTGACAATATAGACCTGATTGTGGTCATCTTGCCTGTTCCGTTTTCTCCAAGAATAAATATGTTGAATCCTCTGTTGTTAAAACCTATTCCAAAGTCAAGCGCCCTCAGCGCCCTCTCCTGCCCTATTGTTTCGTCAAATGGCGGCAGTTCCGCTGTAGTTTTGAACTTAAATATGCCCGGATTGCAGCATTTATAAAGTTCATCGACACTCAACTTTTCAGGCATTTTTACCTCCATAATAATTTGAGTTTATAGTCCATGATTTATTGCTATGAACAATTTACCACAAAAAAAGAATTTAATAAAGAGATTACGCCCTTGGATGATGCTGGGTATACACCTTCTTGATTCTGTCGGTTGAAACCTTTGTATATATCTGCGTTGTGGATATGTCCGAATGGCCCAGCATCTTTTGGAGAGAGCGCAAATCCGCCCCGCCTTCAAGCAGATGCGTTGCAAAAGAGTGGCGGAGAGTATGAGGCGAGAGATTGACGCCAATCTGTTTCCCGTATTTCTTAGTCGTCTGCCAGAAACGCTGTCTTGTCATAGCGCCGCCCCTGTTTGTGACAAAGAGATAGTCAGACTGCTTTTTCTTTAGAACTGCGGGCCTGAGTTCCTTCATATATTTTTTAACCTTATCAAGAGCCCTTGAGTTTATCGGAACCACCCTTTCTTTTGACCCCTTGCCCAGAATTCTCAGGAAGCCCGCCTCAAAGTTTATATCGCCGAGTTTAAGAGAGACAAGTTCGCTGACACGCAGACCCGAGGAATAAAGAAGCTCCAGCATGGCAGTATCCCTTAAAAATGCGGCGCTGTCTGTTCTGCTGTCCAGGAGGGATATGACGTCTTCAAGGCTTAGAGCCTTTGGAAGCCTTTCCCATTTTTTGGGAGTCTGAAGGTTTTCTGAGGGGTCTTCTTTAATGATTTTTTCTATTACCATATATCTGCAAATGCCGCGTATGGAAGATATGAACCTGCAGATGCTTGTCGTTGAATATTCTTTGTCCTTTACATCATTCAGGAAATCTAAGATATCGGCTCTTGAGAAGGAGCCCAGTCTTTTGTTTTTTGAAGTTAGGAGCTTTTGAAAGAGCTTGACGTCTCTTGAATACGATTCAACCGTATTCTTAGACAGCCCCCTTTCCACAGAGAGATAGATAAGAAAATCTTTTAATATCTCCACTGACACTGTTCCTCCGCTTCTGATAAATTAGATTTTACGATAAATCCTTTTTCTTTTCTGCTGTCAGGTTATTATACTGTTTGACAAAAAATATCTTTACTTTTTATTATACATCTATAGGAAGCAAGCGCCATCGGAAGCGTCTAATGCCATACAGATACAATATGAAATATGGCAGAGGCGCTTTTTTTGACAGATAATAACTAAACGTTGAGGCAATACAGAGAAAATGTGCAGGCTGGCTGCGATAACATCAAATAAATATTTTTCTCCAATGGAGAATATCCTCGCCCTTGAGACCATGAAGGAAGGGCATGACGGCTCAGGATTAGGCCTTACGCTCAAAGGCCTCGGAGGAGAATTCAAAGACCTCAAGAGATACCCAATTATGTCAGGTATATGCTCGCGGGAAGGGATTAAGACCCTTGACGATTATATGAAAAAAAAAAGGTTCAAACTCAAGCACGTATGGACTCCAAAGATAAAACCGGCAAAGGGAATAGCCGCACGCGATTATTATTTTGCCAGGGCCTATAATTACCCTGCTCCCTATAAAAACAAGTCTCTTGCGGAAAAAGAAGACCTCTTGATGAAGACAAGGCTTGCGCTCAGACGCATAGGCGAGCCTGATGAATCAATCTTTGTGTTCTCTTTTTACCCGGATGTTATTACCTTAAAAGAGGTCGGCGACCCTCTTGAACTTGGTGAGTTCTTCGGGCTTGACAGGGACGGTTTAAAGGCAAAAGTTATATTTGCGCAGGGGCGGCAAAATACAAATTATACAATTTATCTTTATGCGTGCCACCCCTTTTTCATTCAGGGCTATTGCTCAATGACAAACGGTGAGAACACGGCATTTGTTCCGATAAGGGAGTTTCTGATGAGCAGGGGATTTCCCGGCTACATCGGCTACAACAGCGACAGCGAGGTATTCACGCATATACTTCATTATTCAATAAGGCAGCTTGGTCTGCCCCTGAATTACTACAAGGACATAATCACACCCTTAAAGACGTCAGAGATAGGGCTGCGAAGAGACAGCGAAGCCCTTAGTCTTATCAAGCAGTCCTTGAGGCCTCTCTGTATTGACGGCCCTAATATGGTAATAGGCTTTACGCCTGACGGAACATGTTTTATGGTTCATGATTCAAAAAAACTGAGGCCCGGCGTGGTAGCAGGCGTTAAAGGCAAATATGCTCTTATGTCGGAAGAATGCGGAGTGGACAAGGCTGTTCCGAAGAGAGATAAATCTATGGACATCTTCCCGATGAAATACGATATGGTGGTTGTTTCGCCTGATGCGAAGGAGGTAAAGGTATGGAACCAACTTCAGGGCTAAGACCGGACCATAACCATAAATTCTCGTTAAGGGAGTTCCCCTATATAATCCGCTGGCGTGACGACAGATGCAAGAGGTGCGGAAAATGTACGGCAGTCTGTCCTGTCAAGGCGATTGAGGCAACTGTTAAGGTTCAGCGGCATGTTCTTTCTGAAGGGCCAACGCCTTCGCCAAAGATAGAAAGAAAGATTATTCAGGTAGTTGAGCAGGTCGTTGACCTGGAAAGATATTGTACGGGCTGCGGCGCCTGCACGCTTGTTTGCCCCAATGAGGCTATAGAGCCTGAATTCAATCCTCAGAATAAACTGCTGCACTATAAAAATAAAGGCGGAGAGGGATATAAGAGAGGCGGAAGGAGGAATGACCCATCCATCTCAACATTAGACAAACTCAAATTCTCAAGGATATCTATGCTCACGGACCCTGCATTGGATGCGGGAAGGCATGAATTCAGAGTGAGGACACTGCTCGGAAGGATACTGCCTCCTGAAGAACTGCCATTAAAACTGGTAAACGGGAAGCTAATTGTGGACAGGCAAAACGGAAAGTTCATACCCCCTGTCCGGGAGATATATCCAATAATAATAGGAAGCATGTCTATTGGAGCGCTCTCCCCCACAATGTGGGAGGGACTTGCAATGGGAATTGCCTATCTCAATGAAGTTGAGGGAATGCCTGTTGTTATGTGCTCAGGAGAAGGAGGCCTGCCTCCAAGACTCCTGAAATCCAAATATCTAAAATATTTCATTATCCAGATAGCATCGGGATATTTCGGATGGGATGAGATAATACATTCCCTGCCCCACATGGTTGAAGACCCGGCTGCGATAGAGATTAAATACGGACAGGGCGCAAAACCCGGCGACGGCGGCCTTTTAATGGCGCAGAAGGTATTAAAGCTCATAGCGAGCATCCGCGGAGTGCCCCAGTTCATTGACTTGGCGTCGCCTCCAACTCACCAGACAAAGTATTCCATAGAGGAGGCAGTTGCAAAGATGATACAGTCCATGTCAATGGCATGGGGTTTCAGGGTGCCTGTCTATCCTAAGATTTCAGGAACAAAGACAGCAAGGGCGGTATTAAATAATCTTGCAAGAAATCCCTATGCAGCGGCTTTGTCAATAGACGGAGAAGACGGAGGCACAGGCGCCGCCTACAATGTCTCTATGGACAAGATGGGGCATCCAATAGCATCTAACATAAGAGACTGCTACCTGGACCTCGTAAAACAGGGTAAACAGAATGAGCTCCCATTGATAGCGGCAGGAGGAGTAGGCAAAAAAGGAAACCTTGCGGCAAACGCAGCGGCTTTGATAATGCTTGGGGCCTCTGCTGTCTCAATAGGGAAATATATAATGCAGGCGGCGGCAAACTGTTTTGGCGATGAATATAACAGGTGCAACCTCTGCAACACAGGCAAATGCCCGAGGGGGATTACAACACAGGACCCGAAACTTTACAGAAGGCTTGATTCAGACAAGGTTGCAGAGCGTGTCGTAGAGGTCTTCAAGTCGGCGGATGTGGAACTCAGAAAGATATTTGCTCCGATGGGAAGAAGCACGGAACTGCCAATAGGAATGTCAGACGGTCTCAGTACAAATGATAGGGCAATAGCGGAGAGGTTGGGAATTGATTATGCGTGCTAAGAAAAAGTCAGGGGTCAGGGGTCAGGGGTCAGGGGTTAGTAAAAAAACTAAAACCCAGAACCTGACACCTAACACCGCCGTTATAAAGGGCAATGTAAAAGGCAAAAGAACCCCTTCGCGCATCCTTGAGGAGCAGATACAGCAGGCTGTTCGGGAAGGGGCAAGGGAGATTCATATAATTGCAGATGGCCAGCACGGCATCGGAGGAAGAATCTGGCCGAGGGGCGAAACCATAAAGATAACAGTTGAAGGCCCTGTCGGCCAGCGCCTTGGAAGCATGGGAATGCCGGGCACTGAGATTCTCGTAAAAGGCAGCGCCTCCGATGATGTGGGATGGCTCAACTGCGGAGCAAAAATAACCGTGCTCGGCGATGCAACAAACGGCGTATGGAATGCCGCGGCGCAGGGAACCCTCTATGTGCAGGGAAGCGGCGGCGCACGCTGCGACACAATGACAAAACATAACCCGAGGTTTGACCCTCCTCAGTCCTGGTATTTCAGAGATGTTGGAGATTCATTTGCAGAATTTAAAGCCGGAGGAACAGCAGTAATCTGCGGCGTTAATCCGAGGAATCCAAAAAACATCATAGGCTATCGTCCCTGCGTAGGAATGGTTGGCGGAATCATATATTTCAGAGGACAGATTCAGGGATACAGTGAAAAAGATGTAAAGCTTGCAGACCTGACTCCGCAGGACTGGGAATGGCTCAAGACAAACATGAGAGCATTCCTTGAGGCGGTTGATAGGACGTCATATTACAATGAACTTACACGTTCGCAGGAGGACTGGAAAAAGCTATTCTCATATACCCCGCAGGAAAAGCGCGCGAGAAAATGGTTCAAGACGTCAGTCACGGATTTCAGAAAAAACATGTGGGAGAAAGAGGTCGGCAGCGGCGGTATATTTGCGGAATACCTCGGGCATGAACTCTCGTTATTGCCATACATCACAACAGGGAAAGAAAGGCGCAACAAACCTATTTGGGCAAACGAGAAATTTGCGCCGCCGTGCGCTTATGCATGCCCTACCCATATCCCATCACACAAAAGGGCTTCATTAATCAGGCAGGGAAAATTGCAGGATGCGCTTGAGCTTGTTTTACAATACAGCCCTCTGCCTGCAACTGTATGCGGTGAGATATGCCCTAACCTCTGTATGCAGGCCTGCACACGGACAAGACTTGACAAGCCGCTGTCAATAGACAAGCTCGGAGAACTCTCGCTTGACTTGCCTGCTCCGGAAAAGGCGTCGCCAACAGGACATAAAATTGCTGTTATAGGCGGCGGCCCGGCAGGAATGAGCGCTGCCTGGCAGCTTGCATTAAAGGGACATGCAGTTGACATTTACGAGGCGTCCGGCAAACTTGGGGGAAAGATAGAACTCTGCATTCCAAGAGAGCGGCTGCCCCACGAAATTCTTGAAAAAGAAATATCAAGGTTCAAAGAGCTTGGAGTAAATCTGCATCTGAATATGAAAGTGGATAAAGACAAGTTCCACGAGATATACAAAGAACATGAGGTGGTTGTGCTTGCATGCGGAGCGCACCAGCCGAGAAAAATTTCATTTCCCGGCTCTGATGATATTGTCTCTGCGTACGATTTTCTCAAAGACATCAACATTGGGAAGAGACCTGAACTCAAAGGCAAAAAGGTTGTTGTTATAGGCGCAGGCAATGTGGGAATGGACGTTGCGTCAGAGGCATATAACAACGGCGCCGAGTCTGTTACGGCTGTTGATATACAAAAACCAGCAGCCTTCGGCGAAGAAATGAAAATAGCAATGGCAAAAGGAACTCAGGCGCTATGGCCTAAACTTACAGACAGATATGATAAAAAAGACGGGAGGCTTTACTTTAAAGACGGCTCATCAATAGACGCTGATTTTGTTGTCATGTCAATTGGAGACGTCCCGCAGCTTGATTTTCTCCCTGCATCTGTCCATACGGAAAGAGGATGGATTCCTATAAATGAAAATTACCAGACATCGGACGTTAAGGTATTTGCCATAGGCGATGCGACAGGCCTTGGCCTGGTGACAAACGCCATCGGTCATGGCAGGCTTGCGGCTGATTATATTAACTACCAGATAATGCATGCGCCGAGACAGCCAGAGATAAAACAGCCCATAGCGTATGAGAGGATTAAGACAGAATACTATGAGGTCTGCCGCGGGAATTTCCAGATTGAGAAAGAAGCGGAGAGGTGCATGTCCTGCGGCGCATGCCGGGACTGCCGCATGTGCGAGGCGGCATGCTACTGGCAGGCAATAAGCAGGGTAGAGGGCAAGGACGGCTCTTATGAATATGTTGTTGATGACGAGTTGTGCATAGGCTGCGGTTTCTGCGCAGGAATATGCCCCTGCGGCGTATGGGAAATGGTGGAAAATATTTAAAGGACTTTAAAGGACGTGGTTAATAGGTCAGTCCTTTTGTATAGAAACTAATCAAGTCAACTGATAACCATTAATCTCCCTGTGAGTCTCGGCGGACGTCTGTTATAATAAACTATGCAGGGATATCGCTTTTTAACTCTCATCTTAGTATTAATCCTTTCTGTCGCGTGCAGTAATCTGCCGAAAGAGCATAAGGTCGTAACAGCGAAGGAAGGAGTCATATCTATACCCGTAAGCGTGGTAAACGACGGGAAGGTTCATTTTTATACCTACAAAAAATCATGGAAACGCATCAATTTCTTTATAAGGACTGACCGGGGAGGAAAACTCTCCACGTATTTTGACGCCTGCTATACATGCTATAAAAAGAAAAAGGGCTATCGCATAGAAGGAACCGACCTGGTCTGCAATGAATGCGGCCTTAAATTCAGGCTTGCCGATGAGGTATGGGAAAACAAAGCGTGCAGCCCTATTATGCTTAAGAGTCAGACAGATAAGGAATATTTAATCATAAAGACCGAAGACCTTGAAAAAGGCGGCAAGCTTTTCTAAATCTCCCTGTAAATATCTTTAATCGCGAATTGCGCCGCGGCGGCTTATCCTCAACTGTTTACCTGCTATATGAAGTCAGAAAACTAAGCATTAACCCATTCAAGGAAGGCTTCTACCACAGCGGGGTCAAACTGCGTGCCGGAGCACCTAACAATCTCATCAATAGCGTCTTTTTTAGAATTTGTAGGCCTGTAGGGCCTGTCTGAGGTGAGAGCGTCAAAGGTGTCCGCCACGGAAAGTATCCTCGCCATAAGAGGTATCTCCTCATGTCTTAAACCGAATATCCCACCCTGACCATCCCAGTGTTCGTGATGGTACTTTACGCCAAGTATCACGTCTTTGAACTGCTTAATCTCTCCGAGTATTTCAGCTCCGGCTGACGGGTGCCTGCTGATTTCACGCCATTCCGTTTCAGTCAGTTGAGTGCCTTTATTCAGTATTTCCACCGGCACGGCAATCTTTCCGATATCATGCAGGAGCGAACAGATTTTTAGTTTCTCCAAAATTTCAGTTTCAATATCCATAACCCTTCCAATCCCTAAGGCGTATTCAGTTACGCGTTCGCTGTGGCCGGCTGTCCAGCGCGATTTTGCCTCCAGGGCCTTTACCATGCAGCGTATAGCGCCGACAAGCAGCGCTTCAAGTTCGCTATAAAGAAAAGCATTTTCTATCGCCAGCCCGGCCTGGGATGATATCGCCATAAGCAGCTTGGTGTCGTTGGAGAAAAATTCTTCGCCAAACTCCTTGTCCGCAACGACGATAGCTCCAACGGCTTTTCTTTTTCCTAAAATAGGGCATACCATCAGGGAGGCAATGCCCTGGATATAATCGCAGTAGTCAGTCTCTTTTATTCTGCAAAAAGCCGAAGGTTTTTGGGTTACTATTGTCTTCCAGATAACACCATCGTCCCTTGCAAACTTCCGTTCGCCGTCCCATGCGCCCTTATATGCCTTTGTGTAAAGTATTTCGCCCTTCTCATCAAGAAAAAGGACAGCCGCTGTTTTTACACTTAGCGTACTAACGGCCTCATCCACTATCCTCAAACATATTTCATCTATGCTGAGCGTAGAATAAATCTCCGAAATCCTATAGAGCAGGGAGAGTTCTTCATAAGTGTCTGAAAGCTCCCGGACCGTCAGAGAAAGGTCATTCTGCAGGTTATTTATTTCCAAGCGTTTCCTGTACCAGCTCCAGAAGATATTTCGGGCTGAATGGTTTTGTTATATATCTTGTTATGCCGCACTGCAAACCAAGCTGCTCGTCGGAATCCTGGCCTTTTGCGGTAAGCATAAAAACAGGGAGATGAGAAATTGCAGGGTCGCTCCTAATCATTTTGCACAGTTCAATCCCGCTGAGTTCCGGCATCATCCAGTCAAGTATCACCAGGTCAGGCCCTTCTTTCTTTATTGCCTCAAACGCCTTCCCGCTGTCTCTCAGCGTTACCACATCAATCTTCGCCTTCTTCAGCTTGTCTTCAATCATCATAAGGATAAACGGCTCATCATCAACTACCATTACCTTACTCATCTTTTTCCCTGTCTGGAATAGTAAAAAATATTCTGGTCCCTTCCCCTTCTTTGCTCGTTATTTCCATTTCGCCTCCATGCATTCTTACAATTTCTTTGCACAGGGCAAGTCCAAGCCCTGTTCCCTTTGTTCTTTTTCCATGTTTTCCCCTGTAAAATCTTTCCGTGATATGGGGAATATCTTCCTGCGATATGCCCCAGCCGTTATCTGAAATAATTATTTCCACTGCCTGCTGTTTTCTCCGGGCTTCAATTTCTATAATACAATGATTATCAGAAAATGTTAAGGCATTAGCGAGTAGATTAATAAGAAGCTGCTTGATTTTTTCTTCATCTCCAATAAAAGAAAGGAAACTGTTTTCGCTATAGCGGATATCAGCCTCTTTCCTTGCGCTTTGCGCTGCAAAAGAGTCTATAACTGTCCGTATCAGGTTATTTACATCAATTGCCTTCAGATTGAAGCTCTTCTTGCCGGATTCAATCCGGGCTATACTAAGCAGCTCTGATACCATCTGCGAAAGTCTCAGCCCTTCACTCTTTATGATATTGAGATAATGCGTTACCTTCTCATCTTCAATGTCCCCATTCAGTATCATTTCTGTCATGCCGACAATTGCGGAAAGCGGGGTGCGAAATTCATGGGATACAGACCTTACGAGTTCGCCCTTCATCCGGTCTATCTCTTTTTCCATGCTGATGTCCTTAAAAAGGTTCACCACGCCGGTTACCTGACCGTTCCGGGCCAGTATGGGAGCGCTGCTGATTAGCACGGTTATCTGATTGCCCTGCGCTGTTGTCATTAATGCCTCTCTCTTTTCGGGTTTTCCCTCATCAAGCGCAATAGAAACACACTCGCACAGCAGCTCACTGAAACCCTCATTCTCCTGAGGCTGAAAAAGACTGCAAACCGGAACTCCGACAGCATTTTCCGGTAAAACACCGAGTATTCTTTCACAAGCCTTATTCGCCGATATTATCCTTCCGGCAGTATCAACAGTTAGTATGCAGTCTGCCGCACTTTGTAAAATGGTATCGGAAAGCTCCTTTGCCCTTATCGCCTTTGTATAAAACTCAGACCTTTCCATGGAAACCGCCAGGATGTTTCCTATGATTTCCAGAAAATGCAGTTCCTCTTCCCGAAAAATTCTCGGTCCGATATAATACAGCGATAAAGCGCCTACAGGCTTTTTCCCGATAAACATGGGAACCACAGCGGCTGACCTGTAATGCTTTTCCGCGATTAACGGGTCAAGATAAAATCTCGTTTCTGACTGCATATCAGCAATAGTTATCGGCTTTTTCTCATTTATCGCATATTGTTCTACAGAGATTAGAGCTGTCTTATAGACTACCTGAGCAATTCTTTGCAGTGACGCCGTAGAGGCTTTCAGGAGCAGGTTTTCCTCATTATCATACGCGAGCAGCCAGAGAAAATCCGCTCCGAAAAAGTCTTTGACAAGCCCTATGACATCGCCCATAATGTCCTTCAGGTCTGTAGCCGCCCCCAATTTTGACGACAGAGAAAGCAGTTGGGCATTCTCATCTTCACGTCTTTTTCTTAGTTCCCTGTTTTTCCGTGCAAGCTCATCAGTCGCTTTCTTCAGGGCGGCCGACATTTCATTGAAGCTCTTTGTAACCTCTCCGAGTTCATCATCCGAGATGACGGCCAGCTGTATATCAAGATTGCCGTCCCTCAATGCCCTCGCTCCATTAAGGAGTTGCTTTAAGGAAATGAGAATTTTTCGTGAGAAGAAGATTGACATTAAAAATGCCAGAAGCAGAATATAAAAAATATACGGGAGCATATTATCAATCAGCACGGGAACAAACTCCTTGCGGATTTTGACTGCCTCCCGGCTTTCGGGTAAAGCCGTTCCTTCGTGAGGCGCTTCCACTTCTTCTCCGGAGATGATATTCCGGGCTTGTTTGAGCATGGTAAATGACAAGGGGATTATTATCATCAAGGCAAACACAAGAAAAATTGTGATGGCTCGGTAAATGAGTTTTTTCTTAAACATTCAACATGGTCCTGAACAGATAAATTGAAAGCAGCATAATAATCCAGGATAAATATATAGATAGGAGCGGGGTTATGCCTTTTTCTATAATGGCGTCAAAATCAACGGAAAAGCCGATAGCCGCAAGCCCGGCAGACAAAAAGAAGCTGCTTAATATACTGAGCCGCCGCATAAAAGGCTTCAGAAGGTCCGTTGCATTCGTAAGGACAACAAAAAATAGAAAGACCAGGATAAACCATGGTGCCTTCACCTTTTTCTTTTCTTTGCCAGAGAGGAAAATAGACAGGGTTATGACAAAAATCAAAAAAGCTATCCTGATGAGCTTTATTTTTAGAGCATAGGACAGGCAGTCAGGAGAAACACTGCCGGCAGCGACCTTTATCTGTCCGAGCATGGGAAGGGTTGTGCCAGTAAAAAAAGCGAACTCGTTTTTGCCGAGAGAAAATAAATCGTATATCAGGGGATAAAAAATCATGCCGGTCAGTCCGAGCATCATAACCGACAGAATAGCGATAGAGGTGTCTTCTTTTTTAGCTCCAATCAAGGGCGATATCACTGCGATTGCCGACGCCCCGCAGACTGAAAGTCCGGAAGCAAGAAGGACGGAAAGGCCCCTGCCCAGGTTAAATATTTTTGAAAAAAACAACGTAAGGGAGAACAGCCCCGCAAAAACGGCAAAGATAGACAAGAATGTTCCCCACTGCAATTCGCCAATGAGTAATTGGGCGCCATATAGCGCAATCCCAACAGGCATGAAAATTTTAATCGCAGCTTCAATGCCTTTGGTGAATTTTCCTTCGTCAGCGACCAGGTTGCCGACAAACATCCCGATTATGATAGAAATTACAAGAGCATCAAACGACATATGGACAGTTGAAAGGTAATAGGAAAAAAATGCAATTACGAAAGCAGTAAAAAGCCCGGGAAAATACTCTTTCGTCTTCATAAAAATAACTATAGCATAATCAGGTGTAAATCGTAAAATACGATGGCCACAATCCCGCTCGTTAACAGGGGCTATAAGTCTCCGTCTGTTTCATCCAGAATTTGCTTTATATATTTCAGCGCCTCACCGGCAGCTTCTTCGTCCACCTTCTGTATGGCAAATCCCGCATGCACCAGGACAAAGTCTCCAATCTTTGTGTCTTCAGGCATAAGCAAAAGACTCACGTCGCGCCGCGCGCCATAGACCTCCACAGTGGCATTCAAGTCCTGAATATTTATTATTTTAGATGGAACTGCAAGACACATTTTTAAAATTATACCATTTCCCAGTTAATATCTTTTATTTTCTTAAGCTCTTCAAAGACAAGCTCTTTAACCTTAGGCATTGTCATTCTGACTTCATCTGACAGTTCAAGCCCCCATGAAATGTTTTTCGGCTGTACAGCTATAATCACTGTTTTCGGCTTTGTGCCTGTAAGCGCAGCCATATCAAGGACGTCTGTGAGGCTTATCTGGTGAAGTGATAATTTTGGTCCTGAGAGGAATTTCATATCTTCGGGAGAAAACTTGAATATTGCTCCCGGCGCATCGCCGGCCTCTACAACATCTATTACAATCAGGTAATCAATTGAACGAAACAATGGAATCAACTGGTGGCTTACTGTTCCGGCTTCAAGTATCTGAACATCGGGAGGGAATGCGGTTTCTTCGAGCGATTGAATTAGATGGACTCCGAATCCGTCGTCTCTTAGCAGAATATTTCCCACGCCAAGAATTAAGACTTTCGGGGGAGTAGGCATCCCTCCCCCAATCTTATCCGAAAATACCCTTTCAAATCCGCCATCAGGAAGTCTTTTTGAGTTTGTAGCCTGTAAATATTGACATGAAAGTCTTATCCTTGTTGACAACTGTCTGCAACAGGCTCATGTACAGATGCACGCCCACAAAAATCAGGAAGGCCCACATTGAAAGGAAATGCCATATCCTTGTGTAGGATTCACCGCCCAGCATCGTATTAACCCATCTGAAACTCTCCTGAGCATTGATAAATCCGAACGCATATCCTTTGTAAAGAGCCGCGCCTGTAAATGTTGTGAAGATTATCAGCGCTGCAATAAAGAGATAGGCAAACGCCTGAAGCGGATTATACTTCCTGTAATCTTTGTGTGTATCCTTTACGAAGAGATAGTATCCAAGCATATCAGGAAGGTCTTTCAGATTTTTGGTTATGCTGAAGTCTTTCCAGTCCCTGTCAAATGCAGAGTTAAGTGCCATATATACCCTTACAACAAGCCCCAGGACAAGAGCATATGCAGCCATAGAATGGAAAAACCTCATCCAGGACATCACCGCACTTTCAGCGCCCCCGCTGATAAACGGCCAGTGGATGTAAAACCCTGTGAATACGAGTATCGCTATTGCAATGACCCTGACCCAGTGCTCTACCCTTAACGCAAAACTCCATTCATATTTAAGTTCATTTGCCATATCGCCTCCCTATGATACCTTAAATTCCATTATCCTGTTGGATTCGGGATGTATCACGTGGACTGTGCATGCCAGGCACGGGTCAAATGAATGCACAACCCTCAATACCTCAAGGGGTTTTTCGGGATTCACTACTGCTGTTCCGACAAGCGCCTCCTCAATCGGCCCCCTTACACCTTTGTCATCCCTCGGACACACATTCCATGTTGTAGGCACAACGCACTGGTAGTTTTTAATCTTCTTCCCTTCAACATCTAACCAATGCCCCAGCGCTCCTCTCGGAGCCTCCCAGAGACCAATCCCTTTTGCCTTGTCAGGTATTTCGTATGGCGTATAAACTTCTGCCTTCCCTTTCTTGATATTCTCTACAATATCAAGTCCCCACTGGGGCATGGAATCGGCAACCATCTTGCATTCAAGCGCACGGGCCGCTATCCTGCCGACCACGCCCAGGAGAACCTGAGGTTTTCCTGCATGTCCGATTGCAGCCAATGTGTTATCTATTAATTTTTTCGCCGTCGGCTGCCCTGACGCATACGCCACGAGCATCCTTGCAAGAGCGCCGACCTCCATCGGTTTATTCTTCAATCTTGGCGCCTTTGCCCAGGTATATTTTTTATCGGGGTCATATCCTGTATATTCCGGGTCTGTTTCACCTATGTCCGGATTCAGGGGTTTATCGCCTTTATACCAACTGCGCGATGTATGCTCTGTCACATCCTCAGGTTTTGCCTCCTGCACCTTTGGGAAGCTGTCAGCAAATATAGCTCCTCTCGGCAAAAGCCTCTTCTTCGGGTCAAACGACGCATCCTCAAAGACTCCCCATGCGAGAAAATTTGCATGCCCCTTGCCAACTCCTGCGTAGTTAAGATAGTAAGGAGCGATTGCAAGGACGTCAGGGACATAGACGCTGTTTATCCAGTCTTGCAGTTCTTTTATCCTAAAAAAATAATTTGCCATGTCATCAACTGTGGGAACATGGGTAGAGCCTCCCGGAGGGCTTGTCATTGTCATAGGCATTCTTCCGCCAAAGAGCGCGCTCAACTGCGCCGCCTTTGCCTGCATATCCAATGCCTCAAGATAATGAGCTACTGCGAGCAAATTTAAATCAGGAGGAAGTTTGTATGCAGGGTGTCCCCAGTATCCATTTGCGAACGGCCCGAGCTGCCCTGATTCAACAAATGCCTTGAGTTTTGCCTGCACCTTTTTAAGCGAGGCTTCTTTGGGCTGTGCCTTAAGAGCGGCAACAACATCAACATAATCAAGCGCGGCAAGGTGATAAAACCAGAGTATATGTGAATGAACAAACTGGCACCCCTCAACTATATTTCTGATTATCCTTCCATTGTCCGGCGGCCTTACCTTAAAGGCGTCGTCCATGCTCATTGAAGATGTATGTCCATGCGATGTGGGGCATACCCCGCAGATTCTCTGGGTAAGATGCCAGGCGTCTCTCGGGTCCCTGCCTTTCAGAATTATCTCAAATCCTCTGAACAATGTGCCGCTGGTCCATGCGTCTTTAACCTTGCCGCCCTCAATCTCAACATCAATCCTTAAATGTCCTTCTATCCTGGTAAATGGGTCTATGGTTATGCGAGCCATTATTTTTTACCCCCTTCTTTTTCTCCCTTGCCTCTTCCCGATGATTTTGTAGCTATGGCATGGGCTGCTATGCCTACAACGGCTGCCGCGCCTGCAACAGCGCCAATCTTATCTGCCGTTGCCTGAATGCCGGGCAGTTTTACATCCGGCAGCCTGTTATAAAATCCTGCAAATTTATCAGGCCACCCATGTTCAGCGCAGCCTATGCATGGACCTCCGGACTTCACACACCAGCTGATTCTGTCATTATACATAACCTTGGGGCATGCAGAGTAAGTCATCGGGCCTTTGCACCCCATCTTATATAAACAGTATCCCAAAGCCTCTTCTTTGGAACCGAATGTCTCTACGAACCTTCCCGCATCAAAATTCGCCCTTCGCTCGCAGTTCTCATGTATAGTCTGTCCGTAAAACATCTTGGGACGTCCGAAACTGTCAAGTTCAGGCAGGCTGCCGAGAAGGAGATAATTCACAACTACCGCCACGAGATACTCCACATTAATAGGACAGAGGTCAAGATTAACAACTGCCTTTTTTACTCCGACCTTTTTAAGCGCCTCTGTAACGCCTACAATTTGAGATGGATTGGGTTTTGCTGACGGAACGCCGCCGAAGGTAGCGCAGCTTCCGACTGCAAGAATTGCCGCCGCAGGCCCCGAAAATTCCTTAAGTATATCAAGCATCTCTTTGCCTGCTATCATGCCGTGCCCCTTCTTGGTGGGGATACCGCCTTCTACTATGAGAATATAACCGCCGGCCTTTTTTGAGTTCTGAAGAATCTCCTCAGCCTGTTTTCCTGCGGCAGCCATGATTGTCTCGTTGTAATCAACGCTCAGGATGTCAAGAACCAGGTCCGCTGCATTCGGATATGTTGCCTTGATGAGAGCCTCTGTGCAGCCCGAATCCGATGCAAAATTAAGCCATACAACAGGCGGCCTTTTGGACGCCTTTTCTATGGCTGCTGCAATTTTAGGAATAAATGATTCCGACAGCCCAAGCAGGGCGGCAGTAGCGCCGCAGAATTTCAGAAAATCCCTTCTTCTAATACCCTGAAATTCGAATGCCTTAAGAAATTGTTTGCTGATTTCTTCTCTGTCTCCCATAAAACCTCCTTCCTTTTATTTTGATTTCTAAGGAAATAACAACAGCCGCCGCAGCATTATTATCATTTTTAATTGCTCTATTGCAGATAGTATTGTAATTAACATGCTTTGTCAAGAGATTTTTTAAGCCCTAAAGTTATGATTTGTAAGCGGCCTAATATATTATTTGTTTGAGGGGTGAACAGCCGTGCAAAAAGTCTGAGAGGATTCTCTATTCTTCTTTTCCTTCAACTCTTATATAAAGCGTTTTATCCGCAACGACTGAAAGCCTGTCTATCTCCGTTACCGCCTTAATAACATCCCTTTCTTTTGCTGTATGCGTCAGCACGATAAGGGGGACAGCCTCTCCAAGCCGCCTTCCTTTCTGGATAACAGAGGTTATGCTTATGTTGTAACTGCCGAGCACTCCTGATATAGTTGAGAGAACGCCCGGCTTGTCAAATGCAGTGAACCTGAAATAATACATTGCGGAAATGTCTTCTATTTTTTTGATTTTAATGAAAGATGCCTGATGCCTCCGGGGAGATTGAGAGTGGTTACATCCTGCCTGCCTTGTAATTCTTTTCCCTATATCGGCAATATCGCTTATAACTGCGCTCCCTGTCGGCATATCGCCAGCGCCTCTTCCATAGTAAAGGGTGTCGCCGACTGCATCGCCCTGCACATAAATCGCGTTGAAAACACCGTCAACCTTAGATATAAGATAATCCTTTGGAACCATTGTGGGATGAACCCTGAGTTCCACCTCACATGCCCACTCTCCACCCTTTGGCAAGGGGAGGGGCTGAGGGGTTGCCTTTGCAATCGCAAGAAGTTTTATTTTATACCCAAGTTCTCCAGCAAAGCCGATGTCCTGAGAGGTTATTCGGGTTATGCCCTCTTTATAAACATCATTGAACGAAAGCGGTATGTTATATGCCAATGACGCAAGTATTGCCAGCTTATGCGCCGAGTCAATCCCTTCAATATCGTAAGCGGAATCTGCCTCCGCATAGCCAAGCCTCTGAGCCTCTTTTAGCGCATCGGAAAATTCAATGCCCTCGTCTGTCATCTTTGTAAGGATATAATTTGAAGTGCCGTTTATTATTCCATAGACTGCCAGTATCCTGTTCGCAATAAGTCCCTCTTTTATAATCTTGATTATGGGAATGCCGCCGGCAACCGACGCCTCAAAGCCTATCTCAACGCCATGCTTTTCCGCTTCAGCCAATATTTCATTTCCCTCTGTGGCAATAAGCGCTTTATTTGCTGTAACCACATGCTTTTTATTCCTTATGGCTTTAAGGATGAGTTCCTTTGCAGGGTGTATGCCTCCGATGAGTTCAACAACTATATTAATCTCAGGGTCATTAAGTATGTCGTCTGCATTGGCGGTTAGAATCCCTTCCGGCAGTTTAATCCCCCTGCTCTTTTTTATGTCAAGGTCTGCAATCTTTTTCAGGTTTATATCAAAACCTGTTCTCTGAGAAATAATATCCTTGTTTTCAAGAAGAATCTTTGCCGTGCCTGTACCTACTGTTCCAAAACCTATTATGCCGACATTAATCATCTGCCAAGCACCTTCTTGATTCCCTTTGCAGCCTGTTTTATCCTGTGCTCGTTCTCAACAAGGGCAAAGCGCACGTATTCGTCTCCTCCTTCTCCAAAGCCAATGCCTGGAGACGCCGCTACTCCCCCTTCTTTTATGAGAAGTTTTGTAAATTCAAGGGAGCCCATTTTTCTGAACCGCTCAGGAATTTTCGCCCATACGAACATTGTGGCTTTTGGCGGCTCTACATTCCATCCTGCATTATGAAGCCCGTTAATCAGCGCATTGCGCCTTGACTCGTATGTTTTTCTGAATTCCTCAACACAATCTTGGGGCCCTCTCAGAGCAACAATGCCTGCAATCTGTATAGGCTGAAACATCCCGTAGTCAAGATAACTCTTTATCTTTATCAATGCTCCGACAATATCTTTATTACCGATGCAGAACCCGACTCTCCATCCGGCCATGGAATAGCTTTTTGTTAGAGAAAAAAATTCCACTCCCACATCCTTTGCCCCCGGAACCTGCAAAAAACTCGGCGCCTTATAATCATCAAAAACAAGGTCTGCATAGGCAAAGTCATGGAGGACTATTATCTTGTTTTCTTTCGCAAAATCCACAACCTTCTTGAAGAACTCAAGCCCTTCTACAACTATCGTTGTTGGATTATGAGGAAAGTTTATTATGAGCATCTTCGGCCTGGGCCATGTCTTTTTAAATGTCTTCTCCATCTCAGCAAAAAAGTCAATGCCGGGGCCTATCGGAATGCTTGTAACCTCGCCGCCTGCTATTATCACGCTGTAAGGATGTATCGGATACGCAGGTGTAGGCGTCATGACAACATCTCCCGGCTGTATGATTGCAAGGGCAAGGTGTGAAAGCCCTTCCTTTGAGCCGATAGTTACAACCGCCTCGCTTTCAGGGTCTAAATCAACATCAAATCTCCTCTTGTACCACTCGCATACCGCCATCCTCAACTGGGTAATTCCCTTTGACGCAGAATACCTGTGGTTTTTGGGATTATTTGCAGCCTCACAGAGTTTGTCTATCACATGTTTTGGGGCAGGCATATCCGGATTTCCCATGCCCAGGTCAATTATATCCTCCCCGCGTTTTCTCGCTTCCATCTTGAGGCCGTTGACTATGGCAAAAACATAAGGCGGAAGCCTCTTTATCCTGTTAAACTCAAGCATTTAAACTCCTTCTGGTGAATTGGTGAATCGGTCAATCGGTCAATCGCATAAATTCATTAACCCATTTACCCATCAACCCATTCACCTATTTACCGATTATTATACATTTCCTCTGCATTCATTGAGCTTCTCACAAGCGGAGCTGACGCCGCATATTTAAACCCTATTTTAACGGCTGTTTCTTTATATTCATTAAAAATCTCCGGCCTTACATATTCCTTGACGGGAAGATTCTGTTTGCCCGGACTGAGATACTGCCCTATTGTCACAGTATCGCAGCCGGCGTCTTTGAGGTCTTTCAGCACGCTGACGACCTCATTGAAAGTCTCGCCCAGCCCTACCATCAGCCCTGATTTTGCGTTAATATCAAGCGCAATCTTTTTTGCATTCCGCAGCACATTTAAGGACCTTTCATAATTTGCCTGCGGCCTTGCGTAAGGATAAAGCCTTGGCACAGTCTCTACATTATGATTATAGATGTCCGGCGCGGAGTCAATAACGGTTTTCAGTGAATTATAACTGCCCTTAAAATCAGGCGTAAGAACCTCCACCACAGCATCAGGAAGATGTTTTTTTACCGCCCTTACTGTCTCGGCAAAATGCCCGGCTCCGCCGTCAGGCAAATCATCCCTTGTAACAGATGTCACAACTACATATTTCAATCCCAGCTCCTTTGCGGCCAGAGCAACCCTCTCCGGCTCCTTTCCATCAAGGGTTTCGGGCATTGAGAATTTTACAGAACAGAACCCGCAGTTTCTTGTGCACGCAGAACCCATAATCATAAAGGCCGCCGTAGGCTTTGAAAAGCACTCACCCATGTTCGGGCATCGCGCCTTCTCACAGACAGTGGAAAGGCGGTGCTTCCTTAAAATCTGTTTTGTATCATGAAGCCCTAAAGCGCTTTTTACTTTTATCCACTCCGGCAATCGCATGTTATTAAACATAAAAGAAATGCAAAAGTTTGTCAATCACAGGCAGGACTGAAAAATAGACATAGAAGGTTGTCATTGCGAGTCCCGATAAAATCGGGACTCGCAATGACAGATAATGCAATATGTTAAAATGTTACCTATGCTTTATGCAGAGGATATTGTTTCCCAATGAACAGAATGACGCCTTCTCTTTATATTCTGCTTGCCATATTTCTGTGGAGTTCTCTCGGCGTAATCGTAAAACTGTCAGGCGTAGCGGTTCATGTCCTTATCTTTTATTCGGTTATTGTCTCTCTTATCGTTCAGGGAATAATCCTGTCCCGGAAAAATTACAGGAAAGAATTCCCGGGACTAAAACTGCTTAAATATCCCTTGATACTTGGCGCTGCCTCATTAATTAATACCTTTAGTTACTTCCTTGCCTTTAAACATACAACGATAGCAAATGCAGTGCTTACTCATTACACCGCCCCTGTCATTGTCGCTTTTCTTGCTCCGTTATTCCTGAGAGAAAGAGTAACACGGCCGATTATTATTTCAATAATCATAGCCTCGGCAGGCCTGTGGATTATGCTCAACGGATTTTCATTTAACGAAGGAGATGCGCTTGGAATAACCGCGGGGATAGCATCAGGATTTGCTTACGCAGCAGTCATTATTCTCATCAGAGTTTACACACAGAGCTTTAATCCTGTAGTGCTTGCCTTTTTCTCAAATTCAGTCATTGCTATACTTCTTGCGCCTTTTGTCAGGGAGTTTCCTGTCAATGCCCTCTGGAGTTTTCTGGTAATGGGGATTGTCCATTCTACAATAGCCCCGATTCTCTACTTTAAAGGGCTTCGCTACGTCTCTGCCGGCAGAACCGCTGTGCTTGGTTATATTGAACCTGTTATCGCGATAATATTCGGCATAATATTTCTAAGTGAATTGCCGGGCAAAGGCTCAATTATCGGCGGACTGCTGATAATATTTTCAGGGTATCTGACATTAAGAGAGGGGAAATAAGCAGATATTCTCAGGAACTTTTGCTGATTTTTCCGCGCCGGTTTCCTTTAAATACTCAGAGTCCTTTCGTTATCCTTCAGCCACTTTTGCCTTCTTTTAAAATCAGGCATGATGCTTTTTACTTTATCCCAAAATAATCTTGAATGGTCTCTTTGTTCCAAATGCACAAGTTCATGCACAATTACATAGTCAATTATTTCCAGAGGCGCCATTATCAAACGCCAGCTGAAATTTACAGTTCCCCTTGATCCGCTTGAGCCCCATCTTCTTTGAGCGCCAGTGATTTTGATTGAGAGCGGCTTATATCCGGTAAGGCTTGCATACCACTCGCAGCGCTCTTTTATCTTCTTTTCCGCGAGTGATTTGTACCACTTTATCACAACATCCCTGGCATAAGGCACTTTTTCCAGAGATAAAAGCAGACTATCTTTAAGCTCAATATCAACGCCAATACTATCCACAATTTTCAGCATATAGCTCTTTCCGAGACAAAAGAAAGACTCTCCGTTTACAAATTCTTTAGCTTTTGGCTTGGGCCTGCTCTGTATCTCCAGCAACTTTGCTCTAATCCAGCCGCGTTTTTCATTAACCAGCTTTTCCAAGTAATCAACAGGGGTTTTAAACGGCGCTCGAATAACAAGCGTTGCATCGTGCGTCAGCACAAGCGCAATTGTTTTTCTTTTTGAGCGGATTATTTTGCTGATTTTAATTTCTTCCATAAAGTGCGGAACTATTATAACAGACAGAGGAAGTTGAAAAAAATGGAAGGTAAAGAACTTAATCAGGGACACACCCATCTTCTCCCTCTGCCCCTCACCGCCCCTTGTCAAACGAATTTTCAAAGGTGTCTTTAACAATATTCTGCGCCTGTTGTTTGTCCAAAGCTATTTCTCTGACAATTTTTTTGTTCTTGAGTGTTGTTTTAGAAAGTTAGTTTTTGTAACAATGGATTTGCCAAGTCTTTTTTCAAGTTGTTTTCTGGCATTGCCTGCAATATCCCCTCCGGATTTGGCGTCTGATTTCAATTTGTTCATGCCTTGAGAATCTTCAGTGCGGTGAATCTCTGTAGTTGACCTTTCGCCAAGCATGTTGAAAATCAGTTCAAAATCATCCATGTGGTCCCGCAGGTTTTCACGCTTTAAGCCCTTGAGATTCTTATATTCACCCGGAGTTATTCCGAAAGTGGCTTTGGATATTTCGGCAGTAAGAATTTCATACTCCTGTTCCTCTTTTGCTCCCCGCTCTTTCCATTCATCAGTCAGCTCTTCTCTGATAGCTATTCCGCGCATCCGCTTTTCAATCCAGTCGTCCGGATAGCCCTTGAGTTTGTAAAGCATTCTTGTTCTTCTGGTGGCTAATTCCGGATTTTCAATCTCCTGTATCCGTTCATAGCCAACTTTTGCCAGCCAACGCTTAAAAGGTTCTGCCTTGGGCGAAGGGATAGACTGGATAATGCGGAAAATTCCTTCTGTATTTGCACAGTTAACTTTCTGTTGTCCGCCCTCAGTCTTTATAAAAAGGGGGGTGGCAATTTGCCCCCACCCTTTTGAAAGTTCCGGATCGCGTCGCCGCATATCTTTAAGGTATCCATCAGGCTGTAAAGAGTCAGTTAATGCTGCCACGACATCGACAATAACAAACCACCATTCATTTTTATGGATTGTCTTCCTGATTTTTCTGCCTTTAAATAATGCGATTTTTGTAGTTTCCATATTCACTCTCCTGATAAATATTACTTAATCTGGGACACACCCATCTTCTCCCTCTGCCCCTCACCGCCCCTAAATACTAATCCTTTCCTCCCATTATTTTCAATATCTTACTTTACATAAGAAACAGTGGGTGAATTTTTAGATGGAGGCTGTAACCAAGGCTGAAAAACAGGACAAAGATAATGCTGGATTATGGATATGGTGGAGGCGGCGGGAATTGAACCCGCGTCCGAAAGCACTACTCTCAGGTTTCTACATGTTTGTTCTGCCTACTTAATCTCGGATGATGAACCGCCGACAAACGGGCTGCTGTATCATCCCATCTCCCTTTATCTCGCCTCAGGTTCAGGAGAAAGACCTGAGACCAGCCTGCTGCCTTCGCTGCATCCAAAACACAGGCAATCCCGGAGCAGCGTGCCGCTTTAATTAAGCAGCAAGTGCCAGTTCGTTGTTGGCTTTTGTGTTTTTTTCCACCTTTTAACGTGGTGATGGAGCCACGACATGCCGCCTAAGCCTCGTAACCCCCGTCGAGCCCTTTCGCCCCCGAGGACACTTATAGTATAGCATATTTACCTGCTCTTCATCGCCCTTTCTATTTCTCTGTCGGCTTCTTTTTTCTTGATAGCATCCCTTTTTTCATACTGCCTCTTGCCTTTTGCAAGCCCTATCTCAACCTTTGCGAAAGAGCCTTTGAAATATATCTTTAAAGGGATAAGCGAATAACTTTTTTGCGCCACCTGCCCCCTTAATCTCTCTATCTCTTTTTTATGCAGAAGCAGTTTCCTCGTTCTTAGCGGTTCATGATTTGTAATGTTGCCGTGGCTGTAAGGGCTGATGTGGCAATTAATAAGAAAGAGCTCGCTATCCTTTGCAAGAACATAGCTGTCTTTCAGATTCCCTCTTCCTTCTCTGAGGGATTTTACCTCTGTCCCCAAAAGGGCAATGCCTGCCTCTACTTTTTCCTCTATGTGGTAATCGTGAAATGCCTTCCTGTTCTGGCAGACTATGTTCATTGTTTATGATAACATGCTCAACAGGAGAAGTTCTATTTACCCGCGGCTGTCACATCTCCCGAAGATTTATACAACGCCTCCTTCACCGTGCAGATAACCGATAACCTGTTCATTCGGTTTGGGCAGCCCGGCGATCTTCCACGCCTTAAGCGGATCTATAAACTGAACACTTACACAGTCTTTTGGCTGGTGGACATTTTTGCATATTCCGCCCAGGATGGGGAAAAAATTATATTTCTTGTAATACTCCCTCATGAATTTTATTATGTCCAGCCTGTCTTTTGTAAGCTCTTCCACATCTTCTCTTTCAGCCAGTGCGCATGCGACATCTTCGCTCCAGTCGTTGAAGTTCATGAGATATCCTTCATCATCAAGCGTTATCTTTTTCCCCTTATAACCAATCGTCTGCATAACCTGCCTCCTTTCTATTGTTATAAATACATGCTTAAACTACTTCTTCAATAATTGTTTTATTTTAACCTTGCCTCTGCTGCCTTCCAGTCAATGTTCTTAAAGAACGCCTCTATATAGTCAGCCCTCTTAAGCCCGTAATCAAGCATAAAGGCATGTTCAAAAACATCCATAATTAGAATCAGGCTGCATCCTGCGGGATGGGATACGTCGTGCTCATTTATCCAGAAATTTATCAGCCTTCCGCTCTGGCTGTCGTGATAGAGAGCAGCCCATCCAATGCCCCTCATCGTTCCAGTTGCCTTAAAATCCTTTTCCCACGCCTCATAACTTCCAAAGGCCTCTGCAAGTTTCTTGGCGAGCCTGCCGCCTTTGTCAATAGCCCCCTTCCCTCCGAGGTTCTCTAAGTAATACTCGTGAAGCCTCATTCCGTTAAACTCCCAGCCAAGCCTCCTCTTGAGTTCTGCAAATTCCGGGCTGCCGGTTTTCCCGTCCTTCAGCATCCGGTCAAGCGTATCCAGAACCTTATTGGTATTCGTCACATACCCCTGATAGAGGGTAAAATGGTTTTTCAGCAGAGTCTCGCTAAACCCCTCCATCCCAATGAGCTTTGAATAGTCTTTTGCTGCGTATGGCATAACCCTTACCTCCTTTTGCTGTATTTGTGAACAGCTTCAACCATTGCTATCGCACTTTTTACAGGCGTTTCAGGAAGTATCCCATGCCCGAGATTGAATATATGTCCCTTTGCGTTTTTCCCCTTTAATAATATGTCCTGAACTTTCTTCCCCATCTCTTCTTCCGGCAAAAAAAGCGCGCACGGGTCAATGTTGCCCTGAACAGCAACTTTTTTGCCGAGCCTCTTTATCGCATCAGCAATATCAATCCTCCAGTCAATCCCTATAACATCAGCGCCGGATTTTTTCACCTCTTTGATAATTCCCGCGCAGTTATTCGCAAAATAGATTACAGGCGTTTCAGGGTGCTGCTTCTTGAGGGCGGATACAATCTTTTTCACGTATGGAAGCTCAAACTCCTTATAGTCGTCCGGCGCAAGCACGCCGACCCATGAGTCAAATATCTGAACGGCCTGAGCGCCTGCGGTTATCTGGCTTGAAAGGTATGAGATAACTGTCTTGGTCAGTTTTTTCATAAGATAATTAAATACTGCCTTGCCCTGAAACATCATCTTTTTTGTATTTAGAAAGTTCTTTGAGCTCCCGCCTTCAATCATGTATGTGGCAAGCGTAAAAGGAGCGCCTGAAAAACCAATGAGAGGGACTTTTTTCTCAAGCTCTTTCCTCAGAATCTTTATCGCATCCAGAACAAACTGCATTGAGTCTTCAGTGTCCGGAACAATAAGCCTGTCAACAGCGGATTTGGTCCTAACCGGTTCGCTCAAAACAGGCCCTTTTTTTTCCGAGAATTCAAGGCGCATCCCCATTGCCTCAACAGGGATGAGAATATCCGAAAAAAGTATTGCCGCGTCAACGCCTAATGTATCAACCGGCTGAATAGTTACCTTCGCTGCAAGTTCAGGGGTTTTGCAGAGAGTAAGAAAATCAACCTGCTCTCTTATGGCCTGATATTCAGGAAGGTATCTGCCTGCCTGACGCATAAACCATACCGGAGTGTAATCCACCTCTTCACCGCGGCACGCCTTTAAAAAAGTATCGTTCATTTTACCACCTTCTTTTTTAGTTTTATTGGAACATAGCCGCAGAACGGCTCTTCTTCAAGATAGTCTCCGTGAATAGAATATGCCCTTGCCCTGCAGCCTCCGCAGACGTTTATATATTCGCATGAGCCGCACTTGCCTTTATATTTTTTGAAATCGCGAAGCTCCTTGAAAAGTTCTGAATTTTCCCATATATCCTTAAATGGCTGCTGCCTTATATTCCCCGCAGGCTTCGGAAAATAACTACATGGAAGCACATTGCCGTCAACATCAATCAGGCATATAAGCTGTCCTGCAATGCAGCCCTTTGAGCCGCCCGTGGAAAACTTCAAGGTCCTTTTTTCAAACTTAGCGCCTTCCTCTTTTGATTTTTGCAGAACTACCCTGTAATAGTGAGGCGCGCATGTCGGCCTCACAAGCATATCCTTTTCATCCTTCTCCATCTCATAATGCCATTCAAGAATTTCTTCGTAAGCCTCTTTGGAAATAAGTTCATTCATCATCTCCTCACCCCTTCCGGTGGGCACTATCATGAACATATACCAGGCGGCTGCGCCGAGTTCTTTTGCAAGTTTATATACCTTGGGTATCTCCTCCTGATTTCTCTTTGAGAAAGAGGAATTGACGATAAATTCTATCCCGTGCTTCTTAAAAAGCCTTGCAGCATTTATCGTCCCTGCAAATGCGCCCTTCTGGTTTCTGAAGTCATCATGCACCACATCTTCAGAGCCGTCAATGCTGATAGAGACTATTTTAATTCCTGAACTCTTTATTTTTTCGCATGATTCATCGGTAACCAGCGTGCCGTTTGTGGCAAGGCACATCCTCAGCCCTTTTTCTGCGCCGTATTTCGCAATCTCAAAAACGTCATCTCTTACCAGAGGTTCGCCTCCTGAAAGAACAACCACAGGTTTCGCATAACTTGCAATGTCGTCTATTATCCTGAATGCCTCTGAGAGAGGGAAATCAGGATGCCCTTTTATCTCCAGCTCTGAAGATGAGCGGCAGTGCACACAACGCAGGTTGCATCTGCGCGTTATTTCCCAGGCTATCCACTTAGGCTCAAAGTCCATAGATGGTTACAGTTATCCTTGTAAATTTCATATTCACCTGTCTTCATTTTAACATACATAATGCTCCCACGACATTATCAATTATGCTGACCCTGTAATGATTTAGGCTTGACCCTAATTCCTTCCTGATTCAAAATAACGGTCGCTGACCCTATTTACGACCCCGACCCTATTTACGACCCCAGTCCTCCTGATGGAGAATGTGCTAAAATCTATCGGTGTGTTTACTGCTGTGCTAAAACTCCTCAGAACTGGAAAGCATGTCCATACCAAGTGCCATCGTGGTCGTGACATGGGTATCGGAAGGCTTGCCATCATCCGCTTTTAGGCAAGTGTGATGAAGATGATTTCCAATGATGGACCTGTCCAGCGTTGCCAGACCAGCACTGAGTGCATTATGTCATGCTTTGGAAGAGCAACCTTTGGACGGCAGTGAGGATTCGCTAGAATATGATATTCGCATCAAGCGTACCACGGAAAACAGGTGACTGCTTATTTTTTGTGTCTCTTGACACCTCTCTAAACACATACTCATATAATTCCAGAATATCAATTTTCCCGTCACCTTTCAAATCCGCCTTACCATTCAAACCTTCCAACAAGTAGTGAGTAAAGACGCCAGCCTGAAGACGGTCCTCCTCATAGCTAATCTGGTTTTCGCTTGATGCCGCGAGGATTACACGTCCTTCACCAGACAGTTCCGTTATGTTCTTATAGGACGTCTCGCTTATTCTAACCCCTTTTAACTTGGCCAGGGTTTGCGCCCCGGCTGTTCCTGAAAAACAGCTGTCCAACAAGATTACAATGCGTCTGCATGGCAATTTTTCCAGTAAGATCGCCAAATTATTGAGACTGAGAGCCGTCATTGGCAATGAGTTGAAGTCACTATCATACAACAATAAATACTTCTTTAAACCATCATTGTCACTCGACGTAGAATCTACATCTGGCGCTCCATGCCCCCCGAAATATAAGATAAAGGTGTCATCCTTATTCAATAACTTCATGGCGTTATTGGTAATAAATCTCGATATTTTGATAACCGTTGCCTCTTCATTGGTTAATAGCATCGCTCTGTCATCGGACAATTTGTACCTGTTCTTAAAATGGCTGACAATTCTTCGACTATCCCTATCCGCATATTTGAGAGCGGGTATTTGTGAGCTTTGATATTTGCTCACGCCGATACCCAAGACCATAACTGTGCCGGATTTTATATCTGCAAGATGATCCTTTGTCTTAACCTGCACGTCCAAACCTTTCATTCTTTTCGTTTTTGCAATGGAGCGCTCATCTTCAAGTCTCTTTTTCTTTTCAATGAATTCAACATATGTCTTAACATCCATGCCGTCACGTTGCTTTTCTCTTTCAGCAAGATACAACCTTATAGTATCTGCACTCAGCCTTTTGGAAATCTCTTCTCCGACAGCACCCATTAACGTATCACCAACGGCTCGGTGCGATTCGGCGTCGGGATACATCGCAACCAATGGTCCTATACCAATATATGCTGAAAGAATATTTGCCGACGCGCTCGGTTTGAATTGGTCCGATCCTTCAAGGACAAATGAACCTTTTTCTACAGGTTGGCCATCTATATTATTAAACACGTAATTGACCGTTACATTCCAATTGAAGCCAATTCCAGATCCGTAGATACCAAATGTGCTTACGACGGGAATTGTCCTAAAATAATCAGCAGCACTTAATGACGATTTGGTCACGATATCCAAAATCAGTTCACTATCAAAATAGGCAAGATCCTTCTTATCAGCAACCAGGCTCACCGTATTATTTTTTTTTGAAAATCCAGCAACGACGGAAGGTATTAGATCGGCCGAGTTGCCTTTTAAATCGCCGGCTATATTTATTTTTGATATTTTTACGACGCCTTGAGATGATACTAATTTTGCAGAATTATAACTGGATACAGGATTGAACGTTGTCCTTGGTCCAGAAGCACATCCGACTAACAAACCTATTGCAGCAGATAGGACAATAATTTTTTTGATCCGTGACATACATCCTCCTTCGAGAACTATCTTCTTGAATTGATAATTGATAATTATTGATAAGATATTGCTTTTTGACGATTTGAGTATAGGACATGGTAATCTTGTATGTCAAGGGGAAAAAGGCGGCAAGTCTCACATCCCCCTCCCCTAAATCCCTTCCCACAAGGGGTGGGGATTTTTAGCGCACAGTAAGTTTTTATCCCTGCCTTCTACCCCTCATTTTCCCCCTCGGATTTCCCTTTCCTTTTCAGAAAGGTTTTTCAGGATTATTTTTTTTATGTAAATATTTTCTCTGTAATCAATCAGGTCGTTACAGAGAAAGCTTATGCCGAGGTTAGCATTGAATGCCGTAACATGGGTTAGAAGACTTTCCGGCACATAACCGAGCCTGAGGTTCCAGTCCTTGCAAACCCAACTGAACTTTTCATCCGCCCATAGGCCGAACCTGAACTTATGGCCGTCTGTATGATTCTCCTTGCCGACGCACGGATAATAAATATCCCTTAAACAATAATCCTGATCGAAGGTGATAAGGAGACATCCATTTCCTATGGGTATGTCACGCGGCATGTTTGGTTAAAGCGTATTTAAAAACGCAATGATATTCTCAACATCTTCGTCTGACAAATATGAAAATGACGGCATATCTTTGTATGGTTTTCTTATCTGATTTGCGACATTTTCAGGGGTGGCGGGTTTTTTGCTCACCGGCAGAAACGGATTTTTTAGAATGCCTTTATGCCCGGGGCCTACCTCCCTCTTATTGCTGTAAGCGTCATGACAGAAATAACATTTTGATTCGTAAAGTTCCTTTCCCTTTCTGATGCTCTCAGGGTCTGTTTTCAGAACAATTCCGCCTTTTAAAACTTCTTTTTGAGGTTCTTTAATCATGCTGAAAGCCTTGTCTGCTCCGAATTTCGTAATAAGCAGATAATACCCGCCTGAAGTTGCAAACATGCCGAAAGTAAGAAGCGCTATCAAAATTCCTATAATTTTCACCTGATTGTAAAAATGGGTGTATACCCTTAAAATAGAAAACTTCAATCCGAGAAGCAGAAGTATTGCAACTGCATATAAGGAATGTATCAGTGCCCGGGGTGAAAGCTCTGCCTTTGTGTTTATGATAAAATTCAGGCAGAAATAGCCGATAATAATAAAGAGTAAAAAATAGACTATTCCGTTGGCCCTGTGGACTTTTTTCAGTTTCTCAATATCATATTTTTTTCGCTCCGCCCGAATATCTCAAACATGGTGAATACTGCAATCAGAGCCGAGACCAGCATACCAATACCGAGCAGAGATTTGAAAAAGAATGAAGACATAAAATACCTCCTGAATAAAAAAGGGAGGGATTTTCAACCCTCCCCTTAAGAGTGATTTTTAATAGCCAGGGGCCTTCTTTACTGCCTTGCCTTTCAGAGATTTTATGTAGGCAGCCATATCCTTCATCTGTTCTGATTTTGCATCAATAGCCTTTCCTTTGCTTGCTTTCACAATGCAGAAATTCACAGCCTCTTCAAGGCTCTTCTGGGTCTTGCCCATTATCTTGAACTCTTTCTTGCCAGCAGCCTTCTCCAAGCCTTTGCCGTTAGGGTGGCAGTCATTGCAGGCCTTTTTGCCGCCAAAGGCCTTTACATCGTTGAATAGGGCCTTCCCTCTGTCTTCGGGCGTCTGTTTTTTTGCAAGGGCCACTGAAAATGTTAAACCGAGGATTACAAGAAGCAGCAGAGATATTTTCATAATCTTCATCCATCTCACCTCCTTTCTATTCCTGATTATATATAAAGGAAAGGCGCTTTTGCAACAACTAAGGTTTGTCCAAATCCCGATTTAGACTTGCTAACGGAGTGCCTTTGCTGTCATTGCGAGTCCCGAGCAGCTCGGGGCGTGGCAATCTTTCTGCAAAGGCTTGAGATTGACCTTCACCCCAAAAAGTCTTTGACTTTTTGGGGACCCCGGCTTCGTTTCACTCGCAATGACAATTTCTAAATCGGGATTTGAGGTAAGGATACCTGTTGCAGAAGGATGAGAAAAGTAGC
>Ga0210033_1000250_pt1 | contig 50200 bp, 42 predicted proteins | sample CryGeymeta201501_FD_185465 | JGI IMG/M metagenome (GOLD analysis project Ga0210033, IMG submission 185465) | Groundwater microbial communities from Crystal Geyser aquifers in Utah, USA - Crystal Geyser metaG 2015-01 (SPAdes) (version 2) | ecosystem: Environmental > Aquatic > Deep subsurface >... | reverse complement strand
CGCCTTGGCGTCGCGGAGAAAATCGACATTGCCGTCGTGCTGGTGCAGCAGCGCTGCGGCGAGACCAGTCATGAGTTCGCTGATCAGCACCGCCGGCACGATCTGCAATGGCTCGAAGCCGGCCAACGAAGCAGGGGCGTCAGCGTGGTGCCGTAACCCATGCCCATGCTGGAATCTACGTATTCACAGGCCAACGCGGACAGGAATAGCCCATCTTTAACAAGATTCGCGCCCATTCCCCTGTTTTTCCCTCACCGACACCCCGCCAGCCCAGTAAAACCGTTGCTTGGAACCAGAATTCAAAAAGTAGTGACATAATATTATATAAGTGACGGTGCAAACCCCATGACCTGCGATATTCTCAGGCCATGTACATCCGCCGCGTTACCACCCGCCGAACCGCCTCAGGTGAGGCCTACCACAGCTATCGTCTCGTCGAATCCCGCCGCGAAGGCGGCCGCGTTCGCCAGGTTGCCTTGCTCAACCTTGGGCGCCATTTCGATCTGCCCGAAGGGCTGTGGCCCGCACTGTGCGCCCGCCTGGGCCAACTCCTTGGCAACCAGGGCGTGCGGGTACCTGTTGATTTACCCGAAGCCGTGGAAACCCTCGCCCAAGCGCTGGCCACGCGCTTAGTCGCGCGCGCGCCGACCGAGTCCGGCGGGACTGAATACGTCGAGGTCGATGTCACCTCCCTGGAACTGGTGCAGCCGCGCTCGGTCGGCGTTGAACATGTCGGCCTGCACGCACTGGCGCAACTCGAACTCGACCCCTTGCTCGAATCCCTCGGCGTCAACGCGGTCACCCGCGCCATGATTCTGGCGCAAGTGGTTGGCCGCATGGCCGCGCCTGGCTCGGAGTTGGCGACCTGGGGCTGGCTCTCCGAGCGCAGTGCCTTGCCCGAATTGCTGGATTTGTCGTTGACGGATTTGTCGATCATGCGCCTGTACCGCGCCGCCGATGTGCTGATGAAGCACCAAGCGGCCATTGAGGCGCACCTGTTCGGTCGAGTGCGTGATCTGTTCAGCCTGGAAGCCACGGTCACCCTGTACGACCTGACCAACACCTATTTCGAGGGCAATGCGGCGGCCATCCCGATGGCGAAGCGCGGCCACTCGAAAGAGCAGCGCAGCGATTGCCCACTATTGACCCTGGGGCTGGTGCTGGACGCCAGCGGCTTTGTTCTGCGTTCGCGCATGCTTGCCGGCAACGCGGTGGAATGCCGCGCGCTGGAAGGCATGCTGAAGGATCTCAGTGTACCGGCGGGTGCACTCATCATCATGGATCGGGGCATCGCCACCGAAGCCAACCTGGCCTGGTTGCGGGTACAGGGTTACCGCTACCTGGTGGTGAGCCGGGAACGCACGCGCCACATGCCGCAAGGCATGATGACGCTGACCACGGCGGGCGGCGACGCGGTGCGGGTGGAGAAGATGCTCGATGAAGCCGCCGGCGAAGTGCGCCTGTACTGCCATTCACCGCGACGTGAATTGAAGGAGGCGGGGATCAATCAGCGCTTTTGCGACCGCTTCGAGGCGGGGCTGCAGAAACTGGCCGATGGCTTGTCCAGTCCGCGCGGGGTGAAACGCCCAGACCAGATCAATGAGCGAATCGGCAAGCTCAAGCAGGCCAGTTTCGGGGTGGCGCAGCATTACACCCTCAGCCTGGAAACCAACCCGGAACAGACGCAGGTGACAAGGTTAAGTTGGGAGAAAACGCCGGTTGAAGGGACGATGCTGACGGATCCTGGGGTGTATTGCCTGCGCAGCAACGAAACCGGCTGGAGCGAGGAGCCGCTTTGGCGGACTTATATGATGTTGACTGATCTGGAGGCTGTGTTCCGAAGTCTGAAATCGGAACTGGGCTTGCGCCCGGTGTACCACCTGAAGGCGGAACGGGCAGACGGGCATCTGTTCATTTCGGTGCTGGCCTATCAGTGCGTGCAACTGATCCGCCGGCAACTGAAGGAGAAGGGAATGGATCAGCGCTGGTCGAGCCTGCGCGAGACGCTGTCGGTGCAACGTCGAGTGACGGCGCGCTTTGCCCAGAAGGATGGGCGGACCTTGAACGTGCGCAAGGCGACGCAACCGGAGCCGAAATTGAAGGCGATCTACGATGCGATGGAATTGAATCCCTTGCCGGGAGGGACGAAAAAAATGGTCGCTTGAGCCAACAGTTCACCGAAAAAGTCACTTGTAGTGACACTCGGGAATAATGATTGTTGTGACTTTATGTTTTTTAAGGAAGTGTTGGGTGGGGTGTTAAAGGTGGGTTAAAGATGGGTTAAATCGACTGGTTCCGCCGCCAGATATTTGGCCCAGTGCTGAAGAATGGGCGGCCTGGGGGGGAATAGATGACGTCGTCCTGGGGTACGATGCCGTGTCAATGGCGATTCTGTCGAAAAGGTTCCCTCACTACATGTTGATGCGCGCCGAAGATTGACCACATAAACGTGCTTATGCGCGTTGAATTTTGACCAGGATGTTCAACCTACCCTGCCTATTTTCTAGGCGGTTTGTGAGGAGATCACCATGGCCATGTTTGGCAAGATACGCGGGATGTACTTCCGCGACGGACTGAACTTGTCGGGGAGTGCATACGAGCGCTGCCGCGCAACACAGTCAAGAAATGGATCAAGGTGCACAAAAGGGAAGTACCCCGCTAACAGTGGCGCGGGAAGGCCAAGAAGTTGGCCGGGCATGAAGCGCAGTTGATCCACGCCCAAGCCGCGACCCTTAAATCCGTGAGATGTAGCTTTGAGGTTGCTGAATGTGTCAGGGAGCGTGAAGCGTTCAACCAGCCTCTCCGGCGACATCCAGAATTGTTCTGGCGAGGGACGGCGTTGCGCCGAGATGGCTGGCCAGACGAACCTGGATCGTCGGGTGGTGTTCGCGGAATGCTGCCAGCGCTTCCGGAATATCGTTTGCTACATGGGTGCCGGCGGCGAGAAAGTAGGGAAACACGATGATTTCATGCGCACCCTCGGCAACGCAGCGGGCCAGGCCGTCCGGGATGGAGGGTTCGGCGAGCTCCAGAAAAGCGACTTCGACCCGGTCGATAGCAGGATCACACATTGCGCGCACGCGCTCACCGAGGGCGCGGACTTCGTCGTTGGAAGTCTGGCGGCGGCTGCCGTGGGCGACGATCAGTAAATGACGTTCAGACATGATGAGCCTTCTCAGTTGATGCTGCCGGTATCGGGGTTGTCGGCCATTTCTTCGAAAATCTTCTTCAGCCCCGACGATTTCACGCCGGCGTGCGGGGTGATTTCGAGATACTCGGCTTTGTTGGCCTCCGATTCGAAATAGATATTGACCATGCCGGCGCCTTGGCCCTCGATGACGAAAGGCGCTGCGTCGAGGTTGGTGACGTCGTTAAGGGTCATCGGGTCGCGGGTGAAAGTCATCATGGCGGTTCTCCTGGAGTAAAAGTTCAAGGGTACAAAGACAGGCGGGCAATGCAGATATCCGCCCGCATTTCACGGCCGATGGCCACTACGCCGAGTCGGCGCAGTTTGCTCAGGTCGAGCGGCTTGTCGGTACGGTAAGACTGAAAATTGGCGAAAGGCAGGCGCACCGTTTGCCAGCGAGGCGGCGCTTGAAAAGATACGCGGTAGGACTGCCAGACGATGCGGGTATCGGCGCTGCGTAAATGCAGGTTGTAATTTTCATCGTTGCCGAACACCTCGATTTCGATACCGGCATAGCCGCGCGCATCGAGCTGGCCGGCAGCGTCCAGGTCCAGGCTGGCCTGCACGAAGCCGCCATTGTTCAGCAGGCTGACTTCGCCAGTCAGTCTCAGGCAGGAACGGCCTTCAATCATATCCGGCTTGAGCCGTCCGTTGGAGACACCACCCATGACCGTATCGGTGATGGCTTGCCAGCAGGCGGCATTGTTTGCGCATAGCGAACCGCTGCTGCGGTCATCGAGAATCAGGACGGAATCGGCGGCCATGGTTGCGGAACTCCAGATCGTCAGCGCCAGCAGGAAGGCCGGCCCCCGGATGGGTAAACGGTTGCCGGCGATCATGGCCGCACCGCCTCTGCGGCGCGGCCATGACTGACCCGGATCAGGCCTTGCAGATCGAAGCCGGCTTGCCGGGCAGTCTGCAACAGTGTGTTCAGTACATCGTCGGGCAGGCTGGGGGTGCGCGCAAGTATCCAGAAGTAATCATGGTCAGGTCCGGCCACCATCGCCCAGCGATACTCCGGGTCCAGCGCCATGACGTGATAGCCGCCGTAAAACGGTCCGAAGAAGCTGACCTTCAGACTGCCGGTATCCGGCGAGTCGAGGAAGTAGGCGCGCCCTTTGGCCTCGCTCCAGTTTTTCCTGGCCGGGTCGTAGCCCTTGTTGAGCACATCGATGCCGCCATCCGCGCGGCGTTGATAAGTCGCCGAGACATCGCTGAGGCCGCGCTCGTAACTGTGATCGAGGCGCGCGATCTCGTACCAGGTGCCGAGGTAGCGTTCGGCCTGAAATCCCTGAACCGGTGTCACGCCCTGGGGAACGCCAGTACACCCGGTCAACATGAATGTCGCCAGCAGCACGAAGAGGCTGGCTTGCAAGCGTTTTACCCACTGTGTTGTTCTAACCGGGGTCATGGTCTTTTCATCCTTTGAGATGGCCGAGCAGCGGCTCACCGCGCCAGCCCGGCTTGGCCAGCAGCATCTGCACCGTGCCGATGTCGCGTTCGCGGAAACCCGCCTCGCAATAGCCCAGGTAGAACAGCCACATGCGGATGAAAGTTTCCGGGTAGCCCAGCGCCCGCACCGCTTCGATCTGGCTGAGGAAGTTGACACGCCAGCGCAGCAGAGTTTCGGCGTAATGCGGGCCGATGTCTTCCAGATGCAGCGTGCGCAGGTCGCCGGCGCGGGTCATGGCATGGGTCAGCGCCGTGACGCTGGGCAGGAAGCCGCCGGGAAAGATGTGTTTCTGGATGAAATCGACTTCCTTTAATGCTGACGCATAACGTTGGTCGGCGATGGTGATGGCTTGCAACAGCATGGCGCCTTCCGGCTTGATCAGACGCGCGCATTGGCGGAAGTAGGTTTCCAGATGCGCGGCGCCGACCGCCTCGACCATTTCCACCGAAACCAGCTTGTCATACTGGCCGCTCAAATCGCGGTAATCGGTCAGCAACAGTTCCACCCGTTCGCTCAGGCCGGCGGCTTCGATGCGTTGCCGGGCCAGGTCATATTGCTGGCGCGACAGGGTCGTGGTGGTGACCTGGCAGCCATGGCGGCCGGCGGCGTGCAGCGCAAAGCCGCCCCAGCCGGTGCCGATCTCCAGCACATGGTCGCCGGGCTGGAGATCGAGTTTCTGGCAGATGCGCTCCAGCTTGGCGGTGCTAGCTTTGGCCAGGGTCATGTCCGGCCGCTCGAATATCGCGCAGGAATACATCAGCGTTTCATCCAGCCAGAGCCGGTAGAAATCATTGCCGAGGTCGTAATGCGCGGCGATGTTGCGGCGACTGCCGGCGCGGGTGTTGCGCCTGAACAGGTGGAGCAGGCCGCGCAAAGGAGCGGTCAGGCGCGTCAGACCGCGATCCATGCCGTCCGCCACGGCGCGATTGGCGAGCAGCAAGCGAATCAGGCCGGTCAGGTCGTCGCACTGCCAATCTCCCGCCATGAAGGATTCACCGGCGCCGACGCTGCCGCCGAAAGCCATTTGCGGCCAGAAAGCGGGGTGGCGGACTTGCATGTGCAGTTCTGGCGCGCCGTGGCCGAAGCGCAAGCTTTGCCCGGCTTCCTCGATCACCAGCGTGCCCTGCTTGAGTCCGCGCAAGCGAGCCAACACTGCGCGTCGCGCCACGGCTTGCCAGAAGCTGAGTTCAGATGAATCGGACGCGGAGTTGACAGGTCTGCTTAGGACGGTGTCATTCATGTCGTGCGCTCCCTCTGCGTCGGTGTGGCGGGCGGATGGTCGAAGATCGGCGTGCCTTTCAGCCAGAGTCGCAAGGCCTGCCAATAGATGCCGAACACCACCTGGCCGGTCATCCACGGAAAGCGCAACAGCGCCCAAGCCAGGTTGCCGGAGGTGAGCGGCCGGCGTTGCAGGTTCATGGTGGCATCGAACACCTTGTCGTCGCCGGCGTGATCTTCCATGTGCACCAGCAGGCGGGCATCCGGCCGGCTCAGGCGCCAGACGTATTCCAGTTGCATCGGCAGGAAGGGCGAGACGTGGAAGGCCTTCGCCTGGCGGAAGGCCGGCTTGTCTGCTGTGCCGAAGTTGTCCCGCATCGGCAGCACGTAGACGTGGCGCTCTTTCCAGGGCGTATTGGTGACCTCGGCGACGATGGCTTCCAGGTGGATTCCATCGGCGGCATAGCAGTAGAACAGGCTGACCGGGTTGAAGCCGAATCCGAAATAGCGCGGATGCGTCAGCAACCGGATCGGGCCGGCGGGGCGCTGCCCGCTTTGTCGCGCCACCTCATCGCGCACGCTATCGGCCAGCGGCTGGGCCGGGTCGCCGAAATGGTCGGCGCGGCGCCACCAGGCCAGGTTGGCGCGCTGGGTCGACCACAGCCAGCGGCCGGCAAACACCTGATCGAGTTCGTCCAGATCCAGCCAGAGCAGAAACAGGCGGTAACGGAAGGCGTGCGCGCTCGGTGTCAGGCGACGATGCCTGACCCAGCCGACGTAGAGCGCGCTTTGCATGCTCAAGCCACCGCGCGCCGGACCGGCGCGGTGTGATGCAAAGCGTCGTCGTGGAAGTGGCGCAAGGCGTCGAGTGCGCTGACCACGCCATCTTCATGGAAGCCATTCGCCCACCAGGCGCCACAGTAATAAGTCCAGTGGGTGCCGTCGATTTCGCGGTGGCGGGCTTGCGCGGGTGAACAGGGGATGGTGAACAGGGGATGGTGATAGGTCATGCGGGCGATGACCTTGGTCGGGGCGATGTGCTCGCTGGCATTGAGGGTGACACACAGGGTTTGGTCGGCTTCGATGCCCTGCAACAGATTCATGTTGTAGGTCAGGCAGACGCGCCCGCCGGGGCCGTCCGGCATCAGATAGTTCCAGGCTGCCCAGGCCAGCCGTTTTTTCGGCAGCAGGGTGGTGTCGGTATGAAGCACCGCTTCGTTGGATTGATAGGGAATGGCCGCGAGCACTTCGCGCTCGGCCGGGCTGGGGTTATTCAGCAACGCCAGAGCCTGGTCGCTGTGACAGGCGAGGAAAACGGCGTCGAAGCGTTCGCTACAGTCAGCCAGATGCACATCGACAAAACCGGGATGGCGCTCCAGCCGGTGTACCGGGGTGCGCAGTCGCACACGCTCTAGGAACGGCGCCACCAGGCGTTCCACGTAGGCGCGCGAACCGCCCTGGATGGTTCGCCACTGGGGTCGGTCAGACACCGAAAGCAGGCCGTGATTGATGAAGAAGCGGATGAAGAAGCGGGCCGGGAAGTCGAGCATGCAGGCCGGGTCGGTGGACCAGATCGCCGCGCCCATGGGCAGGATGTAGTAGTCGCGGAAGCGGTCGCTGTAGCGGCCCCGTGCCAGGTACTCGCCCAGGCTGATCTCTTCGCCGGGCAGCTGCAGCAATTTCGGCGCTTCGCGGTTGAACCGCAAGATGTCGTTCAGCATGCACCAGAAAGACGGCTTCAGCAGGTTCTCGCGCTGTGCGAACAGGGCATTCAGCGAGGTGCCGTTGTATTCCAGACCGCTCTTTGCGCAGGACACGGCGAAGCTCATCTCGCTGGGTTGGCTGTCGATGCCGAGATCGGTGAGCAGTTCGACGAAGCGTGGATAGGTGCGGTGATTGAACACGATGAAGCCGGTATCCACGCTGTAGCGTCGACCGCCCAGATCGACATTGTGGGTATCGACATGGCCGCCGATGTGGTCGCCAGCCTCGAACAACGTGATGTCGTGCGCGGGATGCAGATGGTGCGCGGCGGTCAACCCGGCGATGCCGCTGCCGATGATGGCGATCTTCATGGCTGGCCTCCCCGGCTTATTGGCAAGGGCTCGGGCCAGCGCTGCGGCACCTGGCGCATCTGGCTGATGTCGTAACCCCAGTCCGCAATCTGGCGTACCACCGCCGCATATTGAGCAGCCGGGATTTGCGGCGTGCGCGCCATGATCCAGACGTAATCGCGTTTTTCCCGCGCGATGACGGTGACGCCGTAATCCGGGGTCAGGTGCACGATGCGGTAATCGGCCTGGATCGGCCAGATGAACTGCATGCCCCAGATCGCGTTGCTCGGGTGCTTGCCGACGAAGACGCGCGGCGTCATGCGCTTTTCCGGACCGTCAAAGCCGCCCTCGCGGAAGGCGAAGGTAGTGGCGATGGAGCCGTCCGGATCGAGCCGGTAGGACTCCACTGCGTTGTAGACGTTGCGTTCGAGGAAGGTCGGGATGTTGGCGATGACGTACCAGTCGCCCATGAAGCGGGGGATATCGACCTGCGGCACCATCTGCATCGGCGGCAGCGGCGCCGACTGGCAACCCAGCAGAAGTCCGAGACTGCCCAGAGCGAGCCAGGATCGCGGCTTCATGGCGCCTCCCGACGTGGCAGCCAGGGCAGGAACGCGCTGGTGCGGGCGATGTAATCGCGGTAGGCCGGCCGCCGATCGGCGATGTCCTTTTCCAGCAAGGCGACACCGGAGATTCTGAGCAGCAGAAAGGTCATCAGCACGGGGGAGACGATGCTCCAGGCTGCGCCTGAAGCCAGCGCGATCAGCCAGAATCCCCACCAGACGCAGGCCTCGCCGAAATAGTTGGGATGCCGGCTGTAACGCCAGAAACCACGATCCATAACCTGACCGCAATTGGCCGGGTCGGCCTTGAAGCGAGCCAGTTGCCAATCGGCCAGCGCTTCAAACCAGAGCCCGGTGAGCAGCAGCAACGCACCAAGAACATCCAGACTGCTCAATGGCGCTGCAGCGCCGATGGCGGCCAGCAACGGCAGCACGATCACCCCGGCCAATACGGCTTGCAGGCCGAATACGATGAACAGGCTTTTCCAGGCGAAGCCGGGCGAATTATCGCGGCGAATGGCCTGATAGCGGTGATCTTCCGGCTTGCCCCAGTTCCGATTCAACAAGTGGAGACTCAGGCGCAGGGTCCAGAGCGCAACCAGAATCAGGACCAGTGCGGCGCGTTCTGTCAGGGTTTCCAGACTGAAAGCGTAAATCAGCGCGCCCGCCAGGAAGAACAGCGACCAAAGGCTATCGACCAGATTGACGTTGTTGCGCGGTAGTGCGATCAGCCAGCCCGCCAGGCCGAGGGCCAGCATCCCGCCGAATGCGCTCAAGGCGTGGGCCCAGTCAATCATGGCCGTTCCCCTCGCTGGAACAGATAGTGGCCCACCCACCAGGTCTCGCCCTGGTCGTAGCCAAAGGTTTCGGCACAGGCCATGAAGAACAATCGCCAGCGCATCCACCACAAGGCCGCCTGTTCGGCGCCATAGGTGGCGGCCAGAATCGGCATGATGGCTTCGCGGCGCGCATCCATGTTGGCCAGCCAGGCGTTGGCGGTTTTTTCGTAGTGCTGGCCGCTCCAGCGCCATTGTCTGAGCAGTTGCAGTTGCGACTGGAAACGTGCCGGCAGCGCATCGCTGGGCATCATGCCGCCGCTGAAGAAATGCCGGCTCATCCAGTCATCGGCGCCGCGATCCTCGAACAGGTAGGGTTGGTCGCGATGGCAGAAGATGTGCATGAAGAACTTGCCGCCCGGCCGCAGCCAGGCATCGATGCGCTGGAACAGCGCCGACCAGTTGCGCATGTGCTCGAACATCTCGATCGACACGACGCGGTCGAAACGTTGTTCGATGCTGAAGTCGTTCATGTCAGCGGTGATGACATGCAGATTTTTCAGGCCCTGATCAGCGGCATGCGCCAGGATGTATTCGCGTTGCGAGCTGGAATTGGACACGGCAGTGATACGCGCGTCGGGATAACACCGAGCCATCCAAAGTGTCAGGCTGCCCCAGCCGCAACCCAGTTCGAGAATGTCCTGGCCATCCGCGAGTTCGGCCCGGTCGCAGGTCAGTGCCAGGGCCGCCGCCTCGGCGCCAGCCAGTTCGTCGACGCCCCGTGGCCAATGGCAACAGCTGTATTTGCCGTGTGGCCCGAGTACCTGTGCGAAGAACGCCGTCGGTACCTCGTAGTGCTGCGTGTTGGCCTGCTCCGGCAGCAAGGCGATGGGCGCCGACTGCATGGTGGCGATAAACGCCTCGCGGGCATCAGATGCCGCCGCACAATCCGCGCTGTCAATCTCTTCCAGCCGGGCTTTGCACAAGCGACGGATGCCTTGGCGAATCACACCATCCGGCACATAGCCTTGTTCGACCCAGTTAATGGCGAGTCTGGCGGCGCTCATGGTGAGGTTCTCGTCATACAGCTTGGGTTTCAGGTGGTGCGCACGACCGTTTTGTGCGCATCCAATAACTTGCGCAGCGCTTCCAGCAGGCGCTTGTCATCCGGCGCCACGGCCGACTCGAAGCTCATCACCTGGTTACCGCTACGGTCGATCAGGTACTTGTGGAAATTCCAGCGCGGTTGCTGGCCGGTGCGCCGGTCCAGTTCGGCGAACAACGGATTGCGCTTGCCACCTGACACGCTGGATTTCTCGAACATGGGAAATTCGACGCTGTAGGTCAGCCGGCAGAACTTGGCGATCTGCTTGTTGTCGCCCGGTTCCTGGTTGCCGAAGTCGTTGGACGGGAAGCCCAGAACCACCAGCCCTTGATCCTTGTATTTGCGGTACAGGGTTTCCAGGCCACCGTACTGGTCGGTGTGGCCGCAATAGCTGGCGGTGTTGACCACCAGGATTACCTTGCCCTGGTATTGGCAAAGATGTTCCGGCTTACCGGTCTGCAAGCTGGGGAAGCTGTGACGCAATAGTTCCGGGCACTCGGCAGCATGGCCATGCGCAGCCCAGCTCGCTCCCAGCAGGATCAACAGGCTGAACATCCAGTTAATGGGCCTTGGAACAGAATGCGCAGAACAATATTGGCTGGAATCCATAGCCCGTCCTAGACAAAGTTGTTGTTGAACGTAAGATAGTGCGGCAAGAATACCTTGTCAAACTATTTGTCCAGGACAAAAATATGGAATCTGCTTTCACTCCCACCCTCTCGATTGCCGCTGTGGAACGCGAGACGGGCATCTCCAAGGATGTGTTGCGCAAATGGGAAACCCGCTATGGTTTTCCCGTGCCGCTGCGCGATGGTTTGGGAGAACGGGCCTATCCGCCGGAGCAGGTGAACCGCCTGCGCCTGATCAAACGCCTGATGGACGCGGGCATGCGTCCGTCCCGCATCGTTGCCGAGAGCGAGGCAAGCCTGAATGTCCTGGCTCAGGCCAGCCATGCCACGCGGCCGCGCGCTGAAGAGGGCAATCAGGATGATGTCGAGGCGGTGACCCTGGGGATGCTGCGCAACGAGGATCCGGCGGGTTTGCGGCAGCGCTTGTATCGGGAATTGTTGCGTCTGGGTATCGAGCGTTTTGTACTGGACACGCTTGCACCACTCAACCATGCAGTGGGGGAGGCCTGGGCGCGCGGCGACCTCGGAATCCCCGAAGAACATGTCTATACCGAAGCGGTCCAGTGGTTGCTGCGCAATGCCATCGACAATCTGTCGGATGCCCAGGCAAGCCCGCGCATTCTGCTGACTACGCTGCCCGAGGAGCAGCACGGGTTAGGAATTCTGATGGTCGCCGCGCTGCTTTCACTGCGCGGCGCCTATTGCATTTCACTCGGGACGCAGACGCCGGTGCAGGACATTGCCCAGGCCGCAGCGGCTCACAAGGTTGATGTCGTGGTGCTGTCCTTCAGCATCGCCTATCCGCAACGCCGCATCCTGCCGGCCCTGGCCGAACTCAGCCAGCGCCTTGGAGAAAACATCGAAATCTGGGCGGGGGGCGCCGGCAGCGCCCGGCTACATTTACCGCCGGCGCGGACGCGCCTGCAACCTGGCATGGACCAGGCGCTCATAGCGCTCGGCGAATGGCGCGCTGCACGCCAGTTACCAGTTGCCTGAAATGTCTACCGCAACTTCAGAGAGCCTTCTCTGAACGCCTTGTAAGCGCTCTGGTAGCTGTCATTAAAACGATCTGGCTGTCCCCTTTTCTACCGTCGGTTCAGGCCGAGTTCCTGAAGCTCACAGCAGGATGACGGACGGCTGTTAGACCTCAGGAATCTGCCATTCGTTAACGTGAAACAAGCCCACACCCCCACTGTAGCGCCGGTTTCATCATCTGGGGTGGCCTCAATCCATGCCCGTTAGTCCGATGCGGGAATGGTTCTTGTGGGCCGATCCCTGACATCGAGCATCTCGGTTCAAACTGCCGCGGGATCGCCGATGCTCATCACCTGATTCCAGATGGCAAAAAAACGCCGGCAAAAAGCGCGTGGTTGTAATGCCGCCGGGATGTGGGCGGCATTACAACCACGGCCTACCCCCCGCGGGTAGGCCGGCGTTAAAGGGAGCGCTACATCGGTGCCGGGGCCACCGGGGTCAGTTTCCAGATTTCCGCGTTGTATTCGCGCATGGTGCGGTCGGTGGAGAACTTGCCGCTGGTGGCGGTGTTGAGGATGCTCATGCGAGCCCAGCGTTCGCGGTCGCGGTAGGCCGCCGCCGCGCGTTCCTGGGCGTCGACGTAGGAGCGGAAGTCCGCCGCCACCAGCCAGGGGTCGTGCGGGCTCTTGATGGCGCCGATAATAGGGTCGAACAGGCCGGCTTCAAATTGATTGAAGTGGCCGGATTCCAGCAGCGCCATCACGCGCCTCAGGTCGGGGTCGGATTCGATGATCGCATTGGGGTCGTAACGCGGCCGGGTGGCTTCCACTTCCTCGGCGGTGAGGCCGAACAGGAAGAAGTTCTCGTCGCCCACTTCTTCACGGATCTCGATGTTGGCGCCGTCCAGGGTGCCAATGGTGATTGCGCCGTTCATCATGAACTTCATGTTGCCGGTGCCCGAGGCTTCCTTCCCGGCGGTGGAAATCTGTTCCGAGAGGTCGCTGCCGGGGGCGATGATTTCCATCGCGGAGACCCGGTAGTTGGGTAGGAAGGCGACCTTGAGGCGACCGGCCACCTGTTCGTCGCCGTTGACCATCTCGGCCACCTTGCAGATCAAAGTGATGATGCGCTTGGCCATGAAGTAGCCGGGCGCGGCTTTGCCACCGATCAGCACGCAACGCGGCGTCCAGTCGCCCTCTTCGCCGGCCTTGAGACGGGCATAGAGATGAATGACGTGGAGGAGGTTGAGCAACTGGCGCTTGTATTCGTGGATGCGTTTCACCTGCACGTCGAACAGTGCGTTCGGGTCGAAATCCACCTGGCAGTCATGTCGCACCAGTCCCGCCAGGCGCACCTTGTTGGCGTGCTTGACCGCTTGCCAGCTTTGGTGGAAGTCGGGGTCGTCGGCGTAGGGAATCAGTCCGCGCAGGGCGTCGAGTTGGGTGACCCAGGTGTCGCCGAGGGTGGCCGTGATGAGCCTGGCCAACTCCGGGTTGGCGGAGGCCATCCAGCGGCGCTGGGTGACGCCGTTGGTCTTGTTGTTGAACTTGTCGGGCCAAAGTTCATGGAAATCGCGGAACAGTCCCTGCTGGAGCAGTTCCGAATGCAACGCGGCAACGCCGTTGACCGAGTAGCTGCCGACGATGGCCAGGTAGGCCATGCGCACTTGCGGTTCACGGCCTTCCTCGATCAGGGACATCCGTGCAAGGCGGTGGTTATCGCCAGGCCAGCGGCGCGCGACGAGGGTCAGGAAGCGGGTGTTGATCTCATAAATAATTTCCAGCAGGCGCGGCAGGAGTTGCCCGAACAGGCGCAGCGGCCATTTCTCCAGCGCTTCCGGCAACAGGGTGTGGTTGGTATAGGCCATGGTCCGGGAGGTGATGTCCCAGGCCGCTTCCCATTCCAGGCCATACTCGTCCATCAGCAGGCGCATCAGTTCCGGCACCGCGCAACTTGGGTGGGTGTCGTTCAACTGGAAGCAGTTTTTCTCGGCGAACTTGCCAAAACTCGGGCTGAAGTCGCGGCCATGCTGTTGCACCCAGCGCGCCAGCACATCTTGCAGGCTGGCCGAGGCGAGGAAGTATTGCTGGCGCAATCGCAGTTCCTTGCCGTTCTCGCTGGCGTCGTTGGGGTAGAGCACCATGGTGATGTTCTCGGCGGCATTCTTGGCCGCCACCGACTCGGTGTAGGAGCCGGCATTGAACTCGCCCAGATCGAACTCATCGGTGGCCGCGGCGCTCCACAGGCGCAGCATGTTGACGGTGTCGTTCCGGTAACCGGGGATCGGGGTATCAAACGGCACCGCGAACACGTCGTGGCTGTTGACCCAGCGTACATGGGTGCGGCCCTCGCTATCCTGATAACGCTCGGTATGGCCGCGGTACTGGATGCGCCGGGTGTGTTCAGGGCGCTCCAGTTCCCAGGGGTTGCCGTCGCGCAGCCAGCGGTCGGGTTCTTCCACCTGCTGGCAGTGCTCCACATGCTGGCGGAACATGCCATAGGCGTAACGGATGCCGTAGCCCATCACCGGCAATTGCAGAGTGGCGCAACTGTCCAGGAAGCAGGCCGCCAGCCGCCCGAGGCCGCCATTGCCAAGGCCGGCATCGCTTTCCACGTCGATCAGTTCCTCCAGGTCCAGCCCCAGCCGGCGCAGAGTCGGGGTGGCGGTTTCAGCGAGGCCGAGGTTGAGCAGCGTATTACCTAAAGTGCGCCCCATCAGGAATTCCAGGGACAGGTAATAGGCGTATTTGGCATCCTGTTCTTCATAGGCGTAGCGGGTCCGTTTCCAGCGTTCCATCAGACGATCACGCAGCGCCAGAGCCAGAGCCTGGTAGGGGTAGTGGGTGGAGCGGCAATGCTTGTCACGGCCGAGGAAGTTGCCGAAATAGCGGCGGATATCGAGGGCCAGCGCATCCGCATCCATGCCCAGCGGGGGCAGTTGCGACAATTCGGCCGAGGGCTGGCCACTACGTAAGGGTTTTAGGCGATTCGGGTTCATGGTGGTCGAAGGTTTAGTCGATGGGAAACAGTTCCCGCCCACCTCGCGTCATGAAACGATGCAAGGCCCAGGCGGTGAAATAAACGGCATAGAAGGAAAAGATCACGTCGCTGAGAAAATGCCCGCCCTGGCCCATGCGCATCAGGCCCAAAGCCGAGCCCAGGGCCAGGCTGCCGGCGAACCAGAAGCGCGGGCGGCGGCTGACGAAGTGAATCGCGACCAGGGCGTAACCCAGCGCGGCATCGCCGCAGACAAAAGCGCAATTCTTGTCGCATTGATCGCTCACTACCCAGGCCGGGGTGAATTCGGCACTGCCGCCGAATTGGGCAATTTGGGCGGGACGGGCGCGACCCCAATGGTCCTTGAATAGGGTGTTGACCAGAAGGCCGGGGCCGAGCAGCAGGGAAAGCGCCAGGAACAGGGCGGCGGGGCGGCGGCGGCGCCATTTTTCCCGGTTTGCCGCGCGCAGCGACAACCCCCACACCATCCCGGCCCAGCCGAGTAGCGCCACGACCAGGACACTCAGGCCGCGGTGAATGGCGTCGAACACGATCTGGCCGCGCAGCAGAAAGCCCTGTTCCGGGCGATAGAAAGCGCCATTGGCGATCAGGTCGAGTTGCGGCAGGGCCAGGAAAAGCAGGGTGAAGGCCAGCGCGGAGCCCGCCATGAGGCGCGGGGAGGGTAGGGGACTATTCATCCGAAAAACCCGCACGGTTTTGTGGCGCCGGCACTACAGGCTGGTAGTCACGCAGCAGCCAGACCTGGTACTCCGGCGCGTAGTCCGGATAGAGGTTGAGGCGAATGGGCGGCAGGGCTTCGACCTGGGCAAACCAGGTGGCGAGCTGTGTGGCTTCGACCGCTTGGCTGACCAACAGGAATTCACCCTTCGGGCTATCGCGCAGGTCGGCGCTCAGGGCGTAGTGGTTGTCGCGTGCGCCCTGTGGATTCAGGTAACGCATCTTTGCGCTCCAGGGCCGCGCGTAATAGCGCAACAGGGCATGCAGCTTGCGGTCGTTGCTGAGCAGGCGGGCGCCAGGGTGGGCTTGCAGGCGCGTTGCAACTTGCTGGCCGAGTTCGCGGTAGCCGGTGACGCGGCCGTAGGGGTCGCTCTTGCGGGTGAGCTGAAGGTCGAGCATCCGGGCGATGTCGTGGGCATGGTAGATGCCGGCGGCGAGGGCAAGATTCAGCAGTAGCGCCGCGACCAGCCAGCGGCGGCGTCCTTGGCTGACCCACACCGCCACGACCAGGGCGCTGCCGCCGACGTAGGAAAAGGCCGCCCAGTTGGCGAAGGCGCGCGACAACAGGGAAAGGCCGATGAAGGCGGTCAAAGGCGCCAGGGTGAAGGCGGCGAGCAAGCACAGGCGCGGGTCGCCCATCCAGGTGCGCGGCCGCGCGGCCAGGAGCAGAAGTCCGGCGAAAAGGAGCGGCCCGAACACCCCGAACTGGCCGAGTACGAATTCCAGCAGTGCACCGGGATGGAACAGGGCGCGATTGAGTTGCGAGATCTCCGCGGTGTGCTGGAGGCTGACGAAGTGGTGGCGCGCGTTCCATAGCAGGTTGGGCAGCAGCAACAACAAGGCGACTGCCGCCGCCGCCCAGGGGCGGGGGTCGCGCAGCAGCGCGCGGCGTTCCGCCACGAGGGCGAGATAGGCGAGGAAGCCGAGGCCGTAGAACACCATGCTGTACTTGGACAACAGCCCCAGGCCGAGCGCGCCGCCCAGGAAAAACCAGTCGCGCCAGCGCCCGGTTTCCAGGGCGGCGACGGTGAAATAGAGCGCCAGGCACCAGAACAGCAGCAGCACGGTATCGGTGGTGATCAGCCAGGAGCCGAGCGAAACCAGAGGCAGCGTGGCGAAAGCCAGCGCGCTCCAGAACGCCATGTCTTCGCGCTCTGGATGGGTCTTGAACAGTCGGCGCACCAGCAGAAACAGCACCCAGGCCGTCACCGGGTAGAGCAGGGCGGAGATGGCGCGCACGCCCATTTCCGAGTCGCCGAACCCCGCGCGGGAAAGCCAGATGGCCCAGGCCACCATGGGCGGCTTCGAGAAATAGCCCCAATCCGGCCGCAGCGACCAGGTCCAGTATTGCGCCTCGTCGGCATACAACTCGAAGTTGCCATGCCAGGCCGCCAGCACCCGCCAGAGCGTCAGCAGGCCGAGGCAGGCGAGCAGCAACGGCGCGCGAGTGTGGCTCCGGCGCCCCGCTTCCGGTAGCGCCGGCGTCTCGCCGGCCTTGTTCTTCTGATCAGATTTACGGGCCGGCGAGACGCCGGCGCTACTTGGCCGGTCGCGGCTCATGCCGCCGTTCCTATGCGCCAGCCTGGCAACAGGTGAACGACCAGGGCGAACAGCGCGACGACTAGTTCGAACGGCCGCGCCAGCGGGTAGCCGCTGGCGTAATCGAGGTAGAGCCAGACCGCGCAGGCAATCAGCGGCAGGCGCATGGCCAGGACGCCGCCGGGGCGCGTTGCCCAGTCCACCCGACGCGCCCAATACAGGCCGAGCAGGCCGGACGCCCAGCCGCAGAGGATGCCACCGAGCACGTCGAGCGGCCAGTGCGCGCCCACGGCGATGCGGGAAAAACCCACCAGCAGCGCGATGGCGAGTATCCAGGCGGTGGCGGTCGCGGAACGCAGGCCAGCGATCAGCACGGTGGCGAGCACAAAAAAGGTGGTGGTATGGCCGGAGGGAAACGAGCCGGCGATCAGCACGCGGCCGATGACGTGGACCTGATCACCCAGCACCGCATAGGGACGCGCCAGGTCCAGGCCAGACTTGAGACCATGCGAAAGCAGGGTGGCGGGTACGCTGGCCAGCAGCACGGCCAGGGCCAGGTCCGGGTAGCGGCGCAGGAAAAGCAGCAGCAGGCAGAGCGCCACCAGGGTATCGCCCAACACGGTCAGGTCGGCCCAGAGGACATCCGGCAAGCGCGCCGCCAGGTGATTGAGCGTCAGAAACAACGCCTGGTTGCGCGCCGGGTCGCTCAGCGGCAACAGTGCCAACAGGGTGATGGCGGGCAGCAGCCAGAGCGCGATCGGTTGTGAAGGCTTCACCTGGGGGCCGTAAATGAATAAAAACATTCTGGCCGCGTTGGCGGACGCGCCGCGGCGTTGCCGGCCGCTTGCCGGGAACGGCCATGCCGCGCGCCCGGCGCCTTGCGGCAGATCTCGCCCGCACACCCATAATCGTCCAAGTTATTCATTTACGGCCCCTTAATCCTCGCCAGCACATAGCTGCGCTCGCGGAATACCACCTCGTTAGCGGGCAGTTCGGCCAGGCGGCTTTCCCGGGTCAGTACCAGGTCGCCCGCGCGTGGCGGCCTTTTTTCCACCTGGCGGCCAGCATAGGTCTGCAAGCTCGGCGTGTTGATGCCGTAGAGCAGCAGCGGGCCGTGGAGGTCGCGCGCGAGTTGGCCGGCCTGCTTCACGGGGCCCTGCTGCACCTGGCCGACGATGGGTAGCAGGAACAGGGCTACCGTGGCGCCCGCCAGCAGACCGTTGGCGCACAACGCGAGCCGTGAGGGGATGGAACGCAGCAGCAGGGGTAGCAGGGTGATGACCAGGGCGCCGCCACACCAGAGCCAGTATGTCGCGCCGAAGTGCGCCGGGAGTCCTTGCGTGAGCAACAGATCGTCCGGCTTCAGTTTTGCCACCGCCTGATCAAGCAGGCTTGGCAAGGCCAGCAGCAGAGCGAAGGTGGCGGAGCCGGTCAGCGCCAAGAGCAAGCGCGCCGCTTTTTCACCCGCCATCGCGGCCAGGATCACGACCAGGCCGCCGTAGCCGTAGTAGACGTAATGCGGCAGCTTGGTCCCGGAAAGCGAGAAGGTGATGAAGGCGAGAAGGAACCACAAGAGGCCGAAACGCAACAGTTCGTCATTCCAGACGGCTTTGATCCGCGCGCCGGCGATCAGCAGCAGGGCGGTGTGCGGCAGCAGGGAGAGCAGCACCACCGGAATATAGTAAAACAACCCGCCGCCATGCCCTTGCATGGGCATGTCGAAGCGCGACAGATTGTGTTTGAAGAAGAAGCCGGTGAGAAAACCAGAACCTTCATGCCAGGCCTGGATGGCGAACCACGGCACCGCCACCGCCAGGAACAGCAGCAACGGGCCGGGTGCCAGCAACCAGGAGAAGAAGGAACGCCAGTCGCGGCGGGTGGCGCACCAGAGGAACAGGGTGCCAGCCGGGATCAGCAGCGCGATGGGCCCTTTGGCCAGAAAACCCAGCGCCATCGCAGCCCAGGCCGCGTAGAGCCAGCGTTGCTTCCTTTCGCGCAGCCACAGCCAGGTGGCATAACCCGCGCAGGCCAGGCAGAGGTTCAGCAGGGCATCCGCCGTTGCCGCGTGGGTGATGAGGGTGAGGCCGGCGGCGGTGGCGATGATCATCGCGGCGGCGAGACCGGCGCGGTGGTTCAGCAGCTTTGCCACGAAACCGTAGGTGGCGAGTATCCACAGGCTGGAAGCCAGGGCGGAAGGCAGCCGCCAGGCGAATTCACTGCCACTGCCCAACAGGCTCACCGCGGCGGCCTGGAGCCAATAGATCAGGATGGGTTTGTCATAACGTGGCTCACCCAGCAGGTAGGTTGAGAGAAAGTCGCCGCGCAGGAACATTTCCGTGGTGGCGGCGGTGAAGGCGCCCTCATCCAGGTCGAACAAAGGCGGTGTTCCCAGCGCCAGAAAGGGGAACAACACCACGATCGCGAGGAGGACGCGATCGAGCGAGCTCGCCGGCCAGCAAGATTCCTGGTTCATTCGCTGGGCGGCTCGCGCAGCAGGTATTGCGCCTTGCCGCCGGGTTCGTGCCAGATGCGGGTGAGCAGTTCACCCAGGATGCCCATGCCGATGAAGTTGGCGCCCATCAGGGTGAACATCACCCCCAGTTGCAACAGCGGGCGGCCACCGATGTCGGCGCCGGAAAACAGCTTGTGCCCGGCCAGGTAGAGCAGGATCAGAAAGCCGGGGAAGAACATGGCGGCGCCGATGCCGCCGAAAGCATGCAGCGGGCGGTGAAGAAAACGCAGCATGAATTTCACCCAGATCAGGTCGAGCAACACGCGGATGGTGCGGTCGATGCCGTACTTCGACACGCCCTTGGTGCGCGGGTAGTGATTGACCTCGGCTTCCATCACGCGGGCGCCGTATTCATGCGCCAGGGCCGGGATGAAACGGTGCAGTTCGCCATAGATTTTCACGTAGCGCACCGCCTCGCGCCGATACAACTTCAGCGAACAGCCATAGTCGTGCAGGCGCACGCCGGTGACCTTGGAAATCAGGCGGTTGGCGATCATCGACGGCAACTTGCGTGTCATCGCCTTGTCCTGGCGATGGCGGCGCCAGCCGGAAATGATGTCGATTTCGGGGCGGGCGTCGAGCATCGCCAGCAGACGCGGAATGTCCGCGGGATCGTTCTGCATGTCGCCGTCGATGGTCACCAGCACCTCGCCGCGCGCCGCGTCAAAACCGGCCTGCATGGCGGTGGACTGGCCGTAATTGCGGCGCAGAAACAGGGGCCGCAGCCAGGGTCGGGTCGCCGCCAGTTCCATGAGCAAGCGGTCGGAGCCGTCGCGCGAGCCATCGTCCACACAAATGAATTCCCAGCTTTGCGGCTGTGCCGACATCACCGCCGCGACCTTGCCCACCAGATCAGGCAGATTTTCGTGCTCGTTGTAGATCGGGGCGATCAGGGAAACGCGAATGCTGGGTGATTCCGTCATGGCGGCGAGAGGGCTGGAATGCAGTGGCGCGAGTCTACTGGGAACGCCGGGCGACGGGAACGAAAAGCGGGCCCGGATGGCGTTACGGTTGATCCCGGGCTTGCCGGTTTTCAGCGTCCATCCCGGCCAGGTTCTGGCGGTAGCGGCGATACAGCCCGATGCCGAGTAAGCTGGAGATTACGAACAAGGCTACCGCCAGGGTCAGGCGCAGCGCCGGGTCGAGATTCACGCCGCTGCCGGCCAGCGCGAATACCAGGTTCTGCGGCAGATAACCCAGCACGGAACCGGCGAAGAAGGGCAGGGCGCGCACGCTGGAGACCCCTGCCAGCAGATTGGTGCTGGCGTTATGGCCCACCGGAAGGAGACGGATGACCAGGGTCATGCTGAAGGGATGCTGGTGCAGGAAGGCATCCAGCTTGCGGATGCGGCCGGGAAAACGCGCTTGCACAAGGCCGCGTCCCAGCCAGCGCGCATAGAAAAAGCCCAGCACACAGCCGAGCAGCGTCGCCAGCGTAGCCAACGCGGTACCCGCGACAAAACCGAAGCCATAGCCGCCGAGAAACGCGATCACCTGGCGCGGAACACTCAGCGCCGTGGCCAATGTGCCCACCGCCAGGAATAACAGGTCGCCGCTCCAGCCCTTGCCGCGCACTTCATTGTCGATCCAGTGTTGCGAGAGCAGCTCGCCGAACTGGAAATGGCTGGCGAGAAAACCCAGCAGCGCCAGCGAGGCGAGCATGGCCAGACCCTTGAGAAGCACACGCCAGGTCATGGGAAGCGATTCGGGGTGGATAAATAGAGGGAAACGGGGGCCATGGCGAGGAGGCAGGCAAAGAAAGCGGCCGAATTCTAACAGCGGCTGAAGCGGCCTTCGGTTGCCCGCTTCGCCTTGCCTCGCCCCCTTCCCGCGTGTATTCTCGCGGCCCTCTTACGGAGAGATGGCCGAGCGGTCGAAGGCGCACGCCTGGAAAGCGTGTATACGTTAATCGCGTATCAAGGGTTCGAATCCCTTTCTCTCCGCCATCCTCTTCCTGTATTCCCTTTCGTATTGCCCCGCCTCCCGTGGCTCCGGATAATGGCCCGACCGTTATTCCGCGAAAGAGACCGATGGATCAGCCCGCCGCCCTTGATTTCGACCTTCCCGCCTCCGGCGGCAAGCACGTCAGACTCAGTGATTTCAAGGGGCGAGGTGTCGTCCTTTATTTCTATCCCAAGGACAACACGCCCGGCTGCACTACCGAGGGCCAGGATTTCCGCGCGCTCTATTCCCAGTTCCAGGCTCTGGGCTGGGAAGTGTTCGGGATTTCCCGTGACAGCGTGAAGTCGCACGAGGGGTTCAAGTCCAAGCAGGCGTTTCCCTTCGAACTCATCGCCGACCCGGAAGAGCTGGCCTGTGCGGCGTTCGGCGTCATGAAACTGAAAAACCTGTATGGCAAACAGGTGCGCGGCATCGAACGCAGTACCTTCGTGATCGCGCCGGACGGCACGGTCGCTAAAGCATGGCGGGGCGTGAAAGTGCCTGGCCATGCCCAGGAAGTGCTGGAGTTCGTCCGCGGCCTGTAATTACCCAACCGGAGAGACCCGATGGCGCGCAAGACCGGATCCACCACGCAACCGAGCAAACAATCGAGCAAGCAGATGAGCAAGCTGTTCGTTCTCGATACCAACGTTCTCCTGCATGACCCCACCTGCCTCTACCGCTTCCAGGAGCACGACATCTATCTGCCGATGGCGACGCTGGAGGAACTCGATCACAACAAGAAGGGCATGACTGAGGTCGCGCGCAATGCCCGCCAGGTCACCCGCTTCCTCGACGAAATCGTCAGTCTCGCCGAACTCGACATCCAGGATGGCGCGCCCCTTTCCGAATTCAGCCATAAAGCCGCCACCGGCCGCCTGTTCCTGCAAACCCATCCGATCACCAGCGACATCACCGCCGTGCTGCCCTACAGCAAGGTGGATAACCAGATTCTCGGGGTGGCGTCCTATCTGAAAGGGGCGCAGCCGCAACGCCAGGTCATCCTGGTGACCAAGGACATCAACATGCGCATCAAGGCGCGTGCCCTCGGGATTCCGGCGGAGGATTATTTCAACGACAAGGTGCTGGAAGACACCGACCTGCTCTACAGCGGTGTACTGGAACTCGCGGCCGACTTCTGGGACAAGCATGGCCGCGGCATGGAGTCCTGGCAGAAAGACGGCCGCTCCTATTACCGCCTCTCCGGCCCCCTGGTCCCCACCTTTCTGATCAACCAGTTCGTCTGGCAGGAAGCCCCGAACCCATTCCAGGCCAAGGTGATCGAAATGGCGGGCGACACCGCCACCCTGGAGACCGTGAAGGATTATTCCCATCACAAGAACAATGTCTGGGGCATTACCGCGCGCAACCGCGAGCAGAACTTCGCCCTCAACGTGCTGATGGACCCGGATGTCGATTTCGTTTCCCTGCTTGGCCAGGCTGGCACCGGCAAGACTCTTCTGACGCTTGCCGCCGGCCTCGCGCAGATACTCGAAGCCAAGACCTACAGCGAAATCATCATGACCCGGGTCACTGTGCCGGTAGGCGAGGACATCGGCTTCCTGCCCGGCACCGAGGAAGAAAAGATGACTCCCTGGATGGGCGCTCTGGAAGACAACCTCGATGTGCTCAACAAGCCCGACGAGGAAGCTGGCGAGTGGGGCAGGGCGGCGACCCAGGACCTGGTGCGCAGCCGCATCAAGGTGAAATCGCTCAACTTCATGCGCGGCCGCACCTTCATCAACAAATATCTCATCATCGACGAGGCGCAGAACCTCACGTCCAAGCAGATGAAGACCCTGATCACCCGCGCCGGCCCCGGCACCAAGGTGGTCTGCCTGGGCAATATTGCGCAGATCGACACGCCTTACCTGACCGAAGGCAGTTCCGGCATCACCTACGTGGTGGACCGCTTCAAGGGTTGGGCGCACGGTGGCCACATCACCCTGGCGCGTGGCGAGCGTTCGCGCCTGGCGGACTACGCGGCGGGGGTGCTCTGAAATGTAGCGCCGGCTTCCAGCCGGCTCGTTCGTCTGTTACCTCAAAACACCGGCGGGGATGCCGGCGCAACATGGGTTGACCTTGTTCCGTTTTCTCCACGCCGCCGACACCCATATCGACAGCCCCCTGGAAGGGCTGGAAGCCTATGACGGCGCGCCGGTCGCCGCGCTACGCGGGGCGACGCGGTTGGCGTTCGAGAATCTGGTGCGGCTGGCACTGGATGAAAAGGTGGATTTCCTGCTCCTGGCCGGCGATGTTTACGACGGCGACTGGAAGGATTTCAGCACCGGCCTGTTCTTCACCCGGCAGATGGCCCGCCTGAAGGCGGCGAACATTTCCGTCTACCTCATCGCCGGCAACCACGATGCCGCCTCGGTGCTGACCCGGCGCCTGAGCCTGCCGGACAACGTTCACACTTTTTCCACCCGCGCGGCGGAAACCAGGCGGCTGGAGGGCCTGCCGGTGGCCATCCATGGGCGCGGTTTCCCGCATCGCGCCGTGCCGGAGAACCTGGCTCTGGACTACCCGGAGCGGGTGGCGGGATGTTTCAACATCGGCCTGCTGCACACCAGCCTTACCGGCGCTGCCGGCCACGATACCTACGCGCCCTGTTCCCTCGCCGACCTGGCGGCGCGCGGCTATCAGTACTGGGCGCTGGGCCACGTTCACCAACCCCAGGTGGTCGCGCGCGAACCCTGGGTGGTCTTTCCCGGCAACCCGCAGGGCCGCCACATCCGCGAAACCGGCGCGCGCGGCTGCCAACTGGTCACGGTCGGTGACGATCTGGACGTGGTGGAAGCCGAATTCCGTGCCCTCGACGTGGTGCGCTGGGTGCGCCTGGAAGTGGATATCTCCGCTGCGGACAACTGCGCCGATCTGCCCGCGCGCATCAGTTCCGCCCTGATTCGGGGCGCGGCTGCGGCGGAAGGGCGTCTGCTCGCCGCGCGCATTGTTCTGGTCGGCGCCACGACCCTGCACAACACCCTGAAACGCGATCTGCCGGGCCTGCGCGCCGAGTGCATCAACCAGGCGCAGAGCGTGCCGGACGGCATCTGGATCGAAGCCGTGGAAGTGCGCACCACGCCGCGCCAGAACCTGGCCGATCTGGCCGCGCGCGACGACCTCACCCGCATTGTTTTGGAAACCCTGAGCCAGGCCGCAGCCGGCGAATTGGCCGTGCCTGGCGAAGTGCGCGATCTACTGAAAATTCTGCCAGCGGAATTGCGCGATGGCGTCGAAGCCGAGCTCGCCGTGGAACAGCGCGCCGCCCTGCTTGATGATGTGCGTGGCATCCTGTTGGCCGCTCTGGAGCGCCACGAGGCATGAGCAGGGCATGAAATTCCGCCGCCTCGCCATTCCCGCCTACGGCCCGTTCACCGATTTGGCGCTGGAATTTTCCACCGGAAAGGAGGCAAATTCAGCGGATTTCCATTTGATCTACGGCCGCAACGAAGCGGGCAAGAGCTCCCTGTTGCGCGCCATTCGCGACCTGCTCTATGGCATCCACGCCCAGACGGCGGACAACTTTGTGCACGATTACAAAGACCTGCGCATCACCGCCGAGATCGAGAACCGGGCCGGCCAGGTTCTTGCTTTCCAGCGCCGCAAGGGCAACCGCAATACCTTGCTCGATGCGGCGGGCAACCCCCTGGCCGACGACGCCCTGGCCCCCTTCCTCGGTCCGGTCGACCGCGAGTTCTTCACCACCATGTTTGGCCTCGGCTCTGATGAGCTGCGCCAGGGCGCATACAACTTGCTGCAAGGCAAGGGAGACCTCGGCCAGGCGCTGTTCTCCGCCAGCCTCGCCGGCACCCCCATCCATCGCGTGCTGGAGAGGCTGGAGGCTGAGGCGCGCACCTTGTTCGATGGAAAAGCCTGGAAGAACGCCAGCATCCGACCCGCCGTCGACACCTATGAAGAAGCGCTGCGCTTGTGCCGGCAGGCCCAGGTCAAAGCGGAAACCTGGGAAGACGCCCTGCGCGAACTCGAAACCGCACAGCACGGCAAGGCCGAACTTGATGCCAGCTTGCTCAGCCTGCGCGGCCGCCAGGATTGGCTGCGGCGCTGCCTGGATGCGCTGCCCACGCTGGGCCGCCTGCGCGAAACGGAAACCAGCCTGAACGCACTGCCGCCGCTCCCCGCCATGCCCGCGGGTTTTGCCGAGGGGGCGGAAAGCACGTGGAATCGCCTGGCCCAGGCCGAACAGACTCTGGGCGACCTGCAACGCCGGCTCGGCGATCTGGTTACCCGCCGCGACAGCCTGGCGCCACGCGCCGCGGTACTCGGCCACGCCGCCGAAATCGACGTCCTGGTGCACGGACTCGCCGTCTACCGGCAGGGCAGGGATGCGCTGGCGGCGGAGACAACCGAGGCGGAACAACTGCAAACCGGTCTGCGTGCCGGCCTGCTCGGTCTGGGGTTGCCGGTGGAACCCGGCGACATTGCCGATCTGCGGATTCCCCTCGCCGAGGAACTGGCCCTGCGCGAGGCCGCCGAGGCGCTGAAGCAGGCGGAACTCGCCAGTGAAGAGCACCGCCGCGAAGGCGAACGCCTCGCCGCCGAACTGGAAAAAACGACCGCGCGCTTGCGGCGGCTACCGCCCAGTGAGGCCGCCGCCCTGCGCGATGCCTACGCCGCCAGCGCCGCCTCCGCCGCCCTCGCCTTGGCCCTCCCCGGCCGCGACGCCGCTCTGGAAAGCCATGCCAGACGCCTGGCGAGCCAACACGCAGTGCTGCCCGGCGCCCCCGCCGACCCGGAAGCCACAGCCGCCCTGGCGCTGCCCGCCGCCGCCCGTCTGCGGGAATTTGCCGCCGCCGCCACCGATCAGTCCACACGCGCGCGGCAACTGGATGAAGCGATAGTGAAAACAGCGAAAGCCCTGCGCGAGCTGAAGGCCAAGCTGGAACGCCTGGAAAAGCGCGGCGCCCTGCCTTCGCACGACGATCTCGCCCAGGCCCGCGGGCACCGCGAGGAGGGTTGGCGGCAGGTGCTGGCCTGCTGGCGGAAAGGCGCCCCGGAGCAAGGTTGGGATGGCGCCCCCCTGGACGAGTCTTACCCGGCCGCTGTGCGCCATGCCGATACCCTGGCCGATCGTCTCCGCGAGGAGGCCGATGCCGTTGCCCAGGCGGAAGAACTGCGCTGGCAAATTCAGGACGCCGAAGCCACCAGCCAGGGGCAACAGGCGGAACGGCGGCGACTGGAACAGGCCCGCCAGGCCTGGGAGAACGACTGGAGTGCGCTCTGGCGGCCGACCGGCCTGGTTCCCGCTTCCCCGGCGGAAATGCTGGAATGGCGCGAGCAGTGGAACGAATTCCATAGCCGCTACGGAGCCTGGCACGAGCTACGTGACGAATTGCAAGCCGCCCAGCAGTGCATCGCGGCGGCCGAAGCGTTGTTGCGCCCCTTGCTGGCAGCCTGTCGGACTTTGGTCGTCGATAGCGAAAACGAGCCAGCGATGTTTCGGCGCAGCCAAAATCGGCCCCAGCAAGGCCAGTTTTTGCCGGATTCGCAGCCGCATAGTCGAACTATGGGGCAAAAAGCCGGCGAAAAATGGACCGCTGCGGTTGATTTGCAGCCGACGATTCCAAAGTCCGACAGGCTGCTGGACGCGGCCGCGCAACCTTTGCTGGAACTGCGCGAGATGGCGGAACGCCGCCTGCGCGCCGCCGACCAGGTGCTGGGCGAACGCCGCGCCCTGGAAGACCGTTTGGCTGAACTGCATAGCGAAGCCGAAATCCTCGCCCGCCGGCGGACCACACTCGATGCCGCGCTGGCCCGGGCGCAAACCCGCTGGCGTGCTCACCCACTCGCTGGCGAATATCGCCCGGAAACCGCCCTGCGCTTGCTGGAGGCGCGCCTCGAACTGGTCGCGCAATACGACGCCTGGACCCGCCTGAGCGCCGAGCTGGCGGAACAGCAAAACGCGGTGGCCACCTATGCGCGCCAGGCCCTGGCGCTTGCCGATAGGGTGGGCGGGACCCCCGCGCTCTCTGCGGAAGTCCAGGTCAACGCCCTGCGTGAGGCGCTATCTCAAGCCCGCGCCCTGCAAGCCCGGCGCGGCCAGGTTGAAGAAGACCTGGCGCAACTGGCGGCCAGCTTGCCCCGCGCGGAACAGGACATGGAAACGGCGCGCCGCGAGATGGTGGCGTTGCTGGCCCGGGCGGGTGTCGCCAATTTGCCCGCCCTGCAAGGTTTGCTGGCCGACCTCGCCCTCCGGCAAGGCCTGGCCGCCGAGCGTGACACCCTGCGCGACACCCTGCATGTGCCGGCGCGCGGCGAAGCGCTGGACCGCTTCATCGAGCGCGTGCGCGGCGAGGATGGCGCGGCCCTGGCGGCGGAGCTGGATGACCTGGCCGGGCACATCAAGGAACAGGAAGTCGATCGCGAACAGGCCATTCAGAACCTGGCCCGCGCCGAGGATGCCCGTGCCCGCCTGGAAGGCAGTGGCGATCGCGCCGCCGAATACCTGCAAACCGCCCGCCACGACAGCGCCCGGATTCGCCAGGATGTCGCCCGCTACTTGCGCCTGCGCCTCGCCACCCAATTCCTGCAAGTCCAGATAGAAGCCTTCCGCGAACGCAATCAAGGCCCGTTGCTGGTCCGCGCGGGGGAATTATTCCAGCGGATGACCGGCGCTAGCTTCAGCGGCCTCGGCACTGGCTACGCCGAGGACGACACCCCCCTCCTGGTTGGCCTGAAAAACACTGGCCCAGTCCCGGTCGAAGGTATGAGCGAAGGCACCCGCGACCAGCTTTACCTCGCCCTGCGCCTGGCCGCCATCGAACTGCACCAGGCACGCCACGAGCCGATGCCGTTGATCCTCGACGATCTTCTCATTACCTTCGACGATGACCGCGTCCGTGCCATCCTGCCCATGTTGTGCGACCTCGCCGGAACCACCCAGGTGCTGTTGTTCACCCACCACCGGCATCTGCTCGACCTGGCACGGCAAACCCTGCCCGCCGCGGCGGTGTGTCTGCATGAATTGGTGTGAAACAAGCGCGCGCCTCCACTGTAGCGCCGGCGTCTCCGGCTTCGTGGGCCTAATCAGAAAGACGCCGGCCAGAAAGACGCCGGCGCTACAGCGCTAGCCTGTGCGGCGATCGCGCTGGTCTTCGCTGGCCGGCCGGGGGTTATTGCAGGACCTGTACCACGATGCGGCGGTTGCTCTGGCCGGCGTAGCGGGTGGCTTCGAGGGAACCGTAGGACATCACCGACATCCGCAGCAGGGGAATGCCGTTTTCGTTGAGGTAGTTTTTCACTACCTCGGCGCGCGCGCGGCCGAGTTCGTAGTTGTAGTCGTCGGCGCCGAAACCGTCGGTATGACCCTGAATCTGCAAGTGGTAGTTGGTGCCCAGGGTTTTCAGGCGGAGCGCGAGGGCGTCCAGTTTGGCTTTGTCCTGCGCCCCCAGGTCGGGTGAGTTGAGCGGGAACAGCGTCTTGTCCTCGGTGAGGGTAATGGATTCGATCACCTTGCCATGGATCTTGCGTTGGCCCAGTCCGGTGGCGTCGAGCGCGTCCTGCGCCATGCGCTCGACTTGTCCCAGCCGCTTGTCCAGCGCGGCCAGACGGGCGGCGTAGGCATCCAGACGCGGGCCGGCTTCGCCCACTTTCCCATTCAGCGTTGGCAAGGCGGCTTGCACGGCGCCGGTTTGCGTCAAAGCCTCGCTGACCTGTCCGGCCATTTCTTCCAGTTGGCTGTCGGTGGCTTCCATGCGCTCGGCCAGTGCCTCGGTTTCGGCTTGTTGCTCCAGCGTGTTGTCCATGAGCTGAGTATTGAACTGGGCGGCCAGGCGTTCGAGTTGCTGGCCGGTTGCGTGCGCCTGTTCGCGTAGCGCGGGCAGCGCGGCTTGTATACCAGCCACTTGCGCGCTGGTTGCGTGGCTTTCGCTGGCGAGGTTTTCCAGGCGCGCGGCCAGGGCTTGCTGGGCCGTGGCGCTGCTGCTGGACTGGCCCGCTACCGTCGTCTGCAGGTGGTGAAGTTCGTCGGACAAGGCTTCGACTTTTTTCCCAAGCGCGCCGATCAGACCCTGGTTGGAGCTGGCTTCGGCCTGGAGCCGCGACTCCAGGCCGCTCAGGCGCTGGTTCGCGGCCTCGGCCGGGTCGGCGCCGGGCTGCTGGGTGGCACAGCCGGCCAGAGACAACAGGGCGGCGATCGTTGCGAGGGGGAGTACGCGTAGGGTCATGATGAGCTCCTGGAAGGTTGATGCAGAAACGAGGGAACGCGCATGGTGGCAGTGGCCGAGTGCGACTTCCTTGATCTTAACCATCTCTGGCGAGTTCTTTGAGCACGGCCTTGAGCAACGTCCAACAGCGCGCCACAGAATCGGTTTCAACCCGCTCGCCGGGCGCATGGGCGCCACGGATGTCGGGGCCGAAAGAGAGCATGTCCAGCGCCGGATGGCTGGCCGCCAGCAGGCCGCATTCGAGGCCGGCATGAATCACCTGGAGCCGCGCCGGCTGGCCGAATTCCCGCGCATAGGCGCGCTCGGCGAGGGCGAGCAGCCTGGACGCCGGCTTCGGCGTCCAGCCGGGATAGGGACCGACCTTCTTCGCCTGGAAAGCATGTTTTGCGGCGTCGGCGATGAGCCGATCGGCCAGCTTCACCGCCTCGGCATCGCGCAGCGAACGGACCATGAATACGGCTCGGCAGAAGTCACCCTCCAGCTTCACCACCCCCAGGTTGTCCGAGGTTTCCACCACGCCGGGAAAGTCGTCGCTCATGCGCGCCACGCCGTTGGCGGCGCGGTCGAGAAAGTCGAGCACGCTGTCCTGGTCGGCCGGCGCCAGGGCGAGTTCGTTGTGGCTTGCCATCGGCAGGCCGCTGAGCACCAGTCCTTCGTCGATGCCAGCCAGCAGCCGCCGCCATTTCGCCAGAAGCTCATCCAGCAGGGCCGGCAGCCGTTCCCCGGCGGCGGCGGGCAGGGCGAACTGGGCGAACGCTTCCCGCGGAATGGCATTGCGCGCACTACCGCCCTCCAGGGTAATCAGGCGCGCGCCCAGCCGTGCCGCGAGTTCGCGCAAACCTTCCAGCAAGAGCTTGATGGCATTACCGCGGCCACGCTGGATGTCGATGCCGGAGTGGCCGCCGATCAGCCCGGACACGGCTAGGCGCCAGATCGCATAGTCAGCCGGAAGCGGCTCGCGCGCGCAAGCGCGGCTGGCTTCCACGTCCATGCCGCCGGCGCAGCCAAGATAGAACTCGCCCCATTCCTCGGTATCGAGATTGATCAGATAGCGGCCGCGCAGCGTGCCGGGCCGCAAGCGGCGGGCGCCGCCCATGCCGGCTTCCTCGGCGACGGTGAGCAGCACCTCCAGCGGCGGATGCACCAGCGTGTTGTCTTCCAGCGCCGCCAGCGCCAGCGCCACGCCGATGCCGTTGTCCGCCCCCAGCGTGGTGTGCTCGGCGATCAGCCAGCCGTCCCGCAGAACCGGCCGAATCGGATCGCGCGCGAAGTCATGCCCGGTGCCGGCATTCTGCTGGCAAACCATGTCCAGATGTCCCTGCAACACCACTCCGGGCCGGCCCTCGCAACCGGGACTGGCCGGTTTGCGCAGTAGCAGATTGCCAATGGCGTCTACCTCGTTTTCCAGTTCGAGCCGCCGCGCCCAGGCCCGCAGATGCTCGCGCAAGGCGGCCTCCTGTTTGGACTGGCGCGGAATGGCGCAGAGCGTGGCGAAGTGGTCCCAGACGAGACGCGGTTCCAGAAACGGGAAGGGGAGGGCGGTCATGGCGGCGGTGACGGAACGGAGAGTGAGCGGATTATCGCCCGGCCCGCAGCCGAAAATCGTGGCGAAGAAACGCCGCCGATTCACTTCTATAGCGCCGGCGTCCTCCTTCCGATTTGGCCCACAAAACCGGCGAGGCGCCGGCGCTACAAGCCCGCGAAATGCGCCTAAGCCATGGGCTCCCGGGCGATTACTTGGCGCGCTGCGCCAGCCGCATCCAGGTGCTCACCACCGTATCCGGGTTGAGCGACATCGAGTCGATGCCCTGGTCCATCAGCCAGTCGGCCAGGTCGGGGTGGTCGGAGGGGCCCTGGCCGCAGATGCCGACGTATTTGCCGTTGCGTTTGCAGGCAGCGATGGCCTCACTCAGTAGCTTCTTCACCGCCGGGTTGCGTTCATCGAACGAGGCCGCCACCAGGCTGGAGTCACGGTCGACGCCGAGGGTCAACTGGGTGAGGTCGTTGGAACCGATGGAGAAGCCATCGAAGCGTTGCAGGAAGTCGTCGGCGAGCAGGACGTTGGCGGGGATCTCGCACATCATGACGATCTTCAAGCCATCCTTCCCCCGCTCCAGGCCGTTTTCGGAGAGTACCGCCAGGGCGGCATCGGCGTCGTGCAAAGTGCGCACGAAGGGCAGCATGATTTCCACGTTGGTCAGGCCCATATCATCGCGCACCCGCTTGATCGCGCGGCATTCGAGCTGGAAGGCGCGCTGGAATTGCGGGCTGGCGTAGCGGCCGGCGCCACGGAAGCCGAGCATGGGGTTTTCTTCATGTGGCTCGTACTGGGCGCCGCCGATCAAGTTGGCGTATTCGTTCGACTTGAAGTCGGACGTGCGCACGATGACGCGTTTCGGCCAGAACGCGCAGGCGATGGTGGCGATGCCTTCAACCAACTTTTCCACGTAGAAATTGACCGGGTCGCCGTAGCCGACAATCTTGGCGTCGATGGCGGCTTTCGTCTCTTCCGGCAGCTTGTGATATTCCAGCGCGGCATTCGGGTGGATGCCGATGCCGTTGTTGATGATGAATTCCAGCCGCGCCAGGCCGACGCCTTCGTGCGGCAGGGTGGCGAAGTGGAAAGCCTGTTCCGGGTTGCCCACGTTCATCATGATCTTGACCGGGAGGTCGGGCATGGCCTGCATGACTCGCTCGCTCTTCTCGAACTTGAGCAGGCCTTCGTAGACGTAGCCGTCTTCGCCTTCGGCGCAGGAGACGGTGACTGCCATGCCGTCGGCCACCGTGGTGGTGCCGTTGCCGGTGCCCACCACCGCTGGCACGCCCATCTCGCGGGCGATGATGGCGGCGTGGCAGGTGCGGCCCCCTCGGTTGGTGACGATGGCGGCGGCACGCTTCATCACCGGCTCCCAATCCGGGTCGGTCATGTCGGCGATCAGCACGTCGCCGGGTTGCATTTCGTGCATCTGGGAGAGGGACTTGATCACCCGCGCGCGGCCCTGGCCGATCTTGCTGCCGATGGCGCGGCCGTGCGTGATGACCGGGCCCCTTTCCAGAAGTTTGAAGCGAGTCTCGACGTTGCCGGAACGGGATTTCACGGTTTCCGGGCGGGCTTGCAGGATGTACAGCTTGCCGTCGACGCCGTCGCGGCCCCACTCGATGTCCATCGGGCGGCCGTAGTGTTCCTCGATGATCAGCGCGTAGCGGGCGAGTTCCAGGATCTCGTCGTCTTCCAAAGCGAAGCGGTGGCGCAGCCCCACCGGCACGTCTTCGATCACGGTGGAGCGCTCGGCCACGGATTCGCTGGTAAATACCATGCGGATGGCCTTTTCGCCCAATTTCTTGCGCACCACGGCGCGTTTGCCTTCGCGCAGCATGGGCTTGTGCACGTAGTACTCGTCGGGGTTCACCGAGCCTTGCACGACGGTCTCGCCCAAACCATAGGAAGCGTTGATGAACACCACGTCGCGAAAGCCGGATTCGGTATCCATCGTAAACATCACGCCGGCCGCTCCCAGGTCGGAGCGCACCATCCGCTGGATGCCGGCGGATAGCGCCACCACGGCGTGCTCGAAGCCATTGTGGACGCGGTAGGTGATGGCCCGATCGTTGTAGAGGGAAGCAAAGCAAAGCTTGACGGCGTCGATCAGGTTGTCGGCGCCCTGGATGTTGAGATAGGTCTCCTGCTGGCCGGCGAAGGAGGCGTCCGGCAGGTCTTCGGCGGTGGCGGAGGAGCGCACCGCGAACAACAAATCTTCCCCGGCTTCGGCGCACATCAGGCGATGGTTGTGGCGGATACTGGCTTCCAACCCTGGCGGGAGGGGGTTTCCCAACATCCAGCCGCGAATCTCGCGCCCGGCTTCGGCCAGGGCCACCGTGTCCTCGATGTCGAGAGCGGTGAGCTTGGCGGCAATCCGATCGGCCAGTCCGTTGTGGGACAAAAATTCACGGAACGCATCGGCGGTGGTGGCGAAGCCGCCGGGGACGCGAACCCCCTTGTCGGTCAGGTTGTGAATCATCTCGCCGAGGGAGGAATTTTTGCCCCCGACCTTGTCCACGTCATGCATGGACAGGGTTTCAAAGCGCGCGATATAGTCAAACGAGTGGTTCATTTCATTCCTCGATAAACATTGACTGAAGCGGTGATACCTTCCCCAATGACACCCGTACGCCCGGTTTTTTTCGTTTCCGACCACACGGGCATCACCGCCGAGATCATCGGCAAGAGCCTGCTCTCGCAATTTCCCGACGAAGCGTTCGCGCCGACGAGTTTACCCTTCGTCGATAATTTGGAGAAAGCGAATATTGCAGCGCAACAAATCCGCGAAGCCTGGAAAAACACCAGCTTGAAGCCCTTTGTGTACTCCACTCTGACGGATCCTGGCGCACGTGCAGCATTGGCTGCCTGTGGCGCGCTGGTGATGGATATCTATGGCCATTTCCAGGGCATGATGGTGGGTGAAATCGGCTATCTGCCGGAGCCTTTGCGCGGCCGCTCGCATGGCATGGGCGACCGGAGTGACTACTACCTGCGGATCAACGCGGTGAACTTTGCCCTGGCGGCGGACGACGGCCTCTCCATAGAGAAATACCAGCGCGCCGATGCCATCCTGGTGGGCGTTTCGCGCAGCGGCAAGACGCCCACCTCGCTCTATATGGCGATGCAATACGGCCTCAACGTGGCGAACTACCCGCTTACGCCGGAAAACTTCGAGCAGCCCGGCCTGCCGAAATCGCTGCTGCCTTATCTCTCCAAGCTGCGCGGCCTCACCCTGGCGCCGGAACGCCTCGCGCAAATTCGCTCCGAACGCCGCCCCAACAGCCCCTACTCGTCGCTGGATACCTGCCGCAGGGAGTTGAATCTGGCGACGAAGATGATGCGGGACGCTCGCATTCCCGTCGTCGATTCCTCCGCTCGCTCGGTGGAGGAGATCGCCGCGCTGATCAAGCAGTCCTTGCCCAAGCCAGTCATCCCCGCTGCCTGACCCGCTCGAACAGGCAGATGGCGGCGGCCGCCGCCACGTTCAGCGACTCCACCCGGTCGCTCATGGGAATGGTGAACGGGTTGGCGTGGGCACGTAGCGCCTCGCTCAGCCCGGCGCCCTCGTTGCCGAAGGCGAACCCCACCGCGCCGCGTAAATCCAGTTCGAACAACGATTGCCGCGCCCCCAGCACGGCGGCATGAATTGGAATCCGCCGCGCCACGGCGGCCAGATCGGCACGTTCCTGAACACCCAAGCGAAAATGCGCGCCCTGGCCTCCGCGCAAGGCTTTGGGTGACCAGGCATCGGCGCAAGCCGTTGAGCAATACACCTGTTCCACCCCGGCGGCCGCGGCGGTGCGCAGCAACGCGCCCAGGTTGCCGGGGTCCTGGATGTCTTCCAGCAGCACCACGAACCGCGCGGTCTCATTCATCACCCGGGGGATGGCAATTTCCGCAAGCAGGCCGGTAGGCGAATCCACCGGGGAGAGGCTGGCGAACAGCGCATCGGACAACACCAGGAGGGGCACCGCGGGCAGGCGCGCGGACCAGCCGGCCAGGCGGCCTTGCCGAGCGCTGGCGGAGAACACCAGGCGGCGCGGCATGATTTCCGCCGCCAGGGCGGCTTCGAGCAGGTGCTCGCCGTCGAGTAGCGTGGCCTGGGCCTCACGCCGCGCGCGCCGGTCAGTGGCCAAACCGCGCAAGGCCTGATAGGTGGTATTGCCGCGCGAGGTGAGGGGAATTAGAGACATGCGCCGACCGATCCGGCGGCGCAGGCGCGCCCATCGCTCCAGACCGCCTGATCCAGACGGGTGCCATCCAGGCGGGTGCCCTTGAGGGCGGCATGCCGCAGATTGGCGCCGGACAGGTCGGCCCCGGATAAATCGGCGCCGGACAAATCCGCCGCCGCCAGCTTCGCCCCGCGCAGATCGGCATTGCGCAGATTGGCGCCGGTCGCGCTGGCGTATTCCATGACCGCGCCGGACAGTCTGGCATCCTCCAGACGCGTCTGATCCAGACGCGCATTGCGCAACAGGGCGCCGGCCAACGTCGCGCCGCGTTTATCGCAACCGCTCCAGTTGACCCCCTCGCTGGCGGGGGCCACGCAATTCACCGGCTGATTGAGCGCGGCCTTGATCGGCCGCTGCCCCCACCACACGCTCACGCCGATGCCGCCCAGCAGCAGCAGCGCCAGCGGCGCGATCAGGAACGAAGGCCGATGTGCCCGCTCCTTACTGACCAGCCGCTCGGTGCGCTGTTGATCCAGCCCTAGAGCCTGGCGCCGGGCCTGATCGAACTGCGCATCGTGCGGTACCGGCGCGTCGCTGTTGCGGTCTTGCCAACGCTCACGCGCGCGCTGGCGTTCCTCGATCCAGGCTCCCCGCGCACCGGCAGGTTCAGTAGGCGCGGAGGTCCGCGGCGTCGAGAACTGGCCACTTTCCGCGAGCGGCAACCAATCCCGCTCATCCAGGCTGATTTCCCATTCCCCGGAAATCTTCCCGGCGCGCAGCATTTCCTCGATCTGCGGTGGCGGGTAGGGGCCAACGATGTCGCCTGCGTGGCGTAAATACCAGAGTGGTTGCGCCATGGTTTCGGGCTCCAGAGTGAATGGGGCTGATTGTCGGCAGGGTCGGAGAAAAACAAAAGGCCGACAGGCTACTAGTGATGGCAACACATCTCGGATTGACGCGCATACTCGATGCGCACAGAATATGCGTACTATCTAAATGCAACGGACGGAGACCGCGAGGCCACCATGAACGCTATCCTCAAAAAAGCCACCAACCTCAGCGTACGCACCGACCTGCTGGAAGAAGCCCGCGCCCTCGGCATCAATCTCTCGAAAACCCTGGAAAAAGCCCTGGAAGCCGAGGTAAAGAAAGCCAGGGGAAAGGCCTGGCTGGAAGAAAACCGGGCGGCGATCGAGGCTTACAACCGCGAAACCGCCGAACACGGTCTCTGGAGCGATGGGCTGAGGCTGTTCTGATGGCCCAGTTCGACGTCTACCTCAACCCGAACAAGGCCAGCCGGAATCGCATCCCCTATCTGGTCGATCTGCAAAGCAATCTACTTGAAGGGATGAACAACATCGTCATCGCGCCCTTGCGCCGCCGCGACAGTGATACCGGCATCCCGACCCTTCGTCTCAACCCACTGGTCACGGTAGAGGACGTTCCCTGCTTCGTGCGCGTTCAGGAACTCGCCGCCATCCCCAGGCGCAGCCTTGGCCGGCCGGTCGGCAACCTTGCCCAAGAACGCGATGCGCTGCTGGCGGCGCTGGATTTGCTGTTCACCGGGTTCTGATGCTCAACTGGCCACCGCCGAATCGCATCAGCCAATACGGCGGCGATATTCTTTTTCTCTAATCACAACTCGAAACCACCATGGCCCAATACGTAATGTCCATGCTCCGCGTGAGCAAAATCGTTCCTCCCAAGCGCCAGATCATCAAGGACATCTCCTTGTCCTTCTTTCCCGGCGCCAAGATTGGTCTGTTGGGCCTCAACGGCTCCGGCAAGTCCACGGTGCTGAAGATCATGGCCGGGGTGGATCAGGAATACGACGGCGAGGTGCAGCGCCTGGCCGGTATTTCCATCGGTTATCTGGCGCAGGAGCCAAACCTCGACCCCGACCAGACGGTGCAGGAGGAGGTGGAAAGCGCCTTGGGCGAAGTCATGCGGGCCCGGCAAAAACTGGAAGAGGTCTACGCCGCCTACGCGGAAGCCGATGCCGACTTCGATAAGCTGGCCGAGGAGCAGGCCCGGCTGGAAGCCATTCTCGCCGCCTCCGGAAGCGACGCCGAACATCAGATGGAAATCGCCGCCGATGCGCTCCGTCTGCCGCCCTGGGACGCCGTCATCAAGAACCTCTCGGGTGGCGAGAAGCGGCGCGTGGCGCTGTGCAAGCTGTTGTTGCAAAGGCCGGATATGTTGCTGCTGGATGAGCCGACCAACCACCTCGACGCCGAATCGGTGGAATGGCTGGAGCAGTTCCTGGTGCGTTTTCCCGGCACCGTGGTGGCCGTCACCCACGACCGCTACTTCCTCGACAACGCCGCCGAGTGGATTCTCGAACTCGACCGTGGCCACGGCATCCCCTGGAAGGGCAACTATTCCTCCTGGCTGGAACAGAAGGAGGCGCGCCTGGAGACCGAGCAGAAGCAGATCGACGCCCACATGAAGGCGATGAAACAGGAACTGGAATGGGTGCGGCAAGGCCCAAAAGCACGCCAGGCCAAGTCCAAGTCGCGTCTGGCCCGGTTCGAGGAACTCAACTCGGTGGAATACCAGAAGCGCAACGAGACTCAGGAAATTTTCATCCCCGTGGGCGAGCGCCTGGGTGACAAGGTGATCGAATTCAATGGGGTCTCCAAGGCTTTCGGCGACCGTCTACTGATCGACAACCTCTCCTTCCAGATTCCGCCCGGGGCCATCGTCGGCATCATCGGCCCCAATGGCGCCGGCAAATCCACCCTGTTCAAGATGATCCAGGGCCGCGAGCACCCGGATAGCGGCACGATCGACATCGGCCCGACGGTGAAGATCGCCTCGGTGGACCAATCGCGAGAAGGTCTGGAAGACGACAAGACCGTGTTCGACAGCGTCGCCGGCGGCGCCGACATCCTCACCGTGGGCCGCTTCGAAATGCCCAGCCGGGCGTATCTGGGCCGGTTCAATTTCAAGGGCGGCGACCAGGGCAAGCTCGTCGGCAACCTGTCCGGCGGCGAACGCGGCCGCCTACACCTGGCAAAAACCTTGATCCAGGGCGGCAACGTGCTGTTGCTGGACGAACCCTCCAACGACCTCGACGTGGAAACCCTGCGCGCCCTGGAAGACGCGCTGCTCGAATTCGCCGGCTGCGTGCTGGTCATCACCCATGATCGCTGGTTCCTCGACCGCATCGCCAGCCACATCCTCGCCTGCGAAGGCGACTCGCAATGGACCTTCTTCGCCGGCAACTATCAGGAATACGAAGCGGACAAACGCCGCCGCCTGGGCGAAGAAGGCGCGAAGCCGAAGCGGATTCGCTACAAGCCGATCAGCCGATAGGTTGTCGAGTCCAACTTCGGAATCCAGATTCAATCTCCGCCGCTGTGCCGCGGTTCCCGCGAGGTGGCGTCTTGTGCTCAAATCCAGCCCTTTCGTCGCACCAATATGGAGCGCGGGGAGTGGAAGCGAGACGCCAAGCCCCCGCAATGTACCCATCGACATGAAAGTTTCCGTCAGTGAATTGATCGTCAGGTATCTGGAGCGCCTGGGTATCGAAGTCATCTTCGGGATGCCGGGCGCGCATGTCCTGCCGATCTATGACCAGTTGCATGGCTCGCGGGTCAGGAGCGTGCTGGTCAAACATGAGCAGGGGGCGGCCTTCATGGCGGGGGGGTATGCCAGGGTTTCCCACCAGATCGCGGCCTGCATTGCCACCGCCGGCCCCGGCGCCACCAATCTGGTGACCGGCATCGCCAATGCCTACGCCGAGCGGTTGCCGGTGCTGGTGATCACCGGTGAAACCTCGACCTACATCTTCGGCAAGGGCGGCTTGCAGGAAAGCTCGGGCGAGGGCGGGGCGATCGACCAGGGCAGCCTGTTCAGCGGCATTACCCGCTATCACAAGCTCATCGAGCGCACCGATTACCTCGGCCAGGTGCTCAACCAGGCCACGCGGGCGTTGTTCTCGCGCGACTCCGGCCCGGTGCTGCTGTCCATTCCGTTCAATGTGCAAAAGGAGTGGGTCGATGTGGAAGTGCTCGACTCACTTCCCATCCCGCGCCAGGACCCTCGGTATTACGCGCCCGCTGGCGCGCTGGAAGAACTGGCCAGCCTGATTCAGGCGGCGCGCACCCCGGTCATTGTCGCGGGCTATGGCGCCATCAAGGCGGGCGCGCGAGGTGTCGTGGCGCGATTGAGTGAAGACCAGAGCATCCCGGTGGCCTCCAGCCTCAAGGCCAAGGGGGTGGTGAGTGAAGGCTCGGAACTGTCACTCGGTTGTTTGGGGGTGACCTCGAATGGCGCCGCCTACCGCTACATCGTCGAACATGCCGACCTGGTGATCTTTCTCGGGGCCGGCTTCAACGAGCGCACCAGTTACCTGTGGGACAGCAAATTGCTTGCTGGCAAGAAAGTGGCCCAGGTAGATCGCGATGCCGCGCAGTTGAGCAAGGTGTTCAAGGCGGATGTGGCGATTCACGGCGACATTCGCGATGTGCTCACGGAATTGCTGGCGGTGTTGGAATCCGATGTGGCCAGCCGTGGGGTGGCCAGCCTCCGCTTGAACAAGCTGGCCGGCCATCGCCAGGCGGTGAACCAGGCACCGGCCGGGGCGGAGACCACGAAAGAGGCCAGGCCAGGCGCGCAATTCCGTCTCATGGAAATGTTTTTCGCCGGGCTGGCCGCGCATTTCCCTGAAGACGCAATGATCTTCGACGACAACATCGTATTCGCGCAGAGCTATTTCGATGTCTCGCGCGCCAACCACTATTTCCCGAATTCCGGCATCTCCTCGCTGGGCCATGCCATCCCGGCGGCGATCGGTGCCCGCTTCTATTCCCAAATCCAGGCTAAAAACAGCCCGACCTTCGCCATCCTCGGCGATGGCGGCTTCCAGATGTGCTGCATGGAGCTGATGACGGCGGTGAATTACGCCATCCCGCTCAACGTGGTGGTCATCAACAACGCCAGCATGAGCCTGATCCGCAAGAACCAGTTCCAGTTGTATGGCGAGCGCTATATCGACTGCGACTTCATCAACCCGGACTTCCACCTGCTGGCCCAGTCTTTCGGCATCAAGCACTACAAGATCGAGTGTTGCGCCGATATCGACGAGCTTTTCGCCCACGCGGACCTGGAGGGGTCGATCAATCTCATCGAAATCCTGTTGGACAAGCATGCCTTCCCAACCTATCTGTCCGCCCGCTGATCTCCCATCTCGACTCGCGACGCAACGCGACGCCATCGTCGAACTGGAGCGCGGGTTGTGGGAGGGGGGGCTGAATGAATCGCTGCTGACGCCCTACCAGGCGGCATTTCGGGAACTGGAACAAAGCATCGCTGACACGGGCGAAGACCACCGCCACCGCTTCGTCATCGTCATTCCGGTGGCGGACAGCCCACTGCACCTGAAGAGCTGTCTGGGCAGCCTGCTGGAACTGTGCCGCGCCTACGGTTATGGCGGCCAGGTCGAGGGCCGTTACCGCAAGGTTTCCGTCCTGCTGGCCGATGATTCAAGCGATCCCACGAGCATCGAGAAGAACCGGGAGATCGCCCGAGAATTCGACCGCCTGGGCCTTACCACCCACTATTTCGGCCTGGACGAGCAGCTCGCGCTGATGGATGGGCTGTTGGCGCTGGATCTCTCCGCCATCGTCGGTGTTCACCGCCGTGGGGCTTTCAGCCACAAGGGCCAGGCGATGATGCGCAACATCACTTATCTGAAACTGGCCGAGATGGTCTCCGGTGACGAACCCTTGCTGTTCTACAGCATCGACGCCGATCAGGAATTCAAGGTGAAAGTCGCCACAGCGGAAGGCGGCCAAGAGGTTTGCGCCGTGAATTTTCTCTATGTCCTGGATGAGATATTCAGCCACACGGATGCCCAGGTGCTGACCGGCAAGGTGGTCGGCGACCCGCCCGTCTCGCCAGCCGTGATGGTGGGCAATTTCCTGGAAGATGTGATCGGTTTCCTGCGGGAAATGGCCGCCAGCGATCCTCGACAACCGTATCGGCAACCCGCTTTCAGCAGCGCCGGCTCGGATGATGCCGCTTATCACGACATGGCCGATCTGTTCGGCTTCAAACCGGCGGTCGACGCCTATCATTACCGCTGCCCGCTGGAAGGTAAGCCCGATAACGCGGTGTGTTTCGTGGAATTCTCGCAACGCCTGAACCGCTTCTTCCATGGCGAGCACCCCACCCGCAGCACCTGGTTTCAATATGAAGCCGCGCTGCCAAGCGTGCGGCCGGCGCGCACCGTCTATACCGGCAACTACGTCTTCCGGCCAGAAGCGCTGAGCTGGTTCATCCCGTTCGCCCCTCTGCGCCTGCGCATGTCCGGGCCGACCATGGGACGCCTGCTCCAGGCTGAGATTGGCGGTCGTTTCGTCTGTGCCAACGTGCCGATGCTGCACAAGCGCACGCTGGAAGCCACTGGGCAATCCGAATTCCGTCCCGGCCTGGTTTCTTCTGTGCCCCCGGCTCGGGAAAAGCCCCCGATCCGCCTGATAAATCCCCTACCCTGCGGTACTCCACGGGGGCCAAGCCGTTCTTGGGACGACTCGGCGAACGACTTGAGTGGGCAAGCGCGGATCGATCTATGTGGAGAGTTCGAGCGGCAGTTTTACGGCGACGTCATGCTGTTTTCGCTGCAACGCCTGATCGCGCTGGAATTCCCGGCACACGCTTTGGCGGAAAGCGTGATCGCCAGAACACTGGAAACCGTGCGCGCCGAGATGCGGGATAAATACCGCGTGAAGCAGCAGACCCTTCTGGAAAGGCTCGGCCTGTTGCAGTCGCTACTGGACGACCCGACCCATTGGTGGAACCGGTCGCCAGAACTGGCCAGCGCGCTGGCCAACTTCCAGGCCTTCGCCGCCAACCTGGAGCACAATTTTGGCGCCGACTCGCCGTGTTACGCGCGCCTCGACGTGCCCGCCAACCAGGAAACCTGGCGCGCCCGGCAACTTGCCGCCATCAAGGGATTGCATGCGGATCGGCGGGTGTGGGGAGCGGCACTGGGGCTTCCGCGGGCAGCCCTAAAGCAGGAATGATCCCTTCCCTCCGCTACTGGCTCCATCGCCGCCGCTTTCCCATCCGCTACGCGCAACTGGATGAACTGCTGCGCAACCAGGCCATGAGCCGGGAAGCGCTTCAGCGTAAGCAGCGCCACGATCTTGCGGAGCTTGTCGTCTTCGCCGCTCGCAATACCGCTTATTACGCCGAGAAATTGGCGCCATGGCTGAGCCACGGCGAATCGTTCGCGTTGAGCGACCTGCCTATTTTGCGCAAGGACGAGGTGGCTTCCCGCCTCGATGATCTGCTGGCGCGTGACGCCGACCGTGGCACGGTGAAGATTGGGCATACCGGCGGTTCCACCGGCAAACCGCTGGCCTTCTGGTACGACGACTACAAACATGAGTTGATGCGCGCCGGCATGATGCGCGGCTTTATGATGTCCGGCTGGCAGCCGGGCGAGAAAATCCTCAACTTCTGGGGCGCTCGCCAGGACGTTACGGCCGGTGGCGTGTTTGCCGCTCAATACGGCGCTCAACTGAGTGATTTCATCGCCGCCGAGAAGACCCTCTTGGCCCATGAATACAGCGAAGCCCGGCTGCACCAATGGGCGCGCCGCATCCAAACCTGGGGGCCGGTACTGCTTTACGGCTATGCCAGTGCCATGAGCGAACTGGCCCGCTTCGTCCTCGCCAGCAAAATGCCCATGCCGCGCTCGTTGCGGGGTGTCTATTGCACCGCCGAAGTGCTCGCTGGCTGGCAGCGCGAACTGATACAGCGGGCCTTTGGTTGCAAGGTGTTCAATCAGTATGGTTGCCGTGAGGTTCCGAACATTGCCTGGGAATGCCGGCACGGCCAGATGCATGTCTTCGCCGACCTGGTCACGCTCGAATCCGTGCCGATCGAGGGTGAAGACCGCTTCCTCGTTACCTCGCTGACTAATCGGCTGATGCCCTTCATCCGCTACGATATTGGCGATTCCGGACGCTTGCTGGACGGCGAGTGCGCCTGCGGCTCGCCGTTTCCGCTCATGGAAATGCGGTTGTGCCGCCAGAACGACCTGATCCGTAGCCGCGACGGCAAGCGCTTCCACCCCGCGTATTTCAATCGCCTGTTGTATGGGATGACGCAAATCAAGCAGTACCAGTGGGTGCAGCATGACCTGGACCGGATTACGCTGAATATCATCGCTTCCGCGCCACTGAGCAGCGAAACGCTGGTCAGCCTGCGCGAAACCCTGCGTCGAGATATTGATGCGGCGCTGCGATTTGAAGTCAACGTGCTCGATGAAATTCCGCGCACGGCCTCCGGCAAGCACCGCTTTGTCATCGGCATGGCGCAGACGGCGACGCCTCGCGCGGACCGTGTTTCGCGGTGACGACTGAACCCTTTATCAGGAAACCAGGATGAATCAGGATGAAGTGCTTGCCGCCATGCGGCAGTGGCTGGAAAAGGCGGTGATCGGGCTCAATTTGTGCCCATTCGCCAAATCGGTCTACGTGAAGAATCAGGTTCGCTTCGTGGTCAGCGAGGCGCGCCACCTGGATGGCCTGCTGGAGGATCTGGATCGGGAACTGGATCTGCTGGCGGCGGCCGACCCGGCGGAAATCGATACCACCTTGCTGATCCACCCGACCCTGTTGGCGGATTTCCATGATTTCAACGATTTCACGATCATCGCCGAGGCCGCGGTGGTGGAGCATGGCCTGGAGGGCATCCTCCAGGTGGCCAGTTTTCACCCGACGTTCCAGTTTGCCGACACCGAGCCGGATGACCTCGGCAACTACACCAATCGCGCGCCGTTCCCGACCCTGCACCTGATCCGGGAAGCCAGTATTTCACGTGCCGTGGCAGCGTATCCCGATGCCGAGGCGATCTACGGCCGCAATATCGAAACCCTGAACAAGCTGGGGATCGCCGGTTGGCGTGCCTTGGGTTTTTCCCCAGCGCCAGCGAAAAAAGCCTCCTCTTGAGGGGGCCATGCGCTGTCGGCCCCTTCTTTCCTATGCTTCCCATGGGCAACTTCAACCCGGCAATGGGATAATGCGGCCATGAATGCACCACAAACTGTTCCCCCCCGCCGTCGCCTGCAAGAGCTACAGGCCATCCCTGATCGGTTGCGCACCGAGGCTCAATGGGATGAGCTCCATGAGTTGGAAATCTCTCTGGCACCCGGTAACCGCATGGATTCCGTGCCGCCACCACCGCGCTCGAACCCGCCGCGCTCGACCCCGCCCGCCGGGTCCGCCAATCCCAGGCCCGGCAATGCTGGCGAGGGCAGGAAGCCATTCAGAAAGCGCCACCGGAAGCCAGCTAAAGCAGGCGAACCCTGACCGCATCTTGCCTTTTGCCTCTTTTCTACAGAGCAAAAAAACCGCCGGACCAGCCGGCGGTTTGCATGTGAGGCGAACCTGAATCAGAGCGCGCTGGTGTTATGGCAAGCCGCGCCGCAGGGGTTGGTGTAGGGGATCGGCATGGCCTTGCCTGGTTCCACGCCTTTCACGCCCTTGTTGTCCTTGCGCGGGACGTCATACAGGTGCGAGGTGATGTCGTTGAGCCAGTAGTTCTTGCCGCCCTTGCCTGCCATGCCCTTACCCAGGCCGGCGCCAGTCTGCATGGTCTTGGTGTCGTGGCAGTTGGAGCAGGTGATCTTGTCCGGCGCCACATTGCATTGGGTCTTGTCCATCACATGCTTGCCCATGTCGGTCATGTCCTTGTGGCAGGTGGTGCAGGCCTCGGGCGAATGGGCAGCCACCTTCATCTGATGCGCGAATGTCGCCTTGCCGTGCGGGTCATGGCAGTCGCCGCAGGCCACCAGGAGGTTGCCGTTGCGGTGCTTGCTGGACTTGATGAAGTCGGTGTACTGCTGGTGGTGCGACTTGGAGTGCAGGCCGTCGGCCCAGTAGTCCTTGGCCGCCGCGTCTTCCCGCGTGGTGTACTGGGAGAGGAAGGTGTTGCGGCTACTGCCCGGCAACATCGTCTTCCAGGCGGCGTTGACTGGCTGGTCGTTCTTCAGGTGGCCCCGGGGCCGGCTGTGGCACTGGCCGCAGATCATCGACTCGCGTTCCGCCGCCAGCTTCCTCGGGTTGACGATGTTGGCCGATGGCGCCGCCGCATGGGCGGAACCCGGGCCATGACAGGTCTCGCAGCCCATATTGACTTCATTGGGCGTGCCATCACCGTCGATGTCCATCTCGCCGTTAGGATCGTTGGCCGAGCCGGCGATGAAGTCGCCCGCCGCGGTCTTGGTCAGGGTGTAGCCGTTGTAATGGCAGGCCGCGCATTCCTTGGCGAAGGAATGTCCCTGGTCCGGATTGGCCAGCTTCCCGGTCTCTTCGTTGAACAGCCAGTTGGCGTGGTAATCACGCCAGGGCTTGCGGCCACGGTCGCCGTAGCTGTTATCGCCGTTCTGGTTGAACTGCACGAAGGGGAACAGGTTGGCGCCGACGCGATAGAGATAGCGTTGCTTGTAGAGGCCGCCGCCATAGGCCAGTTCCACTGGGTAGACGCGCGCCGGGTCGGCGGCGTCTTTCGCGTTCTCGGTGCGGAATTTGAGTACCCCGTCGGTATCTTTGAAGAAGGTGGCAGTGAAGCTCACGCTGGCGGTATCGGCCGGCGCCTTTTCGCTGATCTGGTACCTGTCAAAGCTGCGCGTCTTGTCGTAGCCGTGGAACCAGAACTTGGTGCCGGCCATCAGCTTGTCCAAGCCCCTGTTGTAGTCCGGGAAGCGGGAGAAGTCCTGCAACTTGCTTGGCTTGCCGATGACCTGGATGCCGATGCGGTGCAGGGTCGACTTGAAGCCTTCGCGATCCACGTGGCACTCCAGGCACTTGCTGGTGCCGACATAGGTTGCGCCGGCCGAGATGTTGCCGGAGACCTGGATTTTCACCGGCGCCGCGGCCAATTCTGCGGTGGAGAGGGATTTGCGCGACTGGTCACCTCCAGGCAGGTAGGTGGCGTCGGTGGGTTCCACATAGAGGAAGTATTTGCCGCCGGGCACGTCGGCGACACTGAATTCGCCGTTGGCGCCGCTCTTGCCTTTCATGTAACGGTCGCGGTTGGCCGCCAGGTTGTCTTCCAGCGGCTCATCATTCTTGGCATCTTTCTTGATTTCGATCGGCGTTTTGCCCATCGCCGCCACATCGGCCGCCGGTATCAACCACACCGTGGCATTGGCTACCTTGTTCCCGACCAGGTCCTCGACGTTCCCCTTAACCGTGGCAGCCGCCATTCTGGCCCCCGGCTGGGTACAGCCATAGATAAAGGCTGCCGCCCCCAGGGCCAGCAGGCCCCATGTCCCTATCTTCCGCATCGTTGTCTCCTCGAACAAAAACGCGCACGGGGAAATCCCGTGCGGCGCATCCTAATTATCGATTGGCGACGATATTAGTATCGAATTCCGATCATAAGAAGCGCTATTTTGCCAAGCCGCGGTGCCATCGCGCCGGGATGGCAGGCTCAGAAAGTGGACGGCCAGCAATCCACTACAATCGCGCGGTTCTTTACCGTTCCGGCCATGAAAGATCGCGACCTCTTCGGCGGCATGATCCGCCTGCACATCCTGCATCACGCCTGCCACGAGCCGGTCTTCGGCCTTGGCATCATGGAAGAGTTGGGGCGCCACGGTTACAAACTTGGCGCCGGCACGCTTTATCCGATCCTGCACGGCATGGAGAAAGCGGGGTATCTGGTTTCCAGCGCCGAGCGGGTCGCCGGCCGCAACCGCCGCGTCTACACCGCCACGGAGAGCGGCCAGACCGCCCTCCAGATCGGCAAAGACCGGGTACGCGAGTTGCTCCGAGAGCTGATCGAGGAAACCGACGCTTAACGTGACACAACCGCGCGTCCCCACTGTAGCGCCCGGTTTCATCATCCTGGGCGGCATCAAAGCCATGCTCGTTAGGTCAGGCTTGGTCCGATCATGACGCGGCTGGCGGTCGGCTAGATTCGACCGGATTAGCGACCGGGTAGGTAAGGCAGAAGCTGGCCGACGACGGCGTCGTGATCGAACTCGCGGCCACCCACGGCGCGATAGATCACGCGGCCTTGCGGGTCGATGACGAAGGTGGTGGGCAGACCCTTGACCTTCCAGCGCTGCATGGTTTGTGAATCACGATCCAGCAGCAGGGGAAAGGTGGGCGCGGGTTCTAGCTGACCGGTGAAGGAAAACACCGTGTCGGCATCCTCGCCCACGTCCACCGCCAGCGCCGTCAGGCCGCGTGCCTGAAGGCGCTGATTGAGGCGCTCCAGCGAGGGCATTTCGCGGCGGCAGGGCGGGCACCAGGTGGCCCAGAAATTCACCACCACCAGCTTGCCCCTGAGATCGGCCAGGTCGTGCGGCTTGCCGTCCAGGTCAGCCAGGCGTAGCGCTGGCGCGGGCTTGGGTTTTGCAACGGGCGTGAGGCCGTGGGTCAGCGGCGGCAGGTCGGCGGCCGCGCCGGGGAAGGCCGCGATGCAGGCCAGCAAGAGGCCGAACAGCCCTCGCTTCATGCCAATTTCAGCGTGCACAAACGACATTTTCCAGTTTCCCCTCGTAGGGCTTTCCCGCCACCGTCCAGCGGGCAATCAGGTCGAATCGCCCGCCGGGTGGCAAGCCCGTGGTCAGCATGCCCTGATTCCATTCACCCACGGCGTACTCCTGTTCCGGTGGAAACTGCGCCCAGCGAAAGGCGATCCGCGCCGCTTCTGCCAGGCCCAGCGCCCGCCACTGCGCAGCCCACTCATCGACGGATTTGGGCGGGCGCGCCTGGCCTTCGCTTTGCACCGTCCAGTCGGCCAGACGAAAGCTCAACTCGCCGGGCGCGGCATCGTTGCGCAGCACCGTCATGTATACGCAGGCAGTGGCATAGCGCTCTGCCGCCCACGGCGGAAAGCCGCGATTGAGATAAAACGCCCGCGCCTGGTCCGGCAGGATCTGAGTGAGCGAGAGGGTGACGCCATGGGCGTGGGTTTCCCAGTTGACCGCGCCGGTATCGGGGTCGCGGTGTTGGGTCTGGGCCGCGACGGCCTGAAAACAGGGTAGCGCGGCGAGCGCAAAAAAAACAGCCCGACCTAATTTCGTAGGAGCGGACTGTGTCCACGAATTGCCAGCGGAGGATCGCGGATACGGTCCGCTCCTACGAAAAAAGGGGGTGGCGAGTAGCCTGTAATTCACGGGATAGCCTGAAATTGGTTTTCGGAATTATCGCCGCTTATCCGCCGCCATCAGAAAGCCGACCGACACTTCCCACTATGATTTTCTGTAAAAAAGTGTCGAGTTTTTTTATACCGATTTCGATCTGAATTCTGCGGCAGCCTTTAGCCACATGATTATTAAGAGAAAAAATAATAGCACGATAAATGCTAAATTCGTACTTGTACTTATTTCAGTCCAACGAATAAGGTTAGATCGTGCGAGCGAAGCGAGCCACGATCTGAACCGTTTGTTGGACAAGCCCGGTCCTCAGCGCCTTGATACGGCGCCGCACAGAAAATAGCTTTTGGGGATAGTGCCCGGATTGCAATCTCGCCGGGCGAACGGCAGCCGCAAGGCGGGATTCAAGCGCACCAAAGCGGCGCGCGGCACCGAATTCAGAGGCTTTTTGGCTTATTGAACCCTGATTTTGGGCAAGCGGGTACCTCAGCTTATTGGCGCTGACAGCCGATGACTTGCCCAATGTCGTTACGTATTCCGGGTCAGTGCGCTCCCTGAATGGCTGAGGTGGCAATCGGCACCGGGTTTCCCCCCTGGCGCGAAGGTCGAATCCGCGTTCGCACGATCTTCATCGCCGCCCCGCAGCAAGGGCAGACGATGGGCGGCCGTTCTCTGAACCAGGCCACCGCCCGGCCGGGATCGAAGTGCGTCACCACCTGCAGCAAGGCGATCAAGCGCTTGCAGTTGGGGTGCAGAAAACCGAAATTGCGGGCACGCCGGAAACCCTTCGGCAGCCCATGCTGCAACACCAGGCACAGGAATTGCGCGCCGGAGACGGTGCGCCGTTCCCGCCTCCCCGTCTTGGCGTTGCGATACTGGAAGGTCACCTGGCCGTCCGCGCAGGCGACGATATCCGCCTCCCGGATGACGCCTCGGTACAGATAACGCCCCAGGTAGATCAATGCCTTCTCACCGCTGCCGACCGCTTTGCAATCCGCCACCCATTCCCGCGGATGGCGCGCGGGCAGCGCCAGGCCGGCGGCCTCGATGCCCGCCAGCAGCTTCGCCCGGAAGACCTTGGCCAGCGCCTTGTGGTTGAACAGGTAGCGGCCTTTGCCGTTGACGTTGTCGTTGCCTTTGCCTTTCCCCTTGCTTTTCCCATTTTCGCGCGACTTGGTTCGCCATTGCCGCTGCTCGGCATCGACCGCCGCCGCCGGCATGACCAGATGGACGTGGGGATGGAAATCCAGTTTGCGCGTATGGGTGTGCAACACCGCGATGGCGCCCGGCGTACCGCGCAACGGCTTGTCGTTCCGGCTGAACGTGTGCAGCGTCTCCCAACCGCAGCGCAGGAGCAGATCGTAGCCTGGATGTTGCATAAATTTTCAGCGGCACTGCATCTTCGCCAGACGGCAATTTTTTTGATTTTCAGGCGACGGCCCCCCTACCCCGGTTGGCGGGGTGAAGCGTGAAGGGGTTGTCGACAAGG